>Ga0209013_10001941_pt1 | contig 19070 bp, 23 predicted proteins | sample Cruoilmetagenom2_FD_187291 | JGI IMG/M metagenome (GOLD analysis project Ga0209013, IMG submission 187291) | Oil polluted marine microbial communities from Coal Oil Point, Santa Barbara, California, USA - Sample 2 (SPAdes) (version 2) | ecosystem: Environmental > Aquatic > Marine > Oil seeps ...
ATCGGCAAGATAGCTTTGAGAGGCTTGAGCAAGCCAATACTGATTATAACGACTGGCATTTTGCGTTTTCACACGGTCTGGGCCGTTTGCAGACACCCATATTGGACTGGTTGAGAGTCTACTTTTGAGTTTAAGCTGGTTAATGTATCTTGTTGTTTTGCAAGCGAGGTTGGTTAGCCAGCAGCCCGTAGATGAACTACCTTCTGACTTTGAATGGCTCGTCCTGCGGCCTTGACTCCTTCATCATCAAGGGAGGTCAGAACATCTGCCCAAGCTTGCAAGGCAGATCTGCGTTCATCAAGGAAGTTGTGCCTGTCATACACTCCGGCCACTCCTTTGAGGGCGTGATTAACACACAGCTCGGCAACTTCATATCGTACCCCAAGGATAGACAAGTATGTCCGCAATGTGCGGCGGAAATCGTGGATGGTGAAGTGGTCAATACCATGATCTAGCTTCTTGAGAGCTGCATTGATCGTATCATGAGAGATATGGCCTAGATTTCTCTTCCCCCTACGACGAGCGGGGAACACCCATACGCTGCCACATGCCCGTACCTGTAACTCTCGCAGGTGGTCAATGGCTAAGGCTGGCAGCGGCATAATAAATTTATTCCCCGGCTTGCCGTCCCTGATCTTGTTTCGCTCTTTCTTGATACGCTCAGGCGGTATAGTCCACAGCCCAGCATCAAAGTCGAACTCTTCCCATCTTGCACCGACCAACTCCATCTTCCGGTCGCCGAACATCAGAAACAGGCGAACTGCTAGCTCGTTATCCCGTCCGAACTGGAGTCGGTTGTCGGCCATGGTTTTGAATAACTTCTTGATCTCAGAGAGATCCAAGTAACGTTCACGTGGCCGCTCCTGATAGCCTGCGATGTCTTGAGTAATATCAGCAGCAACATTTCGAGGTATCCAGCCGAGAGCGACTCCATATTGCAGGATCTTCTTGATGTGTCGCCTTACATCATTGGAGACAGTTGGCGCACCTGTAGCAATTGTATGCTCGATGCAATCCACTACATGTCCTTCTGTCACATCTTCTGGGTGTAGTTTGCCGAGCTTCGGGTATACCCATCTCTCAAGTGTTCTCTTCACTCTGTGAGGATGTACCATATTCGGCCCGATCTTCCTTTGATACCAGATCTCCGATAGCTCTATCATGGTTGACGGCGCATCGCCTGCCTCTTGAGATGCCTTCATGGCCTTTTTTTCACGGGCTGGATCTGTACCCTCAGCTATCTTTCTGCGGAGCTGCTCTGCGGCATCCCGTGCCTTTGCTAAGGGGTAATCATCGAAGCTGCCAATGGTGACCTCGTCACGCTTACCCTGAAATGTGAACCGTAGTACCCATGCAGCATACCCGGTTTTTGAAATGGTGAAGGTCAGTCCAGCACCATCGGAGACAGATGTGGGGGTCCCCTTACTTAGCAGGCTCTTGATCTTTGCGGCGGACAGGTTGTGGCGTGTGTGTGTTGGCATTTTAGGTAGCTAGAACTCCTGATCCTGATCGGGTAGCGACTGTAGCTACCTCTCTGGCTACCTATTATTTCAGGACTTGGTGGGAAGGGCAAGGATAGAATAGGCGATAACTATATGTTAATTATGATATAAAACAAAGTGTTCAGGGCTTAGTGGGTATGTGTTGGAAGCTATTCTATGTTCTGGACTTGTTCACGTATCTGCTCGATGAGTACCTTGAGTTCGACAGCTGCGTTAGTAATGCGTATATCGGTCGCCTTGGAGCCCATTGTGTTGGCCTCGCGGTTCAACTCCTGCATCAGAAAGTCCAGCCGTCTGCCAACCGGGTTGTCGGACTCCATGGCCTGGCCGACTTCGCTGATATGTGAATCCAGCCGGTCAAGTTCTTCAGTGATGTCCGCCTTGTTGGCAAAAACCACAAGTTCCTGCTCAAGTCTGCCCGGATCCAGGTCTCCCTGGATGTCGGCAAGGCGATCTGCGAGCCTCTGGCGATAATCCGGAACAATTGATGGAACGATGGTACGGACTGTATTGACCTGCTCGCCGATAGAGGACAGTTTATCCAGGACTATTTTTTTCAGTCGCTCCCCTTCGCTATTACGGCTGGTCACCAGCTCTTCCAGTGTTTGATTTAGCAGTTCCCGCGCCGAAGCTGCGAGGTCTTCGTAGTCAATGCCTTCTTCTGTGATGATGCCGGGCCAGCTCAGGACATCTGAGACACTCAGGCTGCTGCTTTCGTGCATACTGATTTCTATTTTTCTGGCCAGCTCGGTAAGGCGACCGAGCAAATCATTATTGATCGTCATACTGGCAGGGTTATTACGGTCGATCTGAAAGCGGAGGCTACATTCCAGTTTACCGCGTGCCAGCGTGCGGCTGACAGATTCACGCAGTGTGTTTTCAAGCACACGCAGCTGATCCGGCAATCTGGTGCTGATATCGAGATAGCGATGATTGACGCTTTTAATTTCCCACGTCAGCTGCCCCCACCTGGTAGAGGTCTGGCAACGTGCGAAGGCGGTCATGCTGGCTGTCATATGGGATTCATCAGTGAATGTAAGGATTAACGGATGGTATACCGTTAGCAGGTGTAGTGTCCTATATTATTGTGAATAAACCCGGTGTCGAATGCCATATTTTTGACTACAATGACTAACATCTGGATATAGCATTAAACCGATGGCCAAAAAAACCCGATTACTGAGAAATGCTCTGCCGAAGGGCTACCGACTGCCTGAGTACGAGATAGAAAGGCCTATCAGTGAAGGCGGTTTCAGTGTTGTGTATTACGCTACCCACCTGCCTACCAACGAGCGTGTTGTCATCAAGGAGTATTTTCCGGTCAAGCATGCCCGGCGCCTGCCGACGGGTCGTGTCGAAACGCTGACTGAAGAAGCCTCGCGTTCCTTCGGCCTGGGGATAAAGCGATTCTTTAACGAAGGCAGTGCACTGGCTAAACTGAGCCATCCCAATATTGTGCACGTTACACACATGTTCCGGGCCAACAACACGGTTTATATGGTGATGGATTTCGAGGTCGGCCGTGATATGCGCTGGTATATCAAGCGCAAGAATGGTGGCCTGACAGAAAAGTTCATGCGTACAGTCTTTCCGGAAGTATTGTCCGGCCTAAAGGTGCTGCACGAGAACAAAATTCTGCATCTCGACATCAAGCCGGCAAATGTTCTATTGCGCTCCGGTGGGCATCCGCTGCTGATTGATTTTGGTGCCGTCAAGCAGGCTCAGGGTACAGGTGGTCTGGAAGTCAAAGGACAAACATTGACACAGGGGTATGCTCCACTGGAACAGCATAATCATGGCAACATCGGTGAATGGTCAGATATTTACGCAGTGGGAGCCACCATGTATTCCTGTCTCAGTGGCAAACCACCCCCTTCATCCGTCGAGCGTATCACGAAGGATGATCTGGAAACGGAAATCATGGCCTTTGAGAAAAAGGGCTATAGCAGGTCCCTGCTGGACTCCATGGTCAGGGCCCTGAAAATGGACCTGACGGAACGCACCCAGAGCGTCGATGAATTTCTGGATCTGCTGAAAACGAAAACAGATAAGTCGCGAGTCATGAGCTTCCTGAATCAACCAATCAGGCTGGGTCGCAAAGATACTCACAAGAGTTAATAATCAATGAAGTATAGATATGCAATTTCAACTGCCACTGGTGCACGCAAATACAATCAGGACAGGGCTGCCTGCATGGAAGGCGACAAGTCTGTTCTGCTAATACTGGGTGATGGCCTTGGCGGACACGCCGGTGGTGATATCGCAGCCGACCTGCTGGTGGACACGGCATCGCGAGCTTTCCTGAAGATACGAACCCCGGTGATTACCGAGCCCTCGCTGTTTCTGGCTTTGATATTGCAGCATGCCCACCGTGCCATAAACAGTTACGCCAGGCATTCCAAGGAAGACATTGACCCGCGAACGACAGCAGTACTTTGCCTGGTGCAGAATGGCTATGCATACTGGGCGCATGCTGGTGATAGCCGGCTGTACCTGTTCCGCAACAGTTCACAGCTGACGCGCACGCTGGATCACACAGGCAGGGATCAGGCTCGTGCTCACCCGGGGCAAAATCATGGTTACACTGGTGCCGGACTGTTTAATTGCATAGGTGGCTCTCATCGCCCGCAGATCACGCTGGGCCCGGAAATCGCCTTGCAGCGTGGCGACCGTATCATGCTGTGCTCGGATGGTGTCTGGCAGGGCATGCCTACCGACGAGATTGTCGAATACCTGTACAAAGATGATCTTGAGGCAGGTGCCGATGAAATGCTTGATGAAATTACACGTCGGCATCGCAAGCGCTGCGACAACGTCACTGTGCTGGCCTTTACCTGGGAGGACAGGTCTCCGCCAGGACAGAACATGCGCCATGAATCAATACGTGACCTGCCTGCAGAGGCGGTGTGGAACGAAGTGCGTGAAAGCGAACTGCGCCTGAAGAAACTGGCGGGTCATGCTGCAGGCAAATCCAGCAAGACAGGTGTCAGCAGTACTGATCTAAATGAACTGGATTCAGTTCTGTCGGAAGTCGAGTCCTTTGTGAAACGCCTGGAAAGTCGGTAAACACACTATCAATCCTCGGGTACAATACGGCGCCTCGAACTACTAACAACACTCAGGTAGAAAATGCGCCCCAGTCAGCGAAACCCCGATCAGATGCGGGAAGTCAGATTCACCCGTCAGTACACCAAACACGCCGAAGGCTCGGTACTCGTCGAATTTGGCGATACTAAAGTCATTTGTACCGCGACAGTCGAGGAGCGTGTTCCCCGCTTCCTCAAGGGCAAGAACAAGGGCTGGGTGACTGCCGAATACGGCATGCTGCCACGTTCTACTAATTCGCGTATGTCGCGTGAAGCGGCGCGTGGCAAACAGGGTGGCCGGACAATGGAAATCCAGCGTCTGATTGGCCGTTCACTTCGCGCAGCCATAGATCTCGAGAAGCTCGGTGAACGCAGCGTCACACTCGACTGCGACGTGATACAGGCCGATGGCGGCACCCGCACCGCATCGATTACCGGCGCCTGTGTGGCGCTCAACGATGCCATCAGCATCCTGATCGAAAAGGGTCTGCTGGAAGAAAACCCGCTGCGCCATCTTGTTGCATCCGTTTCTGTAGGGATCTACCAGGGTACACCGGTACTGGACCTCGACTACGATGAAGACTGCAACGCGGAGACAGACATGAATATAGTCATGGATGATTCCGGCAACTTTATCGAGATTCAGGGTACGGCAGAGGGTGCTACCTTCTCTATGGATGAAATGCTGGCCATGACCGAACTGGCCCGGCAGGGAATCACAGAGCTGATCAATGCCCAGCGTACTGTCCTGTCGGACGATCTGTAATGACACAGAAACTGGTACTGGCGACCGGAAATGTTGGCAAGCTGAAGGAAATCCAGCGCATCTTCTCCGGGCTGGACGTGGACATCGTGCCGCAATCTGAGTTCGATGCACCGGAAGCCGATGAAATTGGTCTCAGCTTTGTTGAGAATGCCATTATTAAGGCTCGCAGCGCAGCAGCACATGCGGGCCTGCCTGCTCTGGCCGATGATTCAGGTATCGAAGTCGATGCCCTGCAGGGTGAACCGGGTATCCACTCGGCACGTTATGCCGGTAATGATGAGAGCAATATCGATAAACTGCTGCGGGAGCTGAGCGGCACGGCTGATGACCAGCGCACGGCACGTTTTCAATGTGTGATGGTCTATGTACGCCACGCTGCGGATCCCGTTCCGCTGATCTCTCAGGGCAGCTGGGAAGGCAGGATACTGACGGAGCGCCAGGGTGAGGGCGGCTTCGGCTATGACCCGGTTTTCTTCGTGCCTGAACATGGTTGCAGCGCTGCTGAACTGAGTGCCGATGCAAAGAACGCCATCAGCCACCGCGGTAAGGCGTTGAACGAAATGATGTTGCTGCTTCAGCAGGTGTATGCTCAGAAATGAGGTAATGTTTTTTCAAGCAAACATCTGTCAAGTTGACTCTGTTGCCGTATGGTGGAATCCACCGGCCAAGGGCGTACGGTTTTCAGGGGACGCTATAAACACGTCCATGTGCGCTTAGCCGCAGCCATCCTTGGCTGCGGATACCCCCGAAAACCGCACCCCCTTACCCGGCGGATGTGACGAGTGGCTCTCCGAACTCACAGTTTACAAGGGGTATGGGGGAGGCCTTCTCAAGACCTTCCGAGGCAGGGATGCCGAGGCAGAGCCTATATGGATGTATTTACGGCGGGTCTTGAGAAGGCCTCGCGCAGATCCCGACCCAATGTCAATTCTGCAACAACCAACTGGACATTAGACTCCTTTGAATCATACTCCCTCGAACATTCCCCTCTCGTTATATATTCATATCCCCTGGTGCGTCAGGAAGTGCCCGTACTGCGACTTCAATTCACATGTCGTCGGTGAGGGTGGCATCCCGCAGCAGGAATATATCGATACCCTGATGAGAGACCTCGAATTTCATTTACCCGAAATCTGGGGGCGGCGAGTTTCGAGTATTTTCATCGGTGGCGGCACACCAAGCCTGTTCGCGCCCGAATATATCGCTCAACTGATCACAGGCATTCGTACCCGTGTACCCTGTTTGCCCGGGTTGGAAGTAACCCTCGAAGCCAACCCCGGAACCGTAGAAGCCAGCTCGTTCAGGGGGTTCCATGATGCCGGGGTTACCCGTCTGTCAGTGGGTGTGCAGAGTTTTACCGACAGCAGCCTGAAAAAACTGGGTCGCATTCATGATAGTGATGAGGCAACGCATGCTGTTTTATCAGCACTCGATGCCGGTTTCGACAGTGTCAATCTGGACTTGATGTTTGGGCTTCCAGGTCAGACTTTAGATGCCGCGATGCAGGATCTCGAACACGCCCTGTCGTTAGCACCGTCTCATTTGTCCCTTTATCAGATGACGATCGAGCCGAATACACAGTTCGGCCACCAGCCTCCGAAACAATTGCCGCATGATGATTTGCTGGCCGATATGCAGGATGAACTTGCAGCGCGACTGGCAACAGATGGCCTGCATCGGTACGAGATCTCAGCCTATGCCAGGGATGGACAGCAGTGTCGGCACAACCTCAACTACTGGCAGTTTGGTGATTATCTTGGCATTGGTGCCGGTGCGCATTCCAAACTAAGCAGCGCTGACGAGATATATCGATTTTTAAAGCCACGTTCTCCAAAGCAGTACCTGGCAGAAGCAGGACAACAGTTAGCGGTCACGGGGCACAGACTTCTCGATGAAGAAGATCGCAGTTTCGAATTTATGCTGAATGCATTGCGCTTGCGCCAGGGATTTACGCGCAACCTGTTTGAAGGTCGCACCCGCTTGCCTTATTCTGTAATCAGCGGTCGCGTGCAACAGGCAGTGGAGAAGGGCTTGTTAAGCATGGAAGAAAAGCTGATCCAGCCTACAGAGACCGGTTATCGGTTTCTATCCGACACACAATTAATCTTCAGTTGAGTGCGGCCGGTGATTTGGTGCCGGAACTTTCATTCTCCTTTGAATGTCCAGACCGATTATGAAGCCTGAACTGAAACTGACATTATTTACCGACTACATCTGTCCATTCTGCTATATCGGTGATCTGCGCTTGAATCGATTGCGTGAAGACTATGATGTAATGGTCAATTTCCGCTTTATCGAAATTCATCCGGATACCCCGCTGGAAGGAGCAGGAGTGGAAACGCTGGACTATTCGACGGAAAAGTGGACAGAAATGATGGATGGGCTTGCCGAAATGGCACGAGAGGAGCAGGTTGAATTTGCGCCGCAGCGTCGTTTGGCGAATTCGCATCAGGCGTTGCTGCTGGCCGAGGCAGCCAAGAACGCGGGCGCGGAAGTTTTTTATGCGTTACACGCTCGCCTTTACGAGGCCTATTTCGTTCATGGTAGAAGTATAGGTGAGGAAGCAGTGTTGCGGGATCTGGCTCACGCGAGCGGGATTGATGATGAATTTTTTGATCAGGCCCTTAGTTCAGGTGATGGTGAGAAAGTTTTACAGCAGAACATGACCATGGCCGTTCAGGCAGGAGTGACCGGGACGCCGACATTTTTTATCGGCGAGCGGCGCCTGGTCGGTGCAGTGTCTCTTGAGCTGCTTCAGTCAGCGGCCTCAGTAGCCATTGAGAAACAGTCAGCGACATGAGAATGGTTCGCCCAATTCTGATTGTTGTGACGGTACTGGGCTTTGCTGTCATCGCATGGTACTGGTTTACCAGCCTGCGCTTTGAAGATGCCCCGGCAGTGCAATTTACCATGCTGGATGGCAGCAAGCCGATGCTGACTGAGATGCACGGCAGTCCTGTTCTGGTGACATTCTGGGGCACCAGCTGTGTCGAATGCCTCAGGGAGATGCCGGATCTGGTGCGCATGCATGATGACTTTGCGCATCGAGGGCTGCATATCATCGGGGTGGCGATGCCCTTTGAACCCCCGGACCGGGTCTATCAATTTCAGAAAATGCGCAAGCTGCCATATCAACTATCACTCGACATCAACGCAAGTCTGGCGAGTGGATTTGGTGATGTACGTCTAACCCCGACAACCATTCTAGTGTCTCCGCAGGGTAAGATAGTCTACAACAAGATTGGGCCATTCGATGTTGAGTGGCTGCGTGGACGCATCGTCGCAATGCTTAAGGAAACATAAAAAAATGCTCTGGATCAAATCCCTACACATCATTTTCATGGTCAGCTGGTTCGCCGGTCTGTTCTATCTGCCGCGTCTGTTTGTCCATCATGCACTGACAACTGACAGTGCAACCAGCGAACGCCTCAAAATCATGGAGCGCAAGTTGTTCTATTTCGTCACGCCCTGGGCCATATTAACCATCGCGCTGGGTCTATGGCTGTGGTGGGGATATGGGTTTACCGGCACGTGGTTGCATATCAAGACCGCACTGGTCGGAGTGCTGGTCATGTTTCACCTGGTGTGCGGAAAATTCATGATCGACTTCCGAGAAGACAGGAATACACGCAGCGATGTTTTTTTCCGCTGGTTCAACGAATTTCCACTGCTGTTGCTGGTCGCCATCGTCTTTCTGGTCGTCCTCAAGCAACCATATTGAGTTGTTCCATATCGTCCTTTATGAGCCGGAGATACCACCCAACACCGGCAATATCATGCGCCTGTGCGCCAACACGGGTTTCACCTTACACCTGGTCGGCAATCTGGGTTTCAAACTGGAAGACAAGCAGTTGCGGCGCGCCGGCCTTGATTACAGGGAATGGGCTCGGGTAGAAAGGCATCCTGACTGGCAGTCCTTTATCAATAGCACAACAGCGCAACGGATATTTCTGCTCACCACCCGCGCCAGCCGAAATTACGCCGACTGCCAATACCTGCCTGGTGATGCACTGGTGTTTGGGCCGGAGACGCGAGGACTGCCTCAAGAACTGCTGGATGAGTACGGACCAGACCACTGCCTGCGCATCCCAATGCAGGAAGGCAGTCGCAGCCTTAATTTGTCGAATACGGTTGCGATTGTTGCTTATGAAGCCTGGCGACAGCAGGGATTTCTGTCATTGGCCGAATGAATTCGGCCACAACTATTCGTGTTTCTGTTCCCGGTGCAGCAGGTTCTGTACAGCATCACGTGCCGGCAGGCCTTCATACAGCACTTTGTGTACCTGCTCGGTGATTGGCATGGAAACATTATGACGTCGTGAAAGTTCCCAGGCAGCCGCAGCCGACTGTATGCCTTCGACCTCCTGACCGATTTCCTTTACTACGGCATCGAGGCTTTTACCTGCGCCTAGCCCCAGTCCACAACGTCTGTTGCGTGACTGGTCATCGGTACAGGTAAGGACCAGATCACCGAGGCCGGCAAGACCCATGAAGGTCTCCATATTACCGCCAACGTGGCTAGCCAGACGTGAAATTTCAGCCAGGCCGCGCGTAATCAGAGCTGCGCGTGCATTGGCGCCAAACCCCAGGCCATCACTGATGCCAGCTGCAATGGCCATAACGTTCTTCAGGGAGCCACCGAGTTGCACACCCGTCATGTCTTCAAGTGTATAGGCGCGGAAGTTGCCGTGATGTAGCCAGCTGGCTACTTCATTGGCCGCCGCAGAGGTGCGGGAAGCGACACTTACAGCCGTTGGCATGCCTCGGGCAACTTCGCCTGCGAATGAAGGGCCTGAGATGACAACACGCTGCACTTGATCCGGTAATTCGCTGTCTGCAATGTCACTCATCAGGTTACAGGTGCCAAGTTCGAGTCCCTTGGTGCCCCAGGCGATGATCCGCGGATGTAGTTCGTCATGCTCGTGCAGTTGACGAAGGACATCGCGAAAGGCATGGCTGGGAACAACAATCAGAAATGCGTCCGTGTTGTTCGGCAGATCATCCAGAGACAGGATGATATTGAGTGGGTCCGGGAAACGTATACCGGGGAGGAATCGCTCATTGCTGTGCGTAGCCTGCATTTCCAGCTGGTGGTCCGCTTCATGCCCCCACAGGTAGCATGTACGACCACTGGCAGCGATATGCATGGCCAGGGCAGTGCCCCATGAGCCAGCGCCGATAATGGCAATTGCATCCTGTGAATTGGTGTCAGCCATGGGGATTAGAATCTCCCTAGTTTACCGCGCCTTCCGGCTTCTGACTGGCCAGCGCTTTCTGCTGGAAGAGTCCTTCGAAGTTGACCGGATGGATCAACATCTGAGGGAAGCCGCCTTTTCCGACCAGGTCATCGATGGTCTGACGGACGTAGGGCAGCAGGATGTTGGGGCAGGCAATTTCCAGCACCATGGGCATCTCCTGCTCGGGGACTCCAGCTATTTGAAACAGGCCTGCCTGCTGAACTTCACACAGGAAAACAGTATTCTCTTCACTCTTTGCCGTTACCGTAATGGTAAGAACAACCTCGTAGTGTGCCTCGTCGGGCTGTGAATGCGAGATATCCAGCTGGATATCGACTTCGGGTGTCTGCTGCTGCAGGAAGGATTGTGGACTCATCGGTGATTCAAATGATGCGTCCTTGATGTAGATCTTCTTGAGGTTGAAATTTGCCTGCTGTTCGTCTGCCATGTGATCGGTGCCTGAGTGTTTATAATAAAGACGCCATTGTATTTTCTGGCTGGCTTCAGTGAAAGTCTAGAAGGTGTTTTATTTCGAACGCTGACGGTAAATCTGGCGGTTGAATTCAGGCGTTCAGTAGTGAATCGAGCTCATCACGGTGTTCGAGCATGGCCATATCGGAGTAGCCGCCGACGTGTTGGCCGTTGATAAATATCTGCGGAACCGTATTACGGCCATTGCTGATCGTACGCATGTGGGCACGCAGTTCCGGTTCGTTATCGACATAGATCTTTTCTATCTGCTGATTCTTCTTTTCCAGCAACCTGACTGCCATGATGCAGTAGGGGCAGAAGCGTGTGCAGTACATTTTGATCTCGGCCATTATTTCTGGATCGGTAGACTGTCCTTCTGCCATGCAATCATGCCGCCGGTCAGATTGTAGACTCTCTCGAACCCAGCCTTTTTCAGGGTTCCCGCTGGGCCGATGGAGCGTTGCCCGGAACGGCAATAGACCACGACGGGTTTGTTCTTGTATTTTTCGATCTGGCCTATATTTTTCTTGAAGCTGGATAGCGGGATATGCATGGCACCCTGAATGATACCGCCATCGCCCACTTCTTTCGATTCACGTACATCGACAAAGACAGCATCCTCATGGTTAGACATCGTCACGGCTTCACTGATGGTCGCTGTCTCAATGCCGAGTATACGACGACGCAGAGGTTCGCCGACGATCATTATGATCACAAAGACGATAGCGCCGATGAGGAAATAGTTTTGAGTAATGAATTCCATGGCCAAAGCGGCGTATAGCCGGATATTTATTGGCAAATATCAGATTTGCCGGATGGAGTGGGTTAACTAGATATCGCTGGAGCAGAAGGCGGCCTGCATGGCTTCGATGAGGTGCAGAATGCTTTGCTCGCCGAGACGATAATAGACCTTGTTGGCGTCTTTGCGGGAAATCAGTATGTTCTTGTCACGCAGGATAGACAGATGCTGAGAGATGTTGCTTTGCGATGTTCCTACCCGCTCGACCAGTTCCTGTACGCTGACTTCCTCGTGCGCGCCGAGGATGCAGAGGATCTTCAGCCGCAAAGGGTGGGCCATGGCTTTTAGTGCGCGCGATGCCGTGTCAATATCGGCATCATTCGAGATAATCATTTCATCACTGTTTGCTGCGTGATTCATGGGCGGCTTCCCTTGGATAGTTGTTTTAAGTTTGCACTGCTTTTGTATGTGGACTCTGTTTACTGATGATCCGAATGTCCATTTGACACAGTATGTATTACCCGTGTCTTTATAATAATATTAACGAATGATTATAGATTGTACTTTTATCTGATGCGACTGTTTTTTACGCCCAGACCACAGAAAAACATGCTCCTGTTGTTCATTATGGGCGTTTTACTGTTATTTCCATGCATCCTGTGCGCAGATGGCGAGCGAGTTGAACGTAAAAAAGCCGAGCTTGAGGAGCTAAAAAAGCGCATTTCAGTTCTGCAGGAGGGGTTGCGAGGAAGTCAGTCCAGGTTGAACAGGGAAGATTCCGTCCTGCGTGATGTCGATATGCGCATCAACGACATTAACCAGAATTTACAAGATCTGGAAAAACAGAAATCAGAAGTCCTTAAAAAAATGGATGACCTGAGCAGGTCTCGCCAGCAGACCTCCAGGGAACTTGAACGTGAGCAGATGGTGCTTGCCGAGCAAATGCGAGCGGCCTATATCAGTGGCAATGAGGAATACATCAAGCTGCTGCTCAACCTGCAGGACCCCGCCATAGTGTCGCGTATTCTCAGTTATTACCGCTATATTGCCCGTGATCGCGTTGAAACCATCTCACAAATCAATGACTACCTGAAGGAGATGGCCCGCTATGAAGCCGATTTTGTAAATCGCAGCCAGGAACTCGAATCTGTCATCGAAAAGCAGAAGCTTCGTTGGCAAAGCCTGGATTTTGCTTACCGGGAACAAATGACTGCTGTAAAACGTCTACGTAACCAGGTCAGTGAGGAAAGTGGAGAAATCATCCGCCTGCAAGCTGATGAACAGGCATTGCTGAAACTGCTCAAGGAACTACAGACTGTCCTCGAAGAGCTGCTCGAAGATGAACGCAGTAAAGATTCCTTCCGTGATCACCGCGGCAAGCTCAGTTTGCCTGTGAAGGCGCGTATTTCAGAGAGTTTTGGGTCGCGCCGCAAAATCGGCAATCTGCGCTGGCAGGGCATCCTGCTGCACGGCAAATCCGGCAGCAAGATTAATGCGGTGTACAACGGCCGTGTTGTCTATGCCGACTGGATGCGGGGATTTGGCCTGTTATTGATTATTGATCATGGTGATGGTTATATGAGTCTATACGGTCACAACGAAAGCGTGCTCGTCGAGGAAGGTGACTGGGTCGAGAGTGGTCAGGCTATTTCAACAATGGGCATGAGTGGTGGTGGTACCCGACCGGGTCTATACTTCGAGATACGGCACAAGGGCAAACCGCAGGACCCCATGCGCTGGTGCCGACGCTGATTCGCACAGATTGAGTGCGCCTTCTCTCTGAATCCTTGATTTCAGTAAAAAAGCGGCAATATATATAGATTGTGACAGACACTATACCGCTGCAGATGGATTTGTAATCTGACGGCAATGGAGACAGCTACATGACAGAAAAGAAAAGATTTGCAGTCATATTTACACTGGGCATCATGCTTGGCGTTGGGATGACAGTATATAGCTCAGTATTTGCGAAGCATGAAGGTGATGCCGCATCAGCCTTACCTCTGGAAGATCTGCGTGCCTTCAGCGAGGTGTTCGGCAAGGTTAAATCCGATTATGTCGAGCCGGTCGAGGACGACAAACTGCTCGAGCATGCCATTAAGGGCATGCTGTCCGGTCTGGATCCACATTCCTCCTATTTGAACAAGGAAGAGTTCAAGGAGATGCGCATAGGCACCGACGGCAAGTTCGGCGGCCTTGGTATCGAAGTCACCATGGAAAATGGTTTCGTCAAGGTGGTCTCACCTATCGATGATACCCCCGCACAGCGTGCAGGCATTAAAAGCGGTGATGTCATCGTGCGGCTGGACGATACACCGGTCAAGGGCATGACGCTCAACGACGCGGTCAAGATCATGCGCGGCGATCCGGACACTTCCATTTTGCTGACTATAGTACGTGAAGGAGAAACGGCCCCCCTGAAAATCAAGGTAGTGCGCGACATTATTCGTATCCAGAGTGTACGTGGTCGTATGCTTGAATCCGGTTATGCATATCTACGCATCACACAGTTCCAGTCTGCAACCGGCACATCATTGCGCAAGAAACTGTCCGAACTGAAAAAGGAAAATGACGAGCCACTGGTTGGCATCGTCCTCGATCTGCGCAACAACCCGGGTGGAGTGCTGAATGCGTCTGTGTCTGTAGCGGATGCTTTTGTGACCAAGGGTAAGATCGTCTACACAGAAGGACGCGTTAAGGATTCACGCCTGACCTTTAATGCTTCGCCGAACGACATAGCCAACGGCGCACCCATTGTTGTACTCGTCAATGGTGGATCGGCTTCGGCTTCCGAAATTGTGGCCGGTGCACTTCAAGACCACAAACGCGCCATCATCATGGGCACCAAGACTTTCGGCAAGGGATCAGTGCAGACCATCCTGCCCATGAATAACGGTGCAGCGTTGAAGATCACCACGGCACGATATTTCACGCCATCAGGTCGATCTATCCAGGCAGAGGGAATCGAGCCGGACCTGATTGTGGAGCAGCTTGAGCTGAGTAAAAAAGACGAACCGGTTGTCGATCGCCTGCGTGAGGAAGATCTGCGCAAACACCTTGATAATGGCAATGGTGACAAAAATGCAGACAAGGAAGACGAAGACAGTAAGGACGGTAAGGACAAAGCCCTGAAAACGGATTACCAGCTGAACGAAGCTCTGAATCTTCTTAAAGGTGTGAACATAGTGAGGCTGGCCAAGTAGGCAGTTAGATACAGTCATGGCAAATGTCCTGATTCCACTGGCAGAAGGCTTCGAAGAACTTGAAGCCGTCACCATTATTGATCTGCTCAGGCGTGCCGGCATCAATGTCACTGTCGCCGGACTCCATGAAGGTTCGGTAACCGGTAGCCGTGGTACTGTCATCATACCGGATGACACGCTGGATATGGCGATGGGTGACGAGTACGACATGATGGTTCTTCCCGGTGGACTACCCGGTGCCGATAACCTGAATGAAGACACACGCATAAACTCTCTGCTGCGCCAGATGGAAGCCAACGACAGGTACACTGCAGCGATCTGTGCCGCGCCCAAAGTTCTGGCCAGCGCAGGCTTGCTTAACAACAAAACGGTAACGGCCTATCCCGGTACTCTTGAAACATTAGATGTTGAAGGTATGCACTATGATGGAGGCGCGGTTGTACAGGACGGTAAGGTGGTTACATCACGGGGACCTGGTACAGCAATGGATTTTGCATTGTCCCTGATAGGTTTGCTCGAAGGAGATAGCATCCGGGATCAGGTCGAAAAAGGACTGGTTCGCTAACGACAGGAAATACCGCACCCTTGATGTGCATCAAGGTAATAATAATCATAAAGTGATCTATTCATCCTCTTATGGAAACATCTGGCGATATGGGCACAAAGACAGAAAGCGGATTGATCGACCCGTTCGGTCGCCGCATTGAGTATGTACGCCTGTCGGTAACAGACCGCTGCAACTATCGCTGTTTCTATTGCCTGCCCAAAGGATTCAAGGACTTTGAAGAGCCTTCCCAGTGGTTAACCTTCGACGAGATCGAACGTGTCATGGCAGCTTTCGGTGAACTGGGTGTTGCGCGTATCCGGCTTACCGGTGGTGAACCGCTGGTAAGGAAAGGATTGCCGGAACTGGCTGGCCGGCTGGCATGTCTGCCGGGTATTGACGATCTTTCACTGAGTACTAATGCCTCCCTGTTGCAGCGAGATGCACGGGCCATACAAAAGGCCGGCGTCAGGCGAATCAATGTCAGCCTCGATACACTGAATCCTGACCGCTTCAGAGAGATTACCGGTGGTGGTGAACTGGAAGAGGTGCTGGACGGTTTGGTTGCTGCCCGTGATGCCGGCCTCCAGCCAATCAAGATCAATATGGTCGCTATGAAAGGCATCAACGATGATGAGTTTGATGCCATGCTTGAATATTGCATGGCAAACGAATTTACCCTGCGTTTCATTGAAACGATGCCAGTGGGAACACCGGGCCGAAATGCCAGTGATTACTACCTGAGTCTCGATACTGTCCTCAGTAGTCTGCGCAGGAAATACGATCTGATCCCCGGTTGCATGCCGGGAGGTGGCCCGGCACGCTACTACCAGGTAGATGGCAGTGATACGCGAATTGGATTTATTACCCCGATTTCACAGCATTTTTGCGACACCTGCAATCGAGTGCGCATGTCGGTGGATGGCACTTTATATCTGTGTCTCGGCCAGGAGCATAGCTACCCACTGCGTCCATTGCTGCGCTCTGGCATCAGCCATGAGGGGCTTAAAGATGCACTCATTGAAGCACTGGCGCTCAAGCCTGAACGACATGAGTTCAAAGAAAAACCTGGCCAGGTCGTGCGTTGCATGTCCCTGACCGGCGGCTGAATTAAACCAACCAGGTATACCTATGGGCCACGCGCACCCGAAAGCTGAATTCATTCCCGTCAATGTTGCTGTCATGACTGTCTCTGATTCCCGCACCGAAGAAAATGACACCTCAGGCAGGGCACTTGCTGATCGCCTGATCAATGCAGGTCACAAACTGGCAGACAAACAGATCATCAAGGATGATCGTTATGCAATTCGCGCTGTTATTTCTGCCTGGATAGCAGACCCGGGCGTGCAGACCATCATTACCACCGGTGGCACGGGATTAACGGGCAGGGATATTACCCCTGAAGCCATTACGCCGCTTTTCGACAAAGAGATCGAAGGCTTCGGCGAGATGTTTCGCTGGGTATCCTGGCAGGACATCAAGACATCGACAATCCAGTCACGTGCCGTTGCCGGGCTCGCCAATGGAACAGCTATCTTCTGTCTACCCGGCTCTACCGGCGCCGTCCGCACCGGCTGGGATGACATTATCGTCCACCAGCTCGACCATCGTCATAAGCCCTGCAATCTCGTTGAGATGATGCCGCGCTTCCTTGAGAAGTAGTTCAGATCCAAAGAGAGAAACACCATGAGTGACTGCGGTTGTGACAGCCATGCACATGGCCTGATTTCCTATCATGCTGCCTTGCAGCAGCTGCTCGATGCGGCAGTCCATATGCCTGAAACCGAAGTCGTCAGCACCGCCGAAGCACTGGGAAGAGTGCTGGCCGAAACGGTAGTTTCAGGCATCGATGTACCTCCTGCCGATAATAGTGCAATGGATGGCTATGCCATCAGGGCTGCTGATGCTGCATCAGAGAATGATGTTAACTTGCCCATTGCACAGCGTATCCCAGCTGGGACAATCGGCAAACCATTGGAAGCAGGGACTGCGGCACGCATTTTTACGGGGGCACCCATACCGCCTGATGCTGATGCCGTGCTCATGCAGGAAGTCTGTAAGGCTGCCGACGGGAATGTTAGTTTCAGCGGCCCGGTTAAAGCTGGACTGAACGTGCGCAAAGCAGGCGAAGACATTAACAACGGCAGTGAAATTCTGTCACCGGGTATCCGCATACGACCTCAGGAGATGGGTTTGCTCGCATCAGTTGGGGTTGGATCGATCGAGGTCTATCGTCGCCTGCGCGTTGCGATCTTTTTCACCGGTGACGAATTGATCGAGCCGGGCGAGCCACTGCAGCCTGGACAGATCTATGATTCCAATCGCTACACACTATTGGGCCTGCTGGATACACTCGGCTGTGACGTCGTTGATCTCGGTGTCGTAGGCGACACCCTGGGTGCGACCAAACAGGCGTTCAGGGATGCCGCCGGACAAGCAGACCTGGTCATCACCAGCGGAGGGGTATCCGTGGGTGAAGAGGACCACGTGCGCATCGCGATGGAGCAGGAAGGTGAGTTGAACATGTGGCGCATCGCCATCAAGCCGGGCAAGCCGCTTGCCTATGGCAAAGTGCATGGCGTTCCCTTCCTCGGGCTGCCCGGCAACCCGGTATCGGTATTTGTCACATTCTGTTTGTTTGTCAGTCCTGTCATCAAGCGCATGCAGGGAATGGATACTGTACTTGCGCAGGCCGTACCAATACGCGCAGGGTTCGACTGGCTCAGACCCGGAAAGCGCCGGGAATTTCTACGTGCAAGACTGGAGCATGATGCCAGTGGTGATGTGACTGCCGCCATCTACCACCATCAGGGTTCGGGTGTATTGACGTCTACTAGCTGGGCAGGTGGCCTGGTTGAAATTCCAGAAGGCGCGACAGTATCAGCGGGTCAGTTGGTCGACTTTCTGCCGTTCTCAGAGTTTCTGTCCTAAACCTGCCAGGGTTTTCTTAAGAAAACACGATAAATATTCTCACTACGTAATTGATTATTATCATTTCCTTATATATACGCTTGTCTTAAAGTGATTAGCAAATGGGCAAGCAGTAACACGCTGCCTGAGTACTAAATCAACGCTTTCGAGGTAATAAAGCAATGACCAGCGTAATCGTTTTATCTCTGATCTTTATCGCTACAGTGCTGTATGTCGGCAAATTTACGCGCTTTCACGTCCCCGACAACGACAGGGAAGTCGCCGACGAAGAATGACAAACAGGCTGGCTGACAGCCTGTTTAGATCGTCCATGCTCGGGTCCCACTCCTTATAGCAATCTCCTTAAGTGCATCTGCGAAGTACGCATTTAGATAGCACTGGGACCCGGGTATCTTTTTAAGATAGTGCCGCCAGGCATTACTGTAGATGTCCAATGAGCGGGATCCCTTTTTACGGAGACCACTCTTATCGCAGCTATTAACACGGTCCTCCACTTCTAAGGAACCAATCGAAACAGGCTTTAAATTGTTCATCGCTTGCAACAGGATGAACCACCTCATAAGTGCCGGTAGTATGAGAATAAAGGAATAA
>Ga0209013_10001942_pt1 | contig 19067 bp, 16 predicted proteins | sample Cruoilmetagenom2_FD_187291 | JGI IMG/M metagenome (GOLD analysis project Ga0209013, IMG submission 187291) | Oil polluted marine microbial communities from Coal Oil Point, Santa Barbara, California, USA - Sample 2 (SPAdes) (version 2) | ecosystem: Environmental > Aquatic > Marine > Oil seeps ...
GACCTCGACGATCAGTTTCCAGGACGGAACCGGCAACATCGGACCGTCGAGGGCGAAGGTCGCCTCACCACCGATGGTGGCGGCGAAATCCTCACGCAGGTCGATGTCGATGATCTGCTGAATGAGCTGAAGCTGCTCTACGGTCTGCGCGTTCTGGCCCGCAGCAAACCCGAGAATGTCGTCAAACATATCTGCTGCGTCCTTGGTGACGGCGGAGGCCGCGACATAGGCGTCTGGTGAAACAAACTCGAGGCTGCCCATAGGCGCAGGCTCCGCGAGCCACGCCACCATGCCGCGGCGCTGTTCGGAGAACCGGACCTCGGCGTTGGTGGCGTACCATTCGCCGTCCCGGTGTCGCTCGATCACCATTGTGGTCGCGTCGAGCATCCCGAGGCGATCCATGGTGGCCGCCTCTTCTGCTGATATCCCACTCGTACCCTCGGCGATGGCGGCGGCGAGATCGGCTCCCAGGAGCCAGGACACTCCGCCGGCATAGATTTCGGTGAGTTGAGTGTGCAATGGGGAACCCACGAATGAGCGCGCTGCAGCGTCATCCACGCGGCCCGCGAGCTCCTGGAGCGCGGCAAGATTGCCGGTCGCAGCAAAGAGATTGCCCTCGACCCACATGAACACTTCAGCGGTTCCGGCAGAGGTCGTCTGCGGATCATCGACCAGGACGGCAACAGTCTGATCACCGGCCTCGGCGTTGGCGTCCGCGATGACGTCCGCCAGCAGATCGATGAAACTCGAAGGATCATCGAGTTCGGCCATGAAGATGGGCATGCCCTGCTCGCGGATGGCTGAAATGGGCACGGTGACGATCGCCTCGGCACCGATGGCTTCGCCAATCGGCTGCAGACGGTCGAGGAGCTGATCGATCTCTTCGTCGGCACCATGGGCGACAACATTTTCCTGCCACCACTCGGCCAACACCTCACTCGACACCAGCCGCTCGTAGAAGGCGGCACGGGCCTCGTCGAGATCTCCGGAAATATTGGGCATCGCGGCGTAGACAAGGGTGTCTCCGGGAGCGAGATCGAGGAGAAAGGTCGATGTTCTCGGTGGCGCGTGGTCGACCGCATCGGCGATCACACGGCGCAGATCAGTCAGCTCGCGGATGAGCGCCTTGTGCTTTGCGGCATCGCGGCTCCACGAAATCTCCTCCTCGAGCGGTACCCGCCGCAAGCGGTCGCCGGTGGTGACCTGGTCCCCTGGGTGGAGGAGAGCGGTGGAGGAACCCTTTTTCACCTCGACCTCGCCTTCGATGACCGAAACCCTCGAGCCCTTGAGGCCGTGGTTGACGGAAAAGATGGTTCCCTTGACGGTAACCTCGCAGTCATTGGTGGCGACAAACAGTTCCCCACCCCCCTGATCAGCTGCGTGGACGATGATGTTGCCTCGGGCAAGATCGATGGTCGTGCCGCGCCGTGAGGCACGAAGGTGGAGCTCGGACCGTTCGTCTATTTCGATCAAAGAGCCATCGGCAAGGTGGAGCATTGCACCCGAGTTGCTGGCAGTGCGCAGCACCTGATGGGAGCGAACCTCGGCATTCGAGGCGAGCTCCTGGTTCGAGTTGCTTTCGACGAGCTGGAGGGAGCCGTCGACGTGCTCGACGCTGGCCCGGAGGTTGTGGTCGATCATCATGTTGCCTATGGCGCGAACCGTCGCGAAGCCTCCGAGCAGCAGGATGGCTGCAGCCGCTACGCGGAGTGCGGGACTTAACCAACCGGGAGCTTTCCGATTGGAGTGATGTGGCAATACCGGAGTAGCGGCGCCGCGCGCCTCCATGAGGACGCGTCGGCAGGGAACACACTCACGGGTGTGGTCGCCCACCAAAAGGGCTCTCGCCTCAGGAAGACTGCCAGCAATAAAGGACGGGATCTCTGCCTGGAAGTCCGCACAGGAGCTCAGTGGGCGGTGGCTCTCGTGGGTGATGCCGAGTCGTTCCCCGACCGTTTCGACGATCTGGCGGGCAGTCGCGTCATCGATTCTCTGAGCGCGGATTTCTTCCGCGGCGCGATCGATGCTGTCGTTGTCGTGATAACGGTCGCTCATTGCAGTCCTCCCATGAACTCGCCCATCTCTTCTTTGAGGCGGGCGCGGGCGCGGTGAAGGGTCACCGCGATGGTGTTGGTTGTGGTCTCAAGCTGTGTTGCGATCTCGGTGTTGTCCAGGCCTTCGAAATAGCGCAGCACGAAGATCTCGGCTCCGCGACGACTGATCTTCGACAATGCCCGGCGGAGCTGTTGTTGGAGCTGACGACCATGGTGCTGTCGATCGGGCCCGGGCCCCGGATCGCGCTCCACGTTTTCACCAGTGATTTCCAGTGACACGCCGCTGCGGACGTACCTCGATTGGACGATGTCGAGGGCGGCATTGGTCGCCGCTCGCCGCAGATAGGCGCGTGAACCGGTCGAAAAATCCGGTGGCCGTTCGCGATTCGCGAGGCGGGTGAACACGGTCTGGAGAGCGTCCTCCGCGTCGTCTGTGTTGCCGGTGACCCGATAGGCGGTCTGGAGCACGACGGTGGCGTCCTCACGATAAATCGTTTCGAGCCAGCCGGCGGTTTCGGTTTCAGGGTTGGCGAGAGCAGCTTCCACGCGTTCCTCCTCATTTCGTTCGTCAACCATGAAACGGACCTCCTCCGCCCAGATTAACCAAATCGAGCACAATTCGACGATTTATTCATTGTCGAAAATATTCGTCCCCGGTGATTCTCGTGACTTTCGATGCTCGATGCTTGATTTTCGATTGGCCTTTTGTGCGGCGCAGGGGTGGGTGGACGGGTGGTTCGAGTATCGAGAAACGAGAGTCGAGTATCCAAGCGTGGTGCGACTTCCCTTGCAACGTGTTTCGAGACCGTGGCATAGTGCGGTGCCGGATTCAAAGCGGGAGGACCATGCCGGAGCACATTGTCGAGCTGGAAGCGGACCATCCTGGGTTCAATGACCCCGCCTACCGTCGGCGTCGCGACGAAATTGCGTTCCTTGCTCCGCCCCTCGATTCCGGAGAGCCACCTCAGCGAGTTGAGTACTCCGACTCGGAATGCTCGACCTGGGCGACGGTATTCGATCAGCTCACGGCCCTCTATCCGACCCATGCCTGTCGGCCGTTCATTGACGTTGTTGGTGACATCAGTTACTCCGCCGCCGAAGTCCCGCAGCTCGCAGATGTCAGCACATTCCTGACCGAACGCACCGGATTCAGCTTGCAGCCGGTTGCCGGCCTGGTGTCAGCGCGCCAGTTTTTGGGTGCTCTCTCCCGCCGCGTATTCTCAGCAACCCAGTACATCCGCCACCACTCGCAGCCGCTCTACACACCGGAACCCGACATTGTCCACGAACTGATGGGCCACGCGCCGATGCTGGCGATTCCCGAGTTTGCAGACCTCTCGCAGAAAATCGGCGAAGGATCGCTGCGCGCCAACGATGAACAGGTCGAGCAGCTCGCGACCCTCTATTGGTTCACAATCGAGTACGGCGTGCTCGTGGAGGATGGAGAGCTGCGTGCTTATGGAGCCGGTTTGTTGTCGAGCTTTGGGGAGCTCGAGCACTCCCTTTCGGGCGAGGTCGAGATCAGGCGCTTCGACCCCAGGCAGGCCAAGGACACGGCCTACCCGATCACGACCTACCAGCCACTTCTCTGGAGCGTGAACTCAATTGGCGAGGCTTTTGAAAAAATGAATGAGTTCGTCAATTCCCTATGAGGGGTTAAGAGTCAAGAGTAATGAGTTAAGACGGGTATTGAAACGATGGTGGGTTGGCGGAACATGAGGCTGTCCGGGCTCGGCTTAACTCTTGACTTCAGTCTTGGCGGAGAATCCAGCGGTACCAACCTTAGACTTCGAAGAAGCCGCCGACTTTCGAGGTATCGAGGAAGACCTCGCCGTCCTGGACTTCGATCGGAAGAGACCTGAGGTGCGAACCTTCGCAAGGACCGCCGACGCACAGGCCGTCCCTCGGTTGGTATCTTGCCCCGTGTGATGAGCACACGATGTAGCGGCGGCTCGGGTCCCACAACTCCCTCGGTTCCCGATCATCAAGCCGCATCGGTAGATGCCGACATTCGTTCTTGTAGGCGCGGATCTCGCCATCGGACAATTTCAGGAGGATGCCTTCCTCTTCGAATGGTCCATCGCGGTAACTGAATCGGAGACCTTCGGTGGGGATTTCGTCGAGTGTGGCGATACGTTCCATTCAGAGAATGATATCAACCCGAGTTAGAATCTGTTCCCACACAGGTGGGAGGAGAAATTGACGTGGAACTGACGGTCGTCATCCCGACCCTTGACGAGGAGCTCTCGGTTGGCGGCTGCCTCGAATCGGTGGGGATTCACAAGGAGATCGAGGTCATCGTTTCAGACGGCGGAAGCAGTGACCGGACGCGGGAGCTTGCGCGAAACAGGGGAGTGCGCGTGGTGACCGGTGCCCGGGGGCGCGGTTCTCAGCTCAACCTCGGGGCGACCTCAACATCCTCCAATAAACTGCTTTTCCTCCACGCAGACTGCCGCCTGCCGGAGGGCTGGATGCCGGTTCTCAGCCGTATCCTAGATGATGAGGATGTCTCCCTAGCCTGTTTCCGGCTCCGGACCCTACCCTCCCGGATATCAGAGCCGTCAACACTGCATCGTTTGTGGCTCCGGGTTTTCGATCTCCGTTCTCGCGGTCTTGGGCTGCCTTACGGCGATCAGGGGTTCGCTGTTCGCCGAGAGGTGTTTGAAAGCGCCGGCCGATTCCCCGAGATTCCTTTGATGGAAGATGTTTCCTTTGCCCGCTCCTGTCGCAAACTGGGGCGTGTGCAGTACCTGCGCCAGGAGGTTATAACCACGGCGCGCCGGGTCGAGAGAGAGCCTTTCAAAACAACTCTCTTGTTGGCCACCTTTCCCACTCTTTTTCGGCTCGGGGTCGATCCGCGGACTCTGGCGCGTTGGTACGGGAACGTACGGTGAGGACCTGTCTTGTGGTTTTCGGGCGCGAGCCGATCCCAGGGGAGGTGAAGAGCCGACTTGCCGCAGGCATCGGTGCCGCCGCCGCGGCGCTGGTCTATGGCGCCATCCTGGAGCACACCCTCGAGGTCGCCAACATCAGCGGCGCACGGGTCGTGCTGTCCGTTTCCGACGTGCCCTCCAGTTCCTGGGCGCAAAGTTTGAATGTGGCAGTGGAAATCCAACGAGGGGCCGACCTCGGTGACCGCATGAACGACGCCTTTGCTCGTCGTTTTTCGGAAGGGGAGGGGCGGGTCGTGATAGTCGGTTCCGACTGCCCATGGTTTCTCGTCACCCATATTTCGAAGGCGTCGGCAGAGCTCGGCGGAGTCGATGCGGTGCTGGGCCCTGCCACTGACGGTGGCTACTGGCTTGTCGCGCAGCGCCCGCCCGGTCTCGCGATGTTTGCGCACGTACCGTGGTCGAGCCCTGAAACGCTCGCGCGAACCCGGAAACGGATATCGGCTCTTGGCGGTACATGGTCCGAGCTCGAAGAGCTGGTCGATATCGATACCGTCGAAGACCTCGAGCTCGTCCTCGCCGACCCCCGCACACCCGAGCAGTTGCTGAAGAAACTCCGTGCCGCTCTCGATTGAATTCTGTAATCCCCGGCCTCTCCCGTGGGGAGTATGAACGTCCGCCCAGGCATGTCCTGAGCGAGGCCGGAGTCCGAATCGAATGGATCCTTCGACTCGATCGCTTCGCTCTCTCGCTCAGGATGACATTCTGACAGGGTTGCCGAGGCCAACCCGTCATCATGTCATCTGCGTCAATCTGCGTGATCTGCGGGCAGTCCGGGTGGGTGGTGATAACGGTTCAGCTGGAAGACGACCGGAGGGTTTTGAGGAGCTCTTCGAGGTCGGGGGGTAGGGGAGCTTCGAACTCGACTTTTTCCTTCGTCACCGGATGTTCGAAGGCGATTCGCCGAGCGTGCAGAGCCTGGCGTGGAAAGCTCCGACACACCGACTGGACGCAAGGATCCGGAAGGTTCCGCCACTGGCGACCCGCATAAAGAGGGTCGCCGACGATCGCGTGGCCGATATGAGCCATATGGACGCGGATCTGGTGGGTGCGACCCGTGACCGGGTGGCAACTCACCATCGAGGTGCCTGCAAACCCCTCTTCGACCTCGTAGAGGGTGCGGGCGGGCCGGCCTTCGCGAACGACTGCCATCTCCTTGCGGTTGCGTGGGTGGCGGTCAATCGGCGCATCGACTACTCCGTCGCCGGTTGTCGGTGTTCCGTAACAAACCGCAAGGTAGGTCTTGCGGATTGTGTGCTGGCGAAAAGCGATTGACAGAGCGAGGTGGGCGCGGTCGGATTTGGCGACCACCATGATCCCGGTCGTGTCCTTATCAAGTCGGTGGACAATGCCCGGGCGTTCGACGCCGCCGATCCCCGACAGATCCTGACAGTGGTGGAGAAGAGCGTTGACCAGCGTACCGGAGGGGTTCCCTGCCGCGGGATGGATGACGAGACCGGCCGGTTTGTTGATGAGCAAGAGGTCGTGGTCCTCGTAAATCACGTCGAGTGGGATGTCCTCCGCCTCAACGTCCGACAGGCGAGGCGGGGGTTCGTCGACCACAACCGTGTCACCGGCGCAGACTGGAGCTGAGGCCTTACTGGAGGAATTGTTGAGCATGACATGGCCGTCGTCGATCAATTTGCGGGCGCGCGACCGGGTCCAGTCCGGGTTGAGCTTCGCCAGACAGCGATCCAGTCGAATGCCCTCGAGCTCTTCCGGGACGGTGAACTCAGAGTGGGTGGTCACGCGGCTTTGCGCCGACCGATCCATACGTGGAGGCCGGTGCCGATGATGATCAGGGCGGCCGAGATGAGCTGGCTGGTCGAGAGGGCTCCACCGAAGACAAATCCACGGATGGCGTCGCCACGAGTCCACTCGAGGAGAAAGCGGGCGATGCCGTAGAGCAAAATGTAGGTTGCAAAAACGCGTCCCGCTGCCGGTTGCCGCCGGTAGTAGGCAGCCAACAACGCATACAGACCGAAGTTGAAGAGAGAGGAGTAGACCGGGAAAGGATGGAGATGCTGGTGAAGAGGGGTTCCGAGATTCGCGGCGGCGATCGGACTGGTGTAGGTGATGGCCCACGGCAGATCGCAGGGCGCACCCCAACAGCATCCAGCCAGCAGACAACCGATGCGGCCTATGGCGTGGCCGAGAGCGAGCGACGGTGAGAGAACATCAAATGACGGCAGGGCCGGTAGTTTGTAGCGCCGGAGGAGAATGACCGCTGCGACAACTGCGGCCAGGAAACCGCCGAGGAAGACGCCGCCCGCGCGGATCGTTCCGAGGATGGAAGCCGGGTCTTTGAGGTAGCGCGGCAGCTCGACGAGAATCAGTAGCAGCTTGGCCCCTATCAGAGCCCAGATGACCAGCCACAGGCCGAAATCCACCAACTGGGTCCCATCCATTCCCGCCCGGTTGGCCCGTATACGCAACGTCCACAATGCGACAATGACGGCGGTTGCCAGCAGCACCCCGTAGGATGGGAGCTGGAAGAAGCCAAAATCAATCAGAATCGGATGCATCTTCCAGCTCCGGTGGTTGGGTTCTGAACTCGTTGGCGATGAGAAGAAGTGCGCCGACGGTGATCGAAGCATCGGCGACGTTGAAGTCTGGCCAGGACCAGGTCCGTCCACCGATTTTCACCCACACGTGCACGAAATCGACGACAGCTCCATACAGCACTCGATCGATGAGGTTACCGACCGCCCCACCGAGAATCAATCCAAACGCCAGGCCGGCGAGGCGACTGTGGTGGCCGTGACGGACGACCATCGCGGCGATGATGACAACCGACGTGAAGATGACCAGGTGGAGCATCATCCGGGTCAGCGGACCACCGCTGGCGAAAAGGCTGAAGGCAATGCCCCGGTTGTGGATATGGGTGAGAGCGAAACCAGGCATGACTTCGACCCAGGAGCCAGGCTCGATGCGGGCGATGATCATGCTTTTGGTGATGCGGTCGGCACCCACCACCAGCAACGCTGCGATCCATGGCAAGACGCCACGCATCAGGCGTCAACCTGACGGAGTTCGGCCCGCCCTTCCTTGAGGAGACGGCTCACGACGCCGTGGCAGCGATCGCAGAGGCCCGGAAGTTCGGCGTCATCGACCGGCTCCACTACCCGGCGCCAACAGCGACTGCAGGTGTGGGCCTCGTACGGCGAGACACTTACCAGAAGCCCGGGATAGGCAGCAACCTCGGACCCATCGCCGTTGATTGATCCTTGGTGCGCGTCGGAGACGATGAGGAATCGTGAGAGGTCGATGCCGGTAACGGCCAGATCCTCGATGACGACCGATGTGTCGCCGTCGAATATCATTTGCGCCTCTTCGCTTTTGCCGATGGTCCCTGTCTGGCGAAGTTCCTCGAGTTCGGCAAGGACAGTATCGCGAAGACCAAGAAGGCGCTTGATCGGCTCATCGAGAGGGGAGTCTGAGGTTTGGTCAGAGGATGGCAATTCAAAGGTCGCCAGATGGACCGATTCCTCGCGGTCACCGGGAAGTTGTTCCCACACTTCCTCCGACGTGAAGGAAAGCACCGGGGCAAGTAGAGTCGCAAGGATCTCGGCAATACGATATATCACCGTCTGGGTAGCGCGCCGGGCTGGATCCTCGGGGTAGTCACAGTAGAGTCTGTCCTTGCTCACATCGAGGTAGAGGCTCGAGAGGTCCACCGTACTGAAGTTGAGGATTCGGTGCGACAGCGAGGATAGCTCGTAGCTTTGATAGGCCTCGGCAACCTCTTCGACGAGGCGCCGTCCTGATCGCAGCATATAGGCATCGAGGCCGACAAGCTCGTCTTCGGGCACTGAATCTTTTTCCGGATCAAAATCAGCGAGGTTGCCAAGCAGGAAGCGAAGGGTGTTGCGGATTTTGCGATAGGCTTCAGCGTTGCGGGTCATGATTTCTTCAGAGATGCGGATATCTAAGCGGAAATCGACCATCGCCGTCCACAGGCGCAGGATATCGGCGCCATACTTGGTGAGGAGCTCACCTGGGGTAATGACGTTGCCCACTGATTTGGACATCTTCCGTCCCTCGGCATCGACCACGAAACCGTGTGTCACGACTTCCCGAAACGGGGGGGAGCCTTTGAGACCGACCGAAGCTACGAGCGAGGATTGGAACCAACCTCGGTACTGGTCCTGGCCCTCGAGGTAGAGGTCGGCCGGCCAGTCGAGGCCATAACGTTCGGTATCGCAGACCGCGAGATGGCTGACTCCCGAATCGAACCAGACGTCGAGAATGTCAGTTTCCTTACGGAAAGAGGTGGCGCTGCAAGCACCGCACGAGTAGCCCGGTGGCACCAGTTCGCTCGCCTCCTTCTCGTACCAGGCATCGGACCCTTCTTCGATGAAGGTGCGACGAATGTGATCAAAGACCGTTTCGTCGATGGTAGGTGCTCCACAGGCCTCACAGGTCAGCACGGCGATCGGAACCCCCCACATACGTTGCCGTGAGATGCACCAATCGGGTCGGTTCTCGACCATGCCGTCGATCCTGGCCTCGCCCCAGTGGGGCATCCAATTGGCATCGTGGAGGGCCGCCTGCGATCGTTCGCGGAGGTCGTGACGATCCATGCGGATGAACCACTGGTTGGTCGCACGGAAAATGACCGGGTTCTTCGACCGCCAGCAGTGGGGGTAGGAGTGAGTGATATCAGTGTGGGCGAGGAGAACCCCGAGTTCGCGCAACTTATCGACGATGGGGCCGTTCGCCTCGTGAACATGGAGGCCGGCCCAGTCCTCAACGTCGGAGGTGAACTTGCCGTCGTCGTCAACCGGCGCATAAGGTTCGAGGCCGTACTTGACACCTATGACGTAGTCATCGGCGCCGTGGCCGGGTGCCGTGTGGACCAGACCAGTTCCCTGATCGAGGGTCACATACGAGGCGATGATGAAAACGCCCTGGCGTTTGGTGAGAGGATGCACATAGTGAGTTCCCTCGAGAATGTCGCCCTTGAAGACCTTGATCGTTTCGGGCTCGGTCCACTCTGCGGTTTGGCTGATGGCTTCCAGAAGCTCAGCAGCAACGATCCATAGACGACCGTCCGCGCGCACCAGGAGGTATTCGAAATCTGGGTGGAGAGCGGTGGCGAGGTTGGCCGGAAGGGTCCATGGCGTCGTTGTCCAGATCAACGCAGCAGCCTCTTCACCGTCGGGAATCTGGAGCTTCTTGCGGGCATCACTATCGAGGGGAAAGGCGACCGTCACCGAGGGACTTGTGTGGTCACAGTACTCAACTTCTGCCTCTGCGAGGGCGGTGCGGCATTCCGAGCACCAATGGACGGGTTTCAGGCCGCGGGTCACGTAGCCCGCGAGCATGAAGCCGTGGAGTGCGGAGGCGATTTCGGCCTCATATTCATGGTCCATCGTCAGGTATGGGTCATTCCATTGCCCCAGAACCCCGAGCCGCACGAATTCTTTGCGTTGCACCTTGAACCAACGCTCGGCATATTCTCGACAGGCCCGGCGGATGGAAGGGACGCCCATCTGGAGTTTCTTCGCGCCAAGCTTCTGATCGACCTGGTGCTCGATGGGCAGTCCGTGACAATCCCAGCCCGGGACGTATGGGCTGTCGAAACCCAACATCGTTCGCGATTTCACGACGATATCTTTGAGTATTTTGTTGAGCGCCGTACCGACGTGAATCGATCCGTTGGCGTAAGGGGGGCCGTCGTGGAGGATGAATCTTGGGGCGTTTCGGCGAGCCTCACGGATCTTACCGTAGAGGTCGATCTCGTCCCAGTGTTTCAGCATCTCCGGCTCCCGTTGCGGCAGCTTTGCGCGCATCGAGAAACTCGTCTTTGGTAGGTTCAGTGTTTTTCGGTACATCAACCGTTCTCCGGCATGCGAGCCTACGCGGGGAGCATTGTTGCGTCAAGGCATGATCGTTCGCTATCGCTATCGACTTTGTGGCAGACAGGTCACGTTTTCGATAGCGATTGCGATAGCGATGGAAGCGGTTTCGGCTTCGAAGCCTAGCCCAGAAAGGCCTTCACGCGGCGGATGACTTCCTCGGCGGTGAACGGCTTGGTGATGTAGCCCGCGGCGCCAACCTCGCGACCGCGGAGAACATCGGCAGCGAAGCCGCGGGCAGTGAGCATGATGATCGGTAAATGTTGGGTCTTCGCGTTGCGGCGTAGCCCGGCTGCGAGATCGAAACCATTTGTGGGTGTTGCAAGGGCCACATCGAGCAAAACCAGATCGACTTCCCGCTCGGCAAGCAAAATTTCCGCCGCTTCGGCGGAAGGTGCTTCGAAGGTTGCAAAGCCCTCCCTGCGAAGTTTAAACGACAGAATGCGCCGAATATACGGCTCATCGTCGACAATCAGAACGCGGCGCCCCACATGCGCAAGTTTATTCCTGTCGGGGATTCAGATCAAGACTGGCCATCTTGTTGAGACGACGTCTGCGCGGCGCTAACCGGCGCTATGAAGCTCGGATTGAGGAGTTCCCACGCAACGAGCATCAGGTGGAGGAAACCAAAAGCAGCAAGGAGTCCGCGGAACCAGGGTGAATCGAGCACGCCTGCTGCAGCCAAAGGGAATCGTGACATCAACAGACCCCAGACCGCTGACCAGGGCAGAACAATGAGCATCAGACCGGCGTTCACGAGATAGCCCAAATAGAGAACAATCAGCAAGAAACGGCTTAACTTCACCCAGTGATCATATCCCGAACCAAATAAGGAGTTAGGAATTAGGAATTCCCATCACATCTACGCTCTTGACGTGACGAATCAGAGAGGGTGGGCGGCATTCCTAATTCCTCATTCCTAATTCCTCATTATGCCAGCCGGCCTTGTGGTAGGTTTCCATCATGAAGATCCTCTGGGGCTCGCCGCTTCCTCCGACACGCTCGGGCGTGAGCGATTATGCGGTCGAGCTTCTCGGGGAGCTTGGCAAGAATGCGAGGGTTCGAGTCCTAGCACCGCCCGAGGGTGTTCAGCGAGATCTTTGGACATTGGGAAACGGCGTCGAGATCGTGAAGACCGATACCGCTCCGGAAGTCGATGAGGTATCGCTGATTCACCTTGGCAACAATCCCCATCACGCATGGCTGCTCGACCGATTGCGTGGACCGAAGACCGTGGCGGTTCTCCATGATCTTGTGCTGCATCATCTTCTGGTAGAGGCGGCGGATGGTGACGGAGTTTTCCTTGAGACCGGTTTGCGCGAGGCACATGGGAAAGCCGGCACTGTGCTCGCCCGCGCGCGACGACTGGGCCTGGCGGGCTCGATCGATCCATTTTTCTTTCCAGCCCGTGCCGCCTTCATGGGCTCGGTGAAGGGCGTGATTGTCCACTCGCGGTGGGGTGAGAGGGCGATGGCACGGGAATTCCCGAATCTCCCGAGAACACGGGTTGGGTTAGCGGTGGGCGACCCGGGAAAGGTGGTCCGTGCTGCGGAACGCGGGCGTCTGGGAATCTTACCCGACGAGCTTGTTCTCATGCACATCGGTTTTCTGACCCCCGAGAAAGGCCTCGAGCATATTCTCACCGGAGTTGCCGCAGCTAAGAGAATGGGGCTGCCGGTGCGACTGCTCCTAATTGGCGAAGGGCGTGGAGGGGAAGACGTTCGGAACGCAGCTGCTGCGGTCGGAATCGAGAGCTCCGTGAGGACGACCGGGTGGGTTGAACCTGAGGCGTTTCCGGCAATTCCGGCCGCCGCCGATGTGGGTATCGTGCTGCGTACGCCGTCGGCTGGAGAAACGTCGGCGGCAGCGGTCCGTTTTATGGCCGCCGGTACCCCGGTGGCAGTGAGCGGCTTACGCCAGTTTATCGAATGGCCGGAAGAAGCTGCCCCGCGAATTACCCCTGGGGCGTCAGCGCCGGCCGAGCTCGCACGCCTCCTGGCGAATGCGCACGCCGGCGGAAAGGCCTGGGAACTTCGGCGGCGTGCCGCCCGCGCAACCTATGAGGAAAATCACCGCCCTGCCGATGTGGCGAGGGCTATCGTCGCATTTCTCGAAGATGTTTGACCGCTATTTTGGCAGCGCCTTAACAGCCTTCGCGTTTTCGGCGAGGGTTTCGGCCGCTCTCGCGGCATGCACCAACTCCAGATTTCTGTTGACAGTTTCGAGCAGCGGATCGAGCTCGTGCGAGAGCTTGAGAAGAACCACAGCCTCCTCGAAACGCGCCTGCGAATAGATGGATGCGGCCAAAAGGTTGACGGAGGCTGGGTCGCTTGACCGGGCATCGGCGACAGCCTTGAACGTTGCCTCGGCATCTGGGAATTGACCGCGCTGCAGCTCAAGATACCCCGTGATCACGTCGTGGTCGCCGTTTGGATCTTCCTCAGTGGCATCGAGTACCCGACGGCTTTCCGAGTACATTTCGTTGAGAGCTAGAGCAAGGGCCAGTGAGCGCTGGACCTCGTCGGCGTCGAAGCCTCCTTCTACCGCCGATCTGAGATGAATAAGTGCCTCCTCATGCCTTCCGGCGGCGAGCAGAGCCTGGCCATGACGGGCCTCGAGTTGGGGATCGTTGTGCATGAGTTTTTGGGCCGCCTCGAAAGACGTAAGTGCTGCTTCGTAATCTCCATCGAGGAGAAGGAGTTCGCCGTAAGCGAGCTGCACTGCGGGCAGCATTGGGTTCTCAGTCAGTGCATGGCCGAGTGCGTCGAGCGCTTTTTGGTAGTTCTGGAGGCGCGATTCGAGGAGACCAAGGGACGCCCAGGCACGATCAGAAGTGGGATACCGTTCCGTGAGCGATTTGAAGATATCCCTGGCGGCCGACGCCTCGTAGGTTGCCACGTAGACCTCGCCGAGTCGAAGCTTGAGACCGATGTTGTCGGGTTGCAGCCCGAGAGCGGATTTGAGCGCAAATTCCGCCGATTGCCAGTCCGCAGTGTGCATCGCCGCTTCCGCCATGAGTTCCAGGGCATAAGAGTTGTTTGGTTGGCGATTCACAGCTTGTCGCACGAGTTGGAGGGCTGTCGTCGCGTCTCCCTCTTCGAGAAGGCGGTTGGCGCGGAGAATCAAATCGGGAACCGAGTAGCTGTCCTCGAAGTTCCCGCTATCCATCCCCACTCCGTGGGAAAGACTCAGGCTTCCGGCCTCGTTGATGCGCCCCAGTTGGCGAAGTACTTCAACCTTCAACGGGATGAGTCGGCCGTCCCGGGGATAGGCTTCGATCAGCCGATCGACATCAACGAGAGCACCCTCGAGATCGGCTTTCTGACTGATCCTGTCGCTGATGCCAGACACGGTCGCCTCGAGATCGGGGGGCGGAGCGGCTCCGCTTGCGGCTGATTCAAAATTGGAACGCCGCGCCCGCTGGAGAAGATCGAGGAACTCCTGGTTGTAATAGGCGTCATCAAGGGCCAGGTTGGGGTCTTCAACCAACGCGGCACGAAGGTGAGTTTTCACCTCTTCGCTACGGCCGAGAAAGAAGAGATTCCACGCGATCTGGACCTGGAGTCGAGCACGGTGATTCGGGTCGTCTGTTTCAGACAGTGCCTTGGTATAGAGGTCGACCGCACGATCGATTTCACCTGCACGATAGGCTTGTAAGGCCGACTCTTCACTTGGGGTGGCGCTCTGGGCACCACCAAAAACCGGTAAAAGGATGAGCAGCGCCAGCGCGCCGACGATTGGTCGAAGGGTGGTTCCGTACATTCAACAACTCTACCTTCGCACAGCGGGCTGGGCAACATGAACGCGGTGAAATCCACTTAACCTGCATATCTCACCAGCTTTCGTCGCGAGACCGAGAAGCTGTAGTGAGATGTGGAGTTTGCGACCGGAGGGGCGCGGAGCGCGTACTTGCGGTACGTCGAGCACCCCGATGGAAGCAAACGCCACAGATTGCTGCAGATTTGCGGTCGCAGCAGGAGGTTGGTGAGATATGCAGGTTAAGGCCGCACTGCATATAGTTAAGAGTTAAGGGTTAAGAGAAAAGGAAAAACGGCCTTGGGATGGCTTAACTCTTTGCTCTTGACTCTTTACTTGTTCCGAGAAAAGCGCACTCAGCTCAACGGAGGGTTCTCCGTTTCGCTACTCCGGAGGGGCAACCGATGGAACGATCAGCGCCGGATTTGGGAGGCGCGGCACGATGATTTGCGTGCGAAATGGCGCGGTGCCATTCCATCGAACGACGAGTTCATGCTCACCAGCTGGAACTTTGCGGCGTACCAGAGGCACCGGTCCCAGGGCTTCACCGTCGAGGTAAGCGATGCCGCCGGGCGGTGCTCGTTGGGGGTCCACAGTGACCGTGAGAAGGCCAATCTCCAGAATGAGTGAAATCGTCTTGGTTGTCGACGTGATCTCGCGAGTGAGGGTCCTGGTCGGAAAATCGGGCAGCGAAAGAGTAAACGTGTGTGTTCCGGGGGTTAAGCGAATGGTTCCGCCAGGTGTTCGACCGCTCCCGAACGAACTTCCGTTAATAGTGACTTCGGCCGGTGGGTCGACGATCAGGCGAACTTTGACCGGGGCCGGTGTCGCGGTAGGGCTGGGCACCGGGGTCTCGGTTGGTGTCGGAGTCTCGGTTCCGGTTGGCGTGGGGGTCGCCGTTGGCGTGGAGGTTGGCGTTGGCGTCGGAATCCACGGCGCACCCGCGTCACCGAAGACAAGCTGCTGCGCTTCCTTCGAGAAGTACAGGAGGGCGGCTGTGGCAATCAAAAACACCACGAGAATGGCGAAGATGTAGATGACCGGGCTGCGCCGCTCCGAGTCGTTGCCGTGGACTTCTGGTGTCCGATGGAGCCTGGTGTTCTGAGGTGTCGGCGGCGGCGTCGGCGTGGTTGATTGCGACCTCGGGGTGGCGACCCGACGGGTTGGTTGATTGGCATTATCGGTGGCCGGGGTGGGCATTCCACGCATCGCCTTGCGAAGCACCCCGGTAGTGAGATCCTTGTTCGTAGACACTTCGGGGGTCGTGGAGATGGCGATGCCCCTGAGGTCGGCGAGCAGCTCGGCTGCGGTTTGATAGCGCTCCTCGGGCTTCTTGGCCATACAGCGGCGAAGGACCCCCTGAAGTTCAGGTGAGCAAGCGCCATCGACGTCGGACGGGTACTCCGGCTCCTCGTTGAGGATCTTGTACAACACATTCGAGAGAGTGGCGCTCTCAAATGGTCGAGTGCCGGTCACCAGCTCGAAGGCGACAACACCGACCGCAAAAATATCGGTGCGCGCATCGACGGTACGACCCTGGATCTGTTCCGGTGCGAGATAACCCGCGGTTCCGAGGGCTATGCCGGTCTGGGTCAGCTTGCTGGCCGCGAGAATGGACTTGGCAATGCCGAAATCCATGATCTTGACGGTGCCGTCTTCGAGAACCCGAATATTGGACGGTTTGATGTCCCGGTGGACTATCCCCCGTTGATGCGCAAACTCGAGGCCTTCGCAAACTTGGATCAAGATTGAGACGATGGTGTCCTCGTCCGATACCACGTCAGCCTTGAGGAGTTCATCGAGGTCGTATCCAGAAAGAAACTCCTGGACGATGTAAGGTACTTCGTCCACGACACCATAGTCAAAAACGAGGGTGATATTGCGATGAACGAGATTGCCGACAAACTGAGCCTCCTGCTGGAAGCGTTGTCGTACCTCGTCGTCCGGAGTGGCGCACATCTTGATTGCCACTTTTCGTTTGATAAACGGATCCCAACCCTTGTAGATGATGCCAAAGCCACCGACGGCGATCTGCTCGATCACCTCGTACTTACCAATTGTCGCCGGCTTATCCATGTTGCCTACTTTAGCGGATTCTCATCTTTGACGCCATGAGTGACAATCAGACTTCGTCCCGAATTGCTGATGTAAAGGGTTAAGAGTTAAGGGTTAAGAATGACAGGTGCAAACGGTAATGGATTGAGCGTCAAGGAATCAGAGCTCCGGGGGAGTGGGTGGGCTTAACTCTTAACTCTTGACTCTTAACCGGCTGTGGTGTGAGCGAGGAAGAAACAGAGCTCTTCAAGATGAACCTTGAGATCTACCGTCTTCACAAGCACGTCCTCGGGAGCTCTGACCCGGATCGGAACGAAGTTGAGAATGGCGCGTAGACCGGCATCGACCATCTGGTCACAGACTTGCTGTGCGGCTGTTGCCGGCGTCGTGATAATGCCAATATCCACCGAGCGTTGAATGACGATTTCGGGCATACGTTCCGCATCCTCGACCAGCAGTCCGGCCGGAGTCGAATCGCCGATACGGCTCGGATCCGAGTCGAGGACGCCAACTACGAGGAAATTTCCGCTCGCAAACCCTGAATAATGACAGAGCGCGTTCCCGAGGTTGCCGGCACCGACGATGAGCAAGCGCCGTTCGCTGTCGAGGCCCAGAATTTCCACCACGTATTGACGGAGTTCACGCACGTTGTATCCGACACCGCGAACGCCGAACTCCCCAAAATATGCGAGGTCTTTCCGAATCTGAGCCGAATTGAGGTTGAATCTTTTCGCCAACTCCTGACTGGAGACCGTCTCGACGCCGAGATCGAGGAGTTGGTCAACGCATCTCAGGTAGATCGACAGACGTGAGATCGTGAGTTCAGAGATGTTGGCGGTGTCGACGTGACGCTTGTATGCACCCATGCGCTACCTCGCTAGACAGAGAATAGCACTCCGGGCCGCCGCCAGTATCGGTGTTGGATAGATCCCGAGCAGCAACGTTCCCAGCGCCGCGACCGACGCGGCGGAACAGATCCAGAGGTTAAATCCGTAGGCCGGTTGCCGGCTGGGCAAGGGACGCATATAGAGAACATAGATGACTCGCACGTAGTAGAAGACCGAAATCAACGAGTTGATGACGCCGATAACGGCCAGCCAAACGAAGCCTTCGTTGATGGCGGCTCGGAAAACCACGAATTTGGCCGTGAAACCTATGAAGGGTGGGATTCCGGAGAGGGCGAAGAGGGAGATGGTGAGCGCGAGGGCGGCCACCGGGCGGTTGTAGCCCTGCCCCGACAGATCGTTGATGAGATGTGGGCGGTCCTCGCGTTCGGAGAGTTGTGCGACGCAAGCAAAGGCGCCCATGTTCATCACGGTATATGCGGCCAGATAGACGAGGACTGCGGCGCCGCCATCGGTGCCGGCGACGATCACCGCCACCAGGGCGTAACCCATATGGGCGATGCCCGAGTAGGCGAGCATTCTTTTGATGTCTCTTTGGACGATGGCGACTACATTGCCGAGGGTCTGCGAGACAACGGCGATGACGCTCGCGGCCAAAACCCATCGTGGCGAGACCTGGAGGAGGTCCATTCCCTCAACCATCCGCAGCAAGACGATGAGAGCCGCGCCCTTCGGCACCACCGATAGGAATGCGGTGACTGGAGTTGGCGAGCCCTGGTAAACATCGGGAGCCCAGGCGTGGCATGGAACGAGAGCGAGCTTGAATGCAAGCCCTCCAACGACCATTGCGAATCCGACCGCGGTCAAGGGACTGAGCGAGCCGAGCTCGACGACCTGGCGACCGATTTCGACCAGATTCGTGCTCGCCGTTGCTCCGTAGAGCAGAGCCATGCCATAGGCGACAAAGGCCGAGGCAAACGCGCCGACTACGAAGTATTTGAGCCCCGCCTCGACACTGGCCTCGTGGCGCCTGAAAAAAGCGTTGAGTACATAGAGTGGGATCGAGAGAAGTTCGAGGCCGAGGAAGATGGTGAGCAGGTTGACTGAACACGCCATGACCATCGAACCAACCGTCGCGAAGAGGATCAGGGCGTAGAATTCGCCGCACTCGGCCGCGGTACGGCGCATGAAGGGGCCTGCCATCCACACCGCGAAGAACGCGGCGATCAGGATATAGGTGTCGACAAAGGCGGTCAGCTGGTCGATTCGCAACATCCCCGCCCACACCGCTCCCGGCAGTTCGAGCGACAACCGCGCCCAGATTGCGCCTGCAATCGAGAGCATGGTCAGACCGCTCAGATATCGTCGAAGGCCCGGCAGAAAGGCCTCGATGATGAGCATCATCGCGGCGGCGATGGTGAGGATGACCTCGGGCGAGATGGCGATGATTTCGGCGAAGGTGGGCGTCAGCACGGAGCTACCTCCCGATCATCGCGCGAGTAGGAGGCGGACCGACGCCTCCATGGGTTCGAGGAAAGTGTTGGG
>Ga0209013_10001943_pt1 | contig 19057 bp, 14 predicted proteins | sample Cruoilmetagenom2_FD_187291 | JGI IMG/M metagenome (GOLD analysis project Ga0209013, IMG submission 187291) | Oil polluted marine microbial communities from Coal Oil Point, Santa Barbara, California, USA - Sample 2 (SPAdes) (version 2) | ecosystem: Environmental > Aquatic > Marine > Oil seeps ...
TGACCCTTCATTCCGACAATTTATCAAATCAACAATTGGTGAGTTTGGAAGGGGAATGGTCTTTTTACTGGCACCAGCTATTGACGTCTGATGAGATCGTACAAGCAAAACAACAAAAAGAACCAGAATATATAGAATTACCAAACACATGGGAATCAAAAACGGGAACGAACGCTGGCTATGCAACGTATTCATTAACATTGCATATTCCAAATGAATTGCAAGGACAAGTCATGGGTATTTACATTCCACATCAATATTCCTCCTATTATTTGTTTGCGGATGAAGTAATGATTGCTGCAAATGGCAAAGTAGGAATCGATGAAGAGTCAAGTCAACCCGCTTTCATCAAGGAACTGGCGTATTTCCAACCGAGCCATTCCACGATTACTTTAACCATGCAAGTCTCTAATTTCGTGCATCCAATCGGAGGAGCGAGCCGTCAAATCCTATTTGGGACAGATACAGCGATATCCACATACTATGATGGGGTTGTTGCAGCCACGTTATTTGTAATTGGTGGAATATTGGTCATGGGAATTTACCAAATCAGTATTTTCATATTTAGGCGCGAGGAAAAAGCATTTTTATATTTTGGCATCATGAGTATATTGATTGCAGCACGTGCGTTATTTGTTGAACCGGTATTTATCACAGCGATGTTTCCAAACTTCTCTTGGATCTGGCAACATCGACTTGAATTCTTCATTATGTATTTAGCCTATATGATGTATTTTCTGTTTTTAAAATCTTTGTATCCGAATGAAATCAGTAAACGCGTCGTTCGTGGATTAATCGCTTTGTCTCTTATTCTAGTTGGAATCACTGTTTTTACGCAACCCTTGCTTTATCGTCCCCTATTTAATTATTTCTTGTGTATTGCTTTCGTATCGCTCCTATATGTTTTCTTTGTTCTTATTACAGCAATCCGTCATAAAAGACCAACAGCAGTCATTAATCTGACCGCAAGTATTTTATTCTTCCTTACCGTGATCAATGATGCATTACTGTCGTTAGACTGGATCGATGGAAAGTTCTACGCAACTTATGGATTTTTCCTATATATTTTCATCCAGTCGGTGAACTTAAGTCGTAACTATGCAAAAAAGTTCCAGGAATCGGAAGTATTGACAGGTGAACTACGCGAATTGAATTTATCGCTCGATCAAAAAGTTCAGGCTCGTACCGAACAATTGGAGGTCATGAATGAAAAATTACGTGAGCTTACGTTCCTGGACGGATTGACTGGTCTCTATAACCGTCGTTTCTTTGATGAGAAAATGATGGAAACGGTAGCTGAAAGTGAAAAGGCCAACGAGCCACTGACTTTACTCATCATCGATCTAGACGAATTCAAGAAATACAATGACACATATGGACATGTAAATGGGGATCAATTAATTAAGATTAGCGCGGCAATATTTAAAGAAGTGGTCGGTCAAAGTGGCTATGTTGCACGATATGGGGGAGAAGAATTTGCGGTTATTTTACCGAACTGCAAACAAGAAAAAGGCTATGCAATCGCAGAGGAAATACGTGAGTCCATGGAAGGCGCGAAAATCGAGCATCGCACGAATATACCAAGTGGATTTGCGACATTAAGTGTTGGTGGTACTTCTTCCAGTGAACATGCCTTTAAGGAAATGGAGGACTGGATAAGATTCGCTGATCGAGCATTATACGTGTCCAAAGAAAATGGGAAAAATTCTAGCACTATGATGTAAAACGAGCAAAAGCGTGGATCGTCTGTTTTGTGCTACAATGGTGCATAGTTGAAAAATTTCTAAAAAGACAAGAAAGTTAATAATTTCCGGTGTTATCATGTCTAGCTACAAGCGCCAGCCCGCGGGCCCCTTTATGAGGTCAGAAAGGCGAAGTTTTCGCCTTTCATCCTGCAAGCAGCTGGCGTCGGGCTAGAGTGGCGCTCTACGCTTTTCTTATGATGATGCAAAACCTATTAACTGGAATTGAAAAGGGGTATTTATACACATGAATGAACAATCTTTATCCGTACGTGACGCCATACTTCAACGCCGTTCGATCAAACTTTTTAATGGTCAACCTGTTGAACGCGACATTCTAATGAATATTTTGGAAGATGCAAAATGGGCGCCAAATCACGGAGTCCGACAACCATGGAGATTGGTTGTTGCTTGTGGAAAAGAATTAAATGAACTACATAACGTGCTGCGTGAATTCGGCATAGCAAAATGGCAAGATCTTTCTGAAGAAGATTTAACGAAGCAAATGAAAAAATTCACGAACCCAGGAGCGTATGCGTTTATGGTTGTTCCTGAAGATGCTCGTCAAAAAGAGCGTTTGGAAGATTACGCTGCAGCCAGTTCATTTATTCAAAATGCACAATTGCTAGCGTGGGATTTGGGAATCGGTTCTTGTTGGAAAACACCAGGATTCCTCGATGCACCTAAATTTCGTGATGCACTAGGCGTCAAACAAGGTGAGCGCATTATTAGCATGTTGCAATTTGGTTATTTCGATGAAATGCCAAAACCAAAACCACGTAAAGACGTAGAAGAATTCGTTACATTCTTCGGCACAAACTAAAAAATCCCGGTTCCACGCACTGTATGCGTGGACCGGGATTTTCTTTACCTTTTATTCCAAAGACCAAGGTGCAGAAGTGAATCGTCCAAAGCAATCTGGAATTTTTAATGTGTCAGCGAACTGAAAGAACTACTTCTTCAAGTCTTCTGAAGTGAACTTAGCGATTTCATAATAATAATCGCCAATCACGCGTAGACCTTGATCAAAATTCTCCAAATGGAAATGTTCATTTGGCGCATGGAAATTCTCAGAAGCAAGACCGAAGCCCATTAACACAACTGGAAGACCCAAAATTTCATCAAATGACGCAACAATCGGAATAGAACCACCACCACGAACATACGATGTAGGCACATCATAAACTTTTTCATAAGAACGACCAGCAGCTTGAATCGCAGGATGATCAAAAGGAGTAATAAATGGTTTTCCTTTATCAAACTCAGTCACTTCAACAGAAACACCTACAGGTTTGTGTTTTTCAATATGTGCTTTTAACTTAGCCACAATTTCATCTGGATCTTGATCAGGTACTAAACGGCAAGTGATTTTGGCACCAGCTTCTGCAGGAAGGACCGTCTTAATGCCTTCACCAGAGAACCCACCAAACACACCGTTAACTTCTAAAGTTGGACGAACCCATGTGCGTTCTAAATGCGTAAAGCCTTTTTCACCGAACAACGTCTCAACACCAAGCTCTTCTTTTAATGCGTCTTCATCAAATTCTAGAGCAGCATACGCAGCACGTTCCTCATCAGAAACAGGACGAACATTGTCATAGAATCCTTCAACCTGAATCGTTCCTTCCGCATCACGGAATGAAGCAAGAACTTCAACTAATGCATGAATTGAGTTTTGTACACCGCCACCATAAAGGCCAGAGTGAAGGTCGCTATTTGCACCTTTCACTTCAATTTGAACACCAGCTAACCCACGCAAACCGTAACATACAGCAGGTTTTCCAGGACCTTGCATACCTGTGTCAGAGATCACAATGATATCAGCAGCTAGTTTCTCAGTATTTGCTTCAACATATTCTGGTAAGTTCGGGCTACCGATTTCTTCTTCGCCTTCAATACAGAACTTCACATTGACGGGTAATGTACCTTCTGTCTGGAACAAAGCTTCAATCGCTTTGACATGCATATAAACTTGTCCTTTATCATCACTCGCGCCACGTGCAAACAGTTTGTTATCACGAACTTGAGGGTCAAAAGGCTCTGATTTCCATAAATTCAATGGATCCACTGGTTGAACATCATAGTGACCATAAACTAAAATCGTTGGTTTTCCTTCAGCATGCAACCAATCTGCATAGACTACTGGATGACCTTTCGTTTCATCAATTGATACGTTTTCTAAACCTACATCTTTCAAGGAATCAGCTAACCATTCAGCGGCAGTTTGCATGTCTGGTTTATGTTCAGACAATGAACTAATACTAGGAATGCGTAAAAATTGTTTTAACTCGTCTAAGTGTTCTTCACGTTTTGTTTCAAAATACGTATTTAAAGATTGTAAATGGCTCATAAAACCCCTCTTTTCACAAAATTTCGAGAATGGAAATAGTATAGCATATTCTATTCGAGGAAATACAAAGTATCAAATGAGACAGAGGAATTTGGAGTATGGTATTATTAGAATACTAGAAAGTGAGCGGGATTTTTGACTCATATAGGAGGAAACTCGGTTAATGGAATTTTTGGGCTTAGCCATATGTTTAATGTTGTCGTTTTTCTTTTCAGGCAGTGAAACGGCACTAACTGCAATAAGTAGGATGAAGGTCCAGCTTCGTGCTGAACAAGGAGACCGTATGGCACAAAAGCTCCTTGTATTAATTGCGCAGCCGGACCGCATGATCACAACCATATTAATTGGTAATAATATCGTTAACATATTACTGCCAACTTTATTGACCATCATTGCGATCAATTATGATTGGGACATTGCGATTGCAACAACGATTCTGACAGTGGTCATCATTATTTTCGGCGAAGTATTGCCAAAAACAATTGCTGTTACATTCGCAGAGCGTATCGCATATTTAGTATCACCAGTCATTGCATTTTTAGTTCAGATTCTAAGACCTATTACATTCTTGATTGCTCAATTTACTAATTTATTCATTCGCATTCTTTCTAAAGGTGCAGTAAAAGAAGCGACCTTAACAAAGGAAGAACTGCGTACGATGGTAGATATTGCATCAACAGAAGGTACATTTGAGGAAGAAGAGTCTGAAAGATTAAAAGGAGTGCTCGACTTTCCTAATAAAGATGTCCAAGACGTATTGGAAGTACATCGTACAGAAATCGTAGGGATCAGAATCGGTTCTACATATGAAGAAGCACGTGATATTATTTTGGAACACTACTACACGCGCTACCCAGTATATGAAGAAAGCATGGATCAGATCGTGGGAATGTTCTACTCGAAGACACTGATTGAATGGTCAATGGATACAACAAAAGAGCTTCATGAGATAATTGACCGTGATCCATTGTTCGTCGTCCAAACCATTAGCGTTGAAAAAGTCTTTAAACAAATGCTTGCGAAGAAAAAACATATGGCGATCGTGCTAGATGAATACGGTGGAACACTAGGGATTGTCACACATGAAGATATCATCGAAGAAATGATTGGACAAGAGATTGAAGATGAATCAGATGAAGATGAGGATATTTTAGTGTATGAAATGACTGAAAACCATCTCATTTGTCACGGACGTTTAGAAATTGAAGATGTCAATGAGATGTTCAAAGTGGAAATTCCAAACGATCATGAAACCATTGGCGGGTTTGTCTTACAACAATTCGGACACATGCCAGAAAGCGGCGAACAGTTTACCTATGAAAACCTTCATTTTGAAGTAAATCAAATGGACCGGAACCGTATTTTACAATTAACCATCACAATTAAAGAAGAGAAAGTGTTGGAGGACAATTAGTCCTTCAGCACTTTTTTTATGAATTGACGGTGTATTGTGGGAGAAATTGGGCGAGCGGGTATAACGTGATCTTGAACGAGTAGAAACCCCTCGCCAATGGGGAGAAAGTAATTTAAACGGGTAGAAAAGCGAATCCGGCACCGACCTGTTAACCTGAATGTGACAGTCATTCATAATAGTTTTCTTGTAAGCTTACACATATGTAAGCAAATTGAAAGTGAATCCGATGGAGCGTAAGGTTTGTTTTTGGCAAAATGAAGTCAACAGCAAAGAACGAACGGAGGATACATGTGATGAACGAACAAGTAGAGCAAGTGTATGAGGAATATAATCGCTATATTTATCACTTATGTTTGAAACTTACACGCAACAAAACCGAAGCGGAAGACTTAATGCAAGAAGTCTGGATAAAGGTTGTACGTTACGAATCCTATATGAAGGATGTTGATCATGTGAAAGCTTGGTTAACAACCATCTGCATGAATACATTCCGCGATCGTTATCGCAAAACGGTACGACGCAGCAAGCATATTTTAAATCAACCGGAACAATTGGATGTCCCTGTACTGGATTTAATCCCAAGCGAAACCTTGACTGCTGAAGCAATCATTGAGAAGGGTGATTTATCTCAAATGGTTCAACAAAAAATTGCGGAACTGGATGGCATCTACAAAACAACAGTCCTATATTTCTATGTAAACCAATATTCTCTTGTTGAAATCGCAGAACTGATGAAAGTGTCGATCGGCACCGTTAAATCCCGTCTTTTCCGTGCAAAACAACGATTGAAAGAAATGATGATGGCCGATACAGCTGCTGTCGACTATCTCCCAGTATAATAAATGAAGTCACAGCCAGACAGGGTTGTGACTTTTTTGAATGTTTCTAAAACCACCTCTGACTAGAGAGAGCTTTGGAAAGCCCTGAAATACATTATTTTATCGGTATTAATGGTGTCCAATTCCTCCTACAATTACCACCATAATTCGGTTTGCAAAAAAGTGAAAAAGGGAATAAAAAGTGGTAATACATTTTCAATTGTGAAGGGAGAAACACCTATGGCCAACAAGCCGAGTAAACCGTGGAGCAAGCGTAAAAGAATTGTGCTTGGTTCTTTAGGCATGTTTGCACTGATATATATTGCCGCTATTATGTGGCATACATTTAAACCTCTCCCTGCTGGAATCTCATACGTAGGAGATATGCATAAAACCGATACCGTCGAATTCATTACTGACTTGACCTATTCCCAAGATCAGAAAGGGACGGGGATGGTTCATGAAAACAATATCTTTGATTCTGTTTACACCATGATCGACGAGGCAGAAGACTTTATCGTAGTCGACTTTTTCTTATTTGACGGTTTCTATGACCAGAAAGAAGACTTCCCTAGAATTGTCGATACCATTTCTACTAAACTAGCTAATAAAAAGATAGAAAACCCCGATATGCCAGTCGTGTTTATCACAGATCCGATTAACCGGGGATATGGTTCTTATGAAAATAAATGGTTCAAAAAGATGCGTGAAGCAGGAGTCGAAATCGTCTATACCGATATCGATCAGTTACGTGACTCGACACCCATCTATTCAGGTCTTTATCGTACCATATTCCAATGGTTTGATATTGGGGGACAAGGATGGATTGATAATGCGATGGCGAGTGATGCACCGCAAATGACGATTGCTTCTTATATGAGTTTATTAAATATAAAAGCCAATCATCGGAAAGCCATAGTGACTGAAAATGAAGCGATGATCACGTCGTCAAATCCACATGATGCAAGTGGCTTCCACGGTAATATCGCGTTAACCGTAACAGGACCGGTAATCAACGATATTTTACAGTCGGAAGAAGCCGTTTCAGTATTTTCTGGCGGACCCAAACTTCCTCGAATTAAAGAAGAAAAGGAAGAAGGCGAGTACCAAGTTCAATATGTAACCGAGAAAAAAATCTTGGATGCATTATTGTCTGATTTGGCGAAAACAGAAGAAGGCGATAAAATTTGGCTTGGCATGTTCTTCATTGCCAAACGTGACATTGTCACCGCATTGATTGATGCGTCAAATCGTGGAGTGGAAGTCAATATGATCTTGGATCCAAACAAAAACTCATTTGGTCAAGAAAAATCGGGCATGCCGAATCGACCGGTTGTTCAAGAAATGGTCGAAGATTCAAAAGGCAAAATAAATGTTCGATGGTACAATACAGTAGTCGGTCAGTATCATACGAAAGCCATCTGGATTCAATCAGACGACCACACCATTATTTCAAGTGGATCAGCAAACTATACCGAACGAACATTAGACGATTACAATCTTGAAAATAATTTACGCGTGATTGCACCTAATGACAGCGAATTGGTTACACAAATGGAAGATTATTTTGAGCGGCTATGGAACAATGAAGATGCGCTATATACATTGGACCTGGAAAAATTCCAAGACGACTCCACATGGTGGCAACGCTGGATTTACACATTGCAAAAAGCAGTAAAAATAACAACCTACTAAATGGCAGCACACGTAGAAACAATAAAAAATTCTCACAACCTAAACCGTGGAAATCGCAGGTGGCTCACATCAGTGATCTACACTCTAGCGGAACAACACAAAAAAGACCGCTGATCATCAGCGGTCTTTTTCATTACTTCTCGTCTTCCTCTTGCACACCAGTTTGGAACCAATCTTCAACATTCCACACTTTCGTAACTAAACCTTCATAGAATTCAGGTTCGTGGCTGACTAATACAAGCGTACCTTTATACTCTGTCATCGCACGCTTGAGTTCTTCTTTTGCGTGGATATCTAAATGGTTTGTTGGCTCATCGAACAGCATCCAGTTGCTTTCTTCCATCATCAATTTACATAGGCGTACTTTGGCTTGTTCGCCACCGCTCAAACTGTTCATTGGGCGAGAGATGTGTTCGTTTTTCAAACCGGTGCGTGCTAGTGCAGCACGTACTTGGCTTTGTTCCATACTCGGATACGTTTTCCAAATCTCTTCAATCGGCGTCACATTATCGGCTTTTACTTCTTGTTCGAAGTATGAGATTGATAAGAAATCTCCACGGGTCACATTTCCGCCAAGTGCGGGCACCTTGCCTAGCATGGTTTTGAGTAAAGTGGATTTACCGACACCGTTCATCCCAACAAGGGCGATTTTTTCGCCACGTTCGATAGAGAAAGATAGAGGTGGCAATAACGGTTTATCATACCCAATCAATAAGTTTTGAGCTTCTACAATATAGCGACTCGGGCTGCGAGATTCTTTGAAACTGAATTGCGGTTTTGCCGCTGTTTCTGGACGGTCAATTCTTTCAATACGGTCCAGTTGTTTTTGACGTGATTTGGCACGTCCAGTTGTTGAGTATCGTGCTTTGTTTTTGGCGATAAAGTCTTCTTGTTTCTTAATGAAGTCTTGTTGCTTTTCATATGCATCGATATGTTGACGTTTATTAATTTCAGCAAGCTCCAGGAATTTTTCATAAGATGCCGTAAAACGTGACAGCTTCGAAAATTCCAGTTGGAAAATGACATCCACGATACCGTTCATGAATTCCGTGTCATGTGAAATGAGTAGGAAACAGTGTGGGTAATTCTTTAAATAATTCGTTAACCAGTTAATATGCTCTTCATCCAAATAGTTGGTAGGCTCATCTAGAAGCAATACTTTTGGTTTTTCAAGAAGTAACTTAGCTAGTAGAACTTTCGTACGTTGACCACCCGAAAGAGCCGATACAGGACGATCTAAGCCAATTGCATCCAATCCGAGACCGCGTGCAATTTCTTCTATTTTCATATCAAGTGTATAAAAGTCACCGGCATCCAAAGCATCTTGAATATCTGCCATTTGTTCCAGTAATTCTTCTAATTCTTCAGGAGATGCTTCACCCATTTTACCGGTGATTTCATTCATTTCTTCTTCTTTTTTGTAAAGAGGCAGGAATGCATCACGTAATGTATCACGCATTGAACGTCCTTGTTCTAAACGTGTATGTTGATCTAAATAGCCATAATGCGTGCCAGGGAGCCATTCGACTTTTCCGGTATCATGAATCAGTTCACCAGTAATGATGCTCATCAATGTGGATTTACCAACACCGTTTGCTCCTACTAACCCAACATGTTCGCCTTCGATAAGGCGGAATGATACTTCTTTAAATAGTGTGCGATCACCAAAGGTGTGACCGAGATTTTCAACTGTTAATAGTGCCATGTTTCCATTCCTCCATAAAGAAAGCTCGCAGGCGTGTTACAGCGCCGCGAGCTTTTTGTTTAGTTCTGCGAGTTGTACTTCCATATTTGCTAAACGTTGCTCGGCTTGTTCAATCATGGTCGGATGTCCAGTGGACTCTAGTTTCTCCATGTCGCCTTGCAAACGTATATAATCATTCTTCAATTCGGCAATTTGTTGCTTTATTTGTTGTGAAGTCATGTAAGAGAAACTCCTCTTTTTTCACCTATTGTATCACAGGATGGAGTCATCTGGTGATTTCTCGCGCTTCTTCTTTGAGGATTTTTTCTAGTAATTGTTGCATATTCCCATTGTTTGCTGTCAATTTAAAGGCTAATTGCTTTTTCACCGCGCGCTGGCTGCGGTGTGGATGTAAAATCGTCTCCATCACGGCATTTTGCAAATGGGATTGTTTTAACTTACGCCCAAGGCCTAAATAAATAAAGCCATTTCCTTCTCGCGGAAATGCGTGTTGTGCTTCTTTCTCATCTTCAGCAATGACGATACAGGGCTTGCCAATCACCGCGACATAATACGGAGTATAACTCGCATCGCACACCACAAGATTGGATTCACTGATCAATTGAATAGGGTCATCACACTCAACGATGCGTGTTTGCTTGCGTCCTAACGCCATTAGTTTCAAATCATCACGACTATGTGGATAACTTGAATGCAGTGCGACAGTGATTGCCAGCGGAATTTGCAAGTGTAACAAGTGACGCAATGTGCGATACGACAAGTTATCCGCGTCTTCGCCCGCAAACGTCACGACGACATGCGGCAGTGGAAGAGTCGGTCCAGGTCTTAAACCGGAACCTGCATAAGGCTCTAATTCTTCAGGCACAATAAAACCGGATGGACCCAATAAATAATGGGAAGGCACTTGCTCACGATCATCGCGGTATAAAGATTGAATGACACGAGTCGCCACTTTGCCACCTTCACCAAAATCATCGAAATGCAGCGTAACCGGAACAAGGGAAGAGAGCGTTCTACCTTCATCAATATCCGTATCTGAGCCATCTGAAATGACGACATCGGGTTCATATTCTGTAATGAGTTTCTTCAAATCTGCATTTCTTGCATATGAGAGAGGGGCAAACCCCTGTTGATCAAGCGTTTGAAGAACCACTTTTTGTTTTTCCTGAGCCGCAAATAGAATGCGATGAGAAGCCAGTAACTTTGCGAGCGTTAGACATCTCGTAACAGGGTAGCCGGCACGTCCAATCGTAAATAAAATGGTTTTTTGTTGAATTTGGTTACTCATTTCATTCCCACCTTTCATCTTCTATACAACGTATGGGAAGTTTATACACAGTATGAGTAATTGTTCAGAATTTGCTTATTCCTATGGTAAACTACAACTACTCTAAAATTGAGAAATGAGGGATGAACATGGTACAAAAAACAGCAATGGTGGCTGGTGCTTCAGGATTAACAGGTTCTCACCTCGTTAAATACCTGTGTGAAAATGACGCTTATGAAAAAGTAAACATCATTGTGCGACAAGCAATACCCTATAGCCATCCCAAACTACTGACAAAAATAAAAAACCTCGAGCAAGTAACAGAAAGTGACTTCGAAGGCGTAGAAGATTTCTTTTGTTGCCTAGGGTCAACGATTAAAAAAGCAGGCTCAAAAGAAGCATTTGAACAAGTGGATTTAATCGCCCCTATTCAAATGGCGAAATATGCAAAGACACAAGGAGCCAAACATGTCCTCGTCATTTCAGCTATGGGCGCAAATAGTCACTCGAAAATCTATTACAACCGTGTAAAAGGAAAGATGGAAGAAAAGTTATCTACTCTCTCGATTACAACTGTCTCGATTTTCAGACCGTCATTACTACTAGGTGAGCGCCAAGAGTTTAGATTGGGTGAACGTTTTGGAGAGTTTGCCATGAAGATCTTGGCACCTGTCTTTATTGGACCATTAAAAAAATACCGTGCCATTGAAGCTAAACAAGTTGCATATTCAATGATGCAAAAAGCACTCGAGTCACCATCAAAGGCCGTCGAAATATATGAATCAGCTAGTATGGCTGAAATTAAATAAGGCAGAATATAAATATGAGGTGATTCCGTGTTCGATTCGTTATTGTTTGATTTAATGTTTGTCATTTTTTTAGGGATCGTTTCTCAATGGATTGCATGGCGCTTCCGAATTCCAGCCATCGTCCTCATGGCGATTGCAGGATTACTAGTAGGACCGATCATCGGGTTTATTAACCCACAAGAAAGTTTCGGCGATTTATTCGGACCCATTATTTCGCTCGCTGTTGCCATCATTTTATTTGAAGGAAGTTTAAATTTAGATTTTAGGGAAATTCGAGGATTTAGCAAACCGCTATTTCGTATTGTTACTTTTGGAGCTTTCATCGCATGGATTGCCGGTTCATTGGCGGCTCACTATTTAGCTGGGTTGTCATGGGAAGTGGCGTTTGTCATTGGCGGATTGTTTATTGTGACGGGTCCAACCGTTATCTTGCCTTTACTGAGACAAGCCAAACTTAAGCCTAGACCTGCCGCGATTTTGAAGTGGGAAGGCATTGTGGTCGATCCAGTAGGTGCACTATTAGCGGTATTTGCGTTTGAATTTATTCAATTTATTAATAAGGATGTCACGTTAGAAGCTTTACTTATGTTCTTTGCAGCAAGCGTCTTGGCCATTTTACTAGGCGTTGGTGGTGGTCGCGGACTTGGCTGGATGTTTGAAAAAGGAAATGTTCCTGAGTTTTTAAAATCACCCGTAGTGTTTGCGGTGGTCTTATTCCTATTCGTATTATCCGATGAAATCATGCACGAAACTGGTTTATTGGTTGTTACTGCAATGGGAATGACGATGGCAAATATGCATATCGCATCGATTCAAGACATGAGACATTTCAAAGAGAATATATCTGTATTATTAATCTCAAGTATTTTTGTCATGTTAACGGCATCATTAAGCCCTAAAACATTACTAAGTATTTTTGACTGGAAAATCATCACGTTCGTGGCAGCAATGTTATTTATTGTGCGTCCATTATCGATTTGGTTATCTACAATTGGCACAGATCTAACCAATAAAGAAAAAACGTTGATTGGGTGGATCGCTCCTAGAGGAATTGTTGCATTAACCGTTTCAGGATATTTCACCAATGTATTAATGGAAAAAGGGTATGAAGATGCGCAAATTATTACAGCTTTGACGCTGGCACTCGTTTTTGCAACCGTCGTTGCACACGGCTTTACAATCGGATGGTTTGCTAGAAAACTGAACTTAGCCTCATCAGGAAGCCCTGGGGTACTAATCGTCGGCGGAAATCCGTTTACCACGGAGTTAGCCAAATCGCTTCAAGATTTAAAACAACAAGTGCTAATCATGGATAATTCTTTCGAACGATTAAGTTCTGCTCGAAAAGCTGGATTAATGACAGAAGTCGGTGAAGTGATTTCTGAACAAAATGATTACAATGTCGATCTGACCCCGTATCCATTAATGGTGGCAGCCACCGAATCAGATTCGTATAATGCACTAATCTGCTCAAACTTTGTACCGGAACTCGGTCGTAAAGCCCTGTTCCAAACAGCACTCCATCATGGAGACACGAGCAAATATAATCAATCACTGGGCGGACGCATCCTGTTCAATCAAAATATGTCATTCTATCATTTGAACGATCGCATCAGTCGGGGTGATATTATCCGTAAAACTTTGGTTACTGCTCAATATACGTATACACAGTATTTACGCGAACGAGAAGAAGACACTTTACTTTTATATATCCTAAAAGAAAATGGTGACATCGAATTTTTCACGGCGAATAAAGAACTAAAAGCAAGCGCTGGAGATATGGTTGTCAGCCTAACAAAACCGACAAAGGAAATAGTAAAAGTCCAAGAGCGAATTGAAGCAGATCGTGCCAAACAATCTCCTCCAAAAGAATGAACTTGTGATAATTCGAACTTCTCTCATGGGGCAATGTCATTCTTTTTGATACAATATCAATATAGTTAGTGTTTTAAGGAGGATGGACATGAAAATTTTGCTTATAGACGGGACGATTATTGGCTCTAAAACAGGAGTCATTCTCGATCAAGTGAAAGTATATATTGAACAATTAGATGGGAAATTGGATCTGGAAATCTTGAAACTTGCGGATTTTGATCATCAGTTTGTCGATGGCCGACCACTCGGTGAATATAACGATGATATGCGTTTGCTCGTTCGTAAATTTGAAGAAGCGGATGGCTATATTCTAGCTACACCAATCTTCCAAGGATCAATCCCAGGAGTCTTAAAAAATGCTTTTGATCTGCTACATCCACGCACGATGCGATACAAACCAGTATCAATCGTCGCAAATGGCGGCACGTATCAACATCACTTAGTCATCGAGAATCAATTGAAACCAATCTTAGATTACTTCCGTTGTCTCGTGACACCAAATTACGTTTACACGACATCCAGTCATTTCGGTGAAGGCAACAAGATTGTAGACCAAGACGTACACGATCGCTTAAGAGAACTCGCTCGGGTATTTGTACAATATGCAAAAATGGGCAAGAACCTATCTAAAGATACACTGGATGAACATTAATAGTTGATTATGCCACTTCGCGAGAGATTGCGAAGTGGTTTTTTGTTGGGGATAATTGGGTGAAACGGATTAAAACTCGTTTCATGCCGATTAAACCTAACTGAAGCCTAGTCGCTAGTTTAGAAAATGTCCTCCATCCGTTATAATGGACTTACAGTAAGAGAGGGGCGGAACAATTTGTCAAAATCACTAGTACTAGCAGAAAAACCATCCGTAGCACGCGATATCGCTCGCGTCCTCGGTTGTCATAAAAAAGGAAACGGCTTTTTAGAAGGCACACAATATATTGTGACATGGGCACTCGGCCACTTAGTGACGCACGCCGATCCGGAACAATACGACAATAGCTATAAAGAATGGAAATTAGAAGATTTACCAATCTTGCCGAATCCATTCAAATTAGTGCCAATCAAGCAAACGATGAAACAATACAACGCAGTAAAAGCACTACTCAATCGACAAGATGTTAAAGAAATCATTATCGCTACAGACGCAGGGCGCGAAGGCGAATTAGTGGCTCGTTGGATATTAGAAAAAGCCAAAAGCCGTAAATCCGTGAAACGCTTATGGATTTCATCTGTCACCGACCAAGCCATTAAAAAAGGGTTCCGTGAACTAAAAGACGGAAAAGCGTATGAGCATTTATACGAAGCAGCTGTGGCACGAGCTGAAGCAGACTGGGTAGTGGGAATCAACGCCACGCGAGCATTGACTGTAAAATACAATGCCCAATTATCAACAGGTCGAGTCCAAACACCGACACTTGCGATGATTGCAGAACGTGAACAGCAAATTCGCGATTTCAAATCAAAAACCTATTATGGCATGCAGGCGCTAACAAAAGAAGCCACTTATACATGGGCTTTTGGTGCCAATAAACAAACGAGTAATTTTAATAAAGACCAAGTAGATCAAGTGTTGAAAAAACTAGATAAAGCAAAAGAGGGCAAAATCATCTCGGTCTTAACAACACCAAAGAAACAGCCAGCACCCGCATTATTCGACCTAACAGAACTTCAAAAAGAAGGCCATCGCATTTTTGGATGGTCTGCAAAAGAAACATTATCCACACTGCAGGCACTCTATGAACGTCATAAAATCGTTACGTATCCACGAACAGACTCTAAGCACTTATCGAGCGATATGAAGTCGACATTGAAAGACCGTGTGAAAGCAGTTGATTTACAACCTTATCGTGCAGCAACAAATCTAATTTTACGATCGAACAATGTACAACCGCAAAAAGGCGTGATAGACGATGCACGAGTAAGTGATCACCATGCAATCATTCCAACTGAAGAATCACCGGTTATGCAGAACTTATCGGATAAAGAACGAAAATTATATGACTTAATCGTTAAACGATTTTTAGCGGTGTTCTTGCCGCCATATGCATTCGACCAAACCATCATCACGCTTGATGTAGTTGGCGAAACCTTTACGGCAAAAGGAAAAACGGTAAGAGATGAAGGCTGGAAAAAAGTGTACCAACAAGATTCAGATGATGATCATGAAAGTACCTTGCCACCTGTTCAAAAAGGGGAAACCATTGAATTACGCGCGATTACCATGACAACTGGTGAAACGAAGCCTCCTGCACGTTTCAATGAAGGAACGTTGCTTGCAGCAATGGAAAATCCCTCATCATTTATGGCTGGAGAATCGAAAGATATTATCAAGACAGCTGTAGAAACGGGCGGGCTCGGAACCGTCGCAACACGTGCTGATATCATCGAGAAGTTGTTCAATAGCTTTGTCATTGAAAAGAAAGGCAAAGATATTTACACGACATCAAAAGGCAGACAGCTTTTGGAATTAGTACCAGAAGACTTGAAATCTCCATCCTTAACAGGTGAGTGGGAACAACGACTGACGAAAATTGCCAAAGGGACGATGAAAAAAGAGCACTTCATGAAAGACATGGTACTGTTCTCGAAAAAAGTTGTGACTCAAATTAAGCAAAGCGACCAAAAATTCAAGCATGATAATGTAACTGGTAAGCAATGTCCAACTTGTAACAAGAACCTACTTGAAGTAAACGGCAAGCGTGGAAAAATGCTCGTCTGTCAAGATCGTGAATGTGGCTACAAAAAGAATGTCGCAATGCAGACCAATGCTCGTTGTCCGGTTTGTAAAAAGAAGTTGGAGATGCGAGGAGAAGGGGACGGCAAGATCTTTGTTTGCAAATGTGGACATCGTGAAAAACTGTCAGCCTTCGAAAAACGTCGTGAATCTTCAGGTGGCGCAAAAGCAAACAAAAAAGATGTTCAGAAATTCTTGAAACAACAAGATGAACCGCAAAATACGGCAATGGCTGAAGCATTGAAGAAATTATTGAACCAAGAATAAGGAATATTTTGATGGAATGAGGAAATGTGCATGGCAAAGTCTCCGAAAATCTCAAAAACAAACGCAGTGCGCTTCCTCGATCAACAAGATGTAATATATCAGTTGTTCGAATATGAAGTGACGGATGGCAAAATCGATGGCGTATCGGTTGCACAAAAAATTGGTCAGCCGGTGGAAAAAGTCTTTAAAACGTTAGTGGCTACAGCGGGTCCTGGAAAAGTGTTCGTATTCCTGGTCCCTGTAGCACAAGAATTGAACTTGAAAGCAGCGGCAAAAGCTGCTGGGGCAAAGAAAGTCGAGATGCTTCCGGTGAAAGATTTACTCGGTCTGACAGGGTATGTCCGTGGAGGCTGTTCACCACTCGGAATGAAAAAATTATTCCCTACATTTATCGATGATACGGCACAAAGTCTTGATACAGTGATTGTCAGTGCTGGGAAAATCGGCATGCAAATTCACCTGAAACCAGGCGATTTATTGGCATGCACACAGGGTACCTATGCTGCGTTGACATGATTTGGGGATATGCACGAATTCCCAATTAATTGCTATACTATTTACAAAAAGATCTTACATCCATTCATACTTGTCGTGAATGGGTTTTTCATTGGAAGAGGTGAGCAAATGAGTTCAAGCTTATGGCGGTGGACATTTTTCTTTGTGGGGTTACTTATATTTTCGCTCGGTATTACGTTATGCATTAAGGGACATTCACTCGGAATTAGTCCGTGGGATGTGCTACATGTAGGTTTATATATGCATTTTGGACTGACCATTGGGACATGGTCGATTATAACTGGTTTACTACTAGTAACGGGAACAGCTTTTGCAACAAAAAGTTGGCCACAAATTGGAACTTGGTTAAATATGATTGCCATTGGCGTATTTATTGATATCTTTAATTGGATGATTCCTGACGTGTCGAATTTAGTTGGACAGATCATCCTATTTATAATCGGTGTATTCATAATGGGACTCGGTGTAGGGGTATATGTATCAGCAAATGTAGGAGCGGGACCTCGTGATTCGGTCATGCTCGTGTTAGTGAAAAAGACGGGTTGGTCCATCAAACGAGTTCGCACACTTTTAGAAGTTGGAGTGGGCATCGTCGGCTGGCTACTAGGCGGTCCAGTAGGCATTGGAACAATCTTCGTCGCACTCTTCCTCGGACAAATCGTTCAATTAACATTACCATGGGCTCAAAAATGGCTGCAAAAATGTATTGAAAAACAACAAGTAGCCGTTCCTCAGCAATAGATTGGACTGCTTATTCCCTATATACACGCTTCGGCGCTTTGTGGACGCCTCCCGCGAGAAGCTAGGCAGAACATCCTGCCAGTCTTCTCGCTACGGCTGCCACTTGAAAGGCGCCTACGCTGGATCTGATTAGGCATATGGATGACATTTAATTTAATATCACATGTCCAGTCAAAAGTGTACACTTCGGTGTGCACTTTTTTTCATGTTTTCATGTACCCGTTCATACACTAGATGAGTTAAAACAATGAAAGGAATGAGACTATGAACGGAACAATTACGCACCAATTTGGGCGAGCTTTTACTGGCCAAGGAATGAAAAATATCTACGGTGACCTAATAAATGAAGCCCAAAAAGTGTTTTATATCAAATCTCCTCCAACATTCAAATTATCGGAGTTGTTTAAGCAGGTGGGCTTTCATTACGTAAAACGAGGGTATGATATCGAGTGGTTTCATGATCCTTTACACACTGAAATTATTGAAGCCACGTACGTAAAGGGACTCCGTGTCTTATTTTTGCAAGCCTCACATCCAGTGTCATTCGAACCGAAATATTATGGCAGTGTCCATCATGTCATATCATTTCATGAAGCCTATGATGAACTGAACTTACGTATACATGGCGGATTTATTAGAGAGAAAGTGGTTCATAGTGAACAGTGGTTAGCTAAAGCATTACAGACGATGACCAATGCCAAAAACATTCATGACGAATGGGAACTTCCATATGTATCAGGAATGGATTGGACAGGATTTGATGAACAAGCGAAAAAATTGTTCGATACGACATTTTCAACCCTGCAGTTTGATAAAACACCTCACCGTACACACCGTCTAATGGGCACATTAACTCCACTTGGGGCAAAAGATCATTTCGAGTCCCTAACTAAAGGTGTCAAAAGACGCATCTTCATCAAAGGGTATCCAGGTGGGGGTAAATCCACGCTGATGAAGAGCTTTGCTGAGAAAGCAGAGAGTCTAGGTCTTGATACTCAGTGGGGGTGGTGCGGACTGGATTGTAGCAGTATCGATTATGTGTGGCTGCCAGAGCTTCAAACTATTATTTTTGATAGCACTAGTCCACATGAATACGAGCCGGAACGTCCAGGAGACGAAATTTA
>Ga0209013_10001944_pt1 | contig 19041 bp, 17 predicted proteins | sample Cruoilmetagenom2_FD_187291 | JGI IMG/M metagenome (GOLD analysis project Ga0209013, IMG submission 187291) | Oil polluted marine microbial communities from Coal Oil Point, Santa Barbara, California, USA - Sample 2 (SPAdes) (version 2) | ecosystem: Environmental > Aquatic > Marine > Oil seeps ...
CATACTTGCCGGACTGGCGGAGTAACTCCACCAAATCAATCATGTAAATCAGGAGACAACAAAGAAGAAATGTTAGCATTATCGCCAAGAGAAACCGCTTCGCAATGTAGCGCGGCAGTATGCTGGCGCTGATCATTGGCGTATTGCTCTTCTACGAGCGGCCGGGAAGGGGCGCAGCGTCGCCTGGGGGCCTTTCCCCCGAGTAAAAGGGACCGGAAACCTTTTCACTAGACGTCCGATCGTCTCAATTAGCAAACCAATGAAGGCAGGGGCGGTTGGCTCACGTGTGGGCTGGTTCAATAGCCATAATGCGAATCCGCCGGCCGCAAGTGGCACCACATAAAGTAGTGGGGCCATGATAGTTTGGATCGATACGACGTTATTGAGGGCAAGGCCTCCAACACGGGCCGCCACTGCGATTACGAACGCTGCCGTGACGTAGTGCATTCGGTTCTGACGCGTACTTTGCGCTTGGCCAACCCAGGCCAACGCGATCAACGCAAATGCAACCGGGTAGAGTGGATTGGAGAAGCGCTCATGTACCTCGGACCAGAATCGTCCTGGGGACCGCTTGTACCTAAAGCTCGTCGGTTCCGGATTGAGAAGCTCACCAAGGTAACGTTCGCGGGCCTTAAAATCGTTATTGTGGTCCCCCAACTTGCGCTCAAATTGGGCTAAATCGACCGCATACTTGTCGAAGGCAATCAATTGAGCAGGCTCGTCGGTCTTGTGACGCGTATTGCGACGTACGATGTGACCGTCGGTCATAACGAGGTAGTTGGAGGGCTTTTGTTTTACGATCACGCCGCGTTCCGCCAAGTAGGATTGGCTCTGCGCATTGTCGCGTGTGTCATGCATAATTAGGCCCAGGAGCTCGCCGTCATGGGTACGTTCACGGATGTGAAACGTTAAGTTGCGCTCAGGGCTGGAAAAGCGACCGGGTTGAATGACCTGGGTCAACAGGTCGGTGCGCACCTGGACAATGTATTCGCGCAAAAGCCTAAGACTCCACGGCATGGCAGCGTGGTTGACGAAGGCTACCCCCATGGAAACGAGTAAGGCGAGTAGCAGGATCGGTTTAGCAGGGGTCCAGATGGTCGCCCCCGACGCGGTCAACACGATCAATTCGCTATCGCTATTGAGACGGTTCAGCGTATGGATGGTGGCGATAAGCAATGCGAATGGTGCGATAATCGCTATCAGACCAGGCAAGGCTAGCGTGGTCATCTTTAGCAGCATCCATGCGTCTTGACCTTGGGACGTGACAACGTTGAGCTGCCGCAATGCAAGTGCAACCCAAACGATCCCTGACAGCGACAAGAGGATAATCAGCAGTGCGCCGCCGGCCTGCCGAAAGACATACCTTTCAAAGATTGTCATCACATCCGAGCAGGTCAGAAGGGCCACTAAATGCGAGCCCTGATTCGATCTAGAAGACAGGGCGCCATATCAGCGTGGCGAAAGTTCGGCTCAGGGGGGCATCTGGCAGCCAAGTAATATCTTGTTATTTAACGGCCAGGACAGTGAACAAAGAGAAAACATCTTGCGCAGGTGAGCTGCCAAAATTAGGGCGTGAGATGTACTCTGGTTGCAAGTGCGCCGGGAGTGTCCTAGCTCGGGTTGAGATGCGGCCGTCGTGCTAACCCTGCTCATATGCAACTTGCGCGGTCTTCCGCTTCTCGTCAGCGGAATTCGTCTCGCGGATTAAGTCCTCCGCGGACCCCGCGCTATTGTCGTCCATCAGGCATCCCACTGCCAGATTGTCACCTTGGAGCCCCGCCAATGACTGACAGACCGGAGATCGTCTTCGCCCCTCTGGGAGCGGACCTGGAGAGAATGAGCGTTGTCCTTGCCGGCCGTGATGTCGCGCTAGGGAAGCGTGCCAAGGAGCTCGACTCCGATACGGGCGGCGCAGTTTTAAGGGCGGTAGAGGCGGCAGACTTCAAAGGTAAGAAGAAGAGCACCGCTGAACTGCTGGCGCCACCACAGATTGCCGCTAGTCGCCTTTTAGTATTTGGCATAGGCAAACTCGCCGATCTGAAAGAGAAAGATTGGGTAACCCTTGGAGGTGCGTTGGCCGGAGCAATCTCGGCGCGCAAGGCAAAAGCGGCAAGTCTCATAGCCGAGGTAACCGGCGATAGCGATACAAAGGCAGAAATGATTGCCGCGCTTTTGGCCTTCGGGGCGGCTCTACGACTCTATCAGTTCAGCAAATACCAAACGAAAAAAAAGAATAATGAGGGGGATACCGACCCCGATGTCCTAGAGAAGCTCGTCATCCATTGCGCAAACCCCGAAAAGGCACGTGCGGCGTTTGCCCATTTTGAGGCAGTCGCCAACGGTGTCGTTATCGCGCGCGACCTGGTCAACGAGCCTGCCAACGTCCTGGGGCCAGTCGAATTTGCTGAGCGCGCGCGCGAGCTGGAAAATGTAGGCCTGGAAGTTGAGATCCTCGACGCTGAGCAAATAGCTGACCTAAAAATGGGGGCGCTACTCGCTGTTGCTCAAGGCAGCATACGCCCCGCGCGGGTCGCTATCATGCAGTGGCATGGCGCAAAATCGAAGCGCGTGAAGCCCTTGGCCTTCATCGGCAAGGGCGTCGTATTTGACACCGGCGGTATTTCAATCAAGCCATCTTCCGGAATGGAAGATATGAAGGGTGACATGGGGGGAGCAGCCTGCGTCGTCGGGCTTATGCATGCCCTCGCTGAGCGAAAGGCAAACGTCAATGCCGTCGGCATCATCGGTCTTGTAGAGAACATGCCGTCGGGCTCTGCAACGCGACCCGGGGATATCGTAACTTCGTATTCAGGCCAAACCGTAGAAGTGCTCAATACGGACGCGGAGGGTCGTCTCGTTCTCGGAGATCTGATTTCCTATGCCCAGGATCATTTCAAGCCGCGGCTTATCATCGATCTGGCGACGCTGACAGGGGCCATCATGGTCGCACTCGGAAAGGAGTATGCTGGGCTGTTCGCCAATGACGACAAGCTCGCCAATGAACTCCTAGATGCGTCCTCGATCACCGGAGAAAAGGTTTGGCGTATGCCACTCGATAAGGCCTATGACAAAATGATCGAGTCTAAGAATGCTGACATTAAAAACCTGGGCGGACGCTGGGCAGGCGCATGCACTGCGGCCGCCTTTATACAGTCGTTTGTGAAGGATACGCCTTGGGCGCACATCGATCTTGCCGGTACCGCGATGGACGCCCCTAAGTCCGATATCAATCCGAGCTGGGGGTCAGGTTGGGGTGTGCGCCTCCTAGATAGATTTGTTGCGGAAAAATACGAGAAGTAGACTTGTGTCTGGTCTTTCAGCCTTGGCTCGAGGTGTCCCGCGCTGATACAAATCTTAACCCGCTGATAATAAGCAAACTAACCTATCTATTTTCCATAATATATATTATGCGAATGGTATTCGGTTGCGGGCCGAGTCAATCGGCTTATCAGGAGCCGCTTTCAGGATAGCTCGGTCGCTGCCTAGCTGCATGATCAACCGAGCCAGATCGATTTGAGCCCCTCACAGCAGCGCCTCCTCGGCGCGGCGGACACCCGTCGAGATGATCGCGGCATATAAGGCGCTGACAAAACCTGAGAGCACATTCACGCTGACCATGATGCCGAGGAGCCGCGCGACGTCCTGGTTCACGAACACGCTCAACGCCGTAACGATGAAGTCGTCGAACGCTTGCTTGATTTGAAAGAGGAGCTCACTGGCCTGCTCTACCGTTGGCCGCGGTGGCATATCGAAGATGATCTTCCAGCCTATATCGGCGACGCTCGGCGTTGCCAACACGCCAAGCATGGTGAGCAATGCGAGCCCGGCTGAGAATAGAAGCCCGAGCATTGCCGCAAGGCGGAAATAGCCCCAGCGCATGGGCAGGGCGCCGACTTTGATAGATAGGAAACGTAATACGCTGGCCCCGACATAAACGCAGACGCCGAACAGGATGGCGACCCAGAACAGTCGGTCGTGATCGGTTCCGGAAAATGTGAACAATGCCGCAACGCCCGCCAGCACCCCTTTGAAGGCGGCCTCCACCGACCCCACGATGCCTGTGAAGACCGCGCTGCGTTTTATTGCCCCAGCAAAGTAGAACGGCAGCTCGTAGCGCAATCTCGCTATTTCAAGCTGCAGGCCTAGAAGGAAACTCAAACCGGCGGTCGCACCGGCGAAAATGAACGGGTAGTGATACCCGAACGCGGCAATGGCTGCGACAGCCGCCAACTCGGCCGCCATGATGAAGGCATTGACGAGGATGCGCATCGCGATCATATCCCCCCGGATTGTCTGGCGTTTCTAAAGATGCCCTTCCCTGTCTGAGGTGCATCTTATCGGAGAGCAATGCTGGTGGACAACAACGGTGCAAAGAAGACCCTCCCCGACCTCCTCGCTGTTATGGCGGCACTACGCACGCCCGGCACGGGGTGCCCGTGGGATCTTGAGCAGACGTTTGCGACGATCGCGCCGTATACGATCGAGGAAGCCTACGAGGTTGCCGACGCGATCGCACACGATGACATCGCTGGGCTCAAAGACGAGCTTGGCGATCTCTTGCTCCAGGTTGTCTATCACGCGCGCATAGCGCAAGAGCAAGACGCGTTCGCATTTGACGACGTCATAGACGCTATTACGCGCAAAATGATCCGCCGCCATCCGCATGTATTCGGCACGGCCGAGGAGCGCGCAGCCGGTGCGGCTCCCGGTTTCTGGGATCACATCAAGGCGCAGGAGAAAGGTGACGAAGCTTCCGCCGGGAGCCTACTCGACAAAGTGCCAACCGCCCTGCCCGCCCTCACACGTGCGACCAAGTTGCAGAACAAAGCAGCAAAGGTGGGGTTCGACTGGCCATCGCTGTCGCCGGTTCTTGCTAAGCTCAAAGAGGAGTTGGCGGAGTTGGAAGTCGTCATGGCGAACAGCGCCTCAGGATCAGAAGCCAATACTCACGCGATAGAGGAAGAGTTTGGTGACCTCTTGTTCGTCATCGCTAATGTAGCGCGCCACCTCAAACTCGATCCCGAGGCGAGTTTGCGCGCTGCGAACCAAAAGTTCGTTCGCCGCTTTGGCTACATCGAAGAGCGCCTTGCCGCGAATGGTCGTACGCCGTCGGATTCCGACCTGGCAGAGATGGACACGCTCTGGGACGAAGCAAAGGCCAAAGAACGTGGACTTTAGTGCCCATCATGCATTCGCCGGCATGAGCCCCTTTAGCTGGGCCCCTGCCCGTCGGACCTGGACAAGCAGGCGCTCCTTTTTCTCCCCGGCGATACGCACGCGTGCGCGTACAACGCCCGTATCCAACGATTCGCGCTCCAATACTTGTGCCTCTTCGTAAAGCCAGTTCACAAGCCGTCCTTCGTGCGCTGGGATTACGAGATCCAGGATTTCATCGTTGCGACCCAACCGGGCATCGATGGCATTGAGCAGGTCATCCATGCCCTCACCGCTTGTCGCAGAGACAGGAACGGGCCGCGCCTCTGGCCATTGCGCCGCACTCCTGGCTTCATCGCGCGTGACAGGGCTTAGCAGATCAATTTTGTTCCACACCTCCAGAATGTGGCTGTCGGCTGATTCCGTATCGATCCCGAGGTCGCTGAGCACCGCATCGACGTCGCGTGCCTGCATCTGTGTTTCGGTGTGTGAGATGTCACGCACGTGCAAAACCAGATCGGCCTCGACCACCTCTTCTAATGTGGCGCGGAAGGCGGCGATGAGTGTCGTTGGCAGGTCAGAGATGAAGCCAACTGTGTCTGACAGGATGATGCGACGCCCGCTCTTTAAGCGCACTTCCCGCATGGTCGGATCGAGCGTGGCGAATACCTGCTGCTTGGCAAACACGTCAGCGCCGGTCAAGGAATTGAACAGCGTCGACTTGCCCGCGTTAGTGTAGCCAACGATTGCGACGATGGGGTAAGGCACGCGCCGGCGGCCCTTGCGATGCAACTCGCGAGTCCTGACGACACCCTCCAGCTCTTTGCGTATCGCCATGATACGCTCATCGATCATGCGGCGGTCAAGTTCGATCTGCGCCTCACCGGGGCCGCCAAGGAAACCATAACCGCCGCGCTGGCGCTCCAAATGGGTCCAGGTGCGCACTAACCGGCTCTTTTGGTATGAAAGATGCGCCAATTCGACTTGTAGTCGCCCCTCTCGTGTGCGCGCACGCTTTCCGAAGATCTCCAAGATTAGGCTGGTGCGATCAAGAACCTTTGTGCTCCAGGCCCGCTCCAGGTTGCGCTGCTGTATCGGCGTCACCGGATGATCGATAATAATGAGCGCTACTTCGTGCGCGGCGATGAAACCACCAAGCGCCTCGACCTTGCCTGAGCCGAACAGGGTGGCCGGCCGAGGGCTAGGTACGGGAACAATCTGGCTTTCGATGACGTGGAGTTCGATAGCCTCTGCGAGCCCCGTCGACTCTATCAGGCGATCTTGGGGTGAACGTACAAGACCGTCCAAGCGGCCACCGGCTTCGCCCTTGTCGGAGACTGCTCGTACCGTTCGCTTAAGATCGGGCACGAGAACGAGCGCGCGCATGCCATCTGCGCGATGCGCCCGTCGCTCGTTCAGGGGGATCTCCCCTTTGTCAACCCGTTCGTCGATAGCCGTTGCCGCTCGGTTAGACCTCGGTCGTCTCTGTATCCATCAGATGGACGGGCTGTCCGGGCATGATGGTCGAGATCGCATGCTTGTATACGAGTTGCGAGTGACCGTCCCGACGCAGCAGCACACAAAAGTTGTCGAACCAGCTCACGATACCTTGAAGTTTCACACCGTTGATCAAAAAAATTGTAAGGGGTGTCTTGTTCTTTCTCACGTGGTTCAGGAACGTGTCCTGAAGGTTCTGTATTCGGTCTGCACCCATTGATTTTTTCCGCCTATTCTAGGTCTGCTTTGAGATCGCCCCGGCCACTTCCTGGCGCGATCCGGTTGGGTGTTATGTTGTAGCAGCCATGTCGCGCTGCACTATGGTTAGGTATACCAGCTTTCCTTGACACATGAAGCCAGTCAGCCAGCTGAAATCGAGGCAAATTGATGAAATCTTGAGCGCAGTTGTTGGGTGATGGGGCCGGGCCTGCCATCGCCGATCGTCACGGCATCAATGCGCACGACCGGCATCACAGTATTGGTGGCGGACGTAATAAAGGCCTCACAGGCCGCCTGCGCCTCTGAAAGCCGAAATGGCCGCTCCAGGAGAGAAATCCCCTCCTGGGCCAACCCGCCAATCAAGGTACCCCTCGTGACCCCAGGGAGAATATCGGGGGAAATTTGCCGGGTAATTACAGTTCCCCCTTCAAGTACGATCCAGGCGTTACTCGAGGCTCCTTCGGTCACGAAACCGTCGGGGTCTATGAACCATGCCTCACGTGCACCCTCCTTGCGAGCAGCTTCCTTGGCAAGGCAGGCGGGCAGCAGCATCACCGTTTTAATGTCGGAACGGCGCCAGCGAATGTCCGACACTGATTTGACCGCAATGCCCTGCGCAGCGAGCGCATTTAACGATTCCAGTGAGCGTGGTCGGGCGATGCACACAACGGTGCGCTCTGTCTCTGGAGGAGGGAAAGCAAAATCGCGTGGGCCAGTAGCGCGGGTCACCTGCAGATAGAGCAGCCCATCGCGCACGCGGTTGCGGCGGATGGTCTCTCGCATGACGTGCGCGAGCGCTGCCATGCTCATTGGTTCCGGAATCGCTAGTTCGGCAAGTGAACGACCAAGCCGCGCCATGTGTGGCGCCTCATCCACCAAAGAGCCACCGTATACCTCGCAAACCTCATATACGCCGTCAGCGAACTGGAAACCGCGATCCTCCACGTGCACGGCCGCTTGCGCGTACGGAAGGTAGCGCCCGTTGACGTAGACAATGCGGCTCACGAAGTCCTCGAGGGATGTTGTGGTAGACTTAGTTGGCCTTCGGAACGAGTTACGCCTGGCGCAATTCGGCGCCACGATTCTCAGACGAGACGCCAAGTGCCCGCAACTTTCGGTGAAGTGCGGAGCGCTCCATGCCGACAAACTCTGCAGTGCGTGAGATGTTGCCTCCAAAGCGGTTGATCTGGGCCAATAGATATTCACGTTCGAAGATCTCACGCGCCTCGCGCAAAGGTAGTGACATGAGGTGTTCGGAACCGCCGTCGACCGGTAGCGGCACGTTGGAACCTATCTCATCGGGCAGCATGTCGGCGGTAATGATGGTGCTGGGGTCACCGCCGGCCAGGATCATCAGACGTTCGATGTTGTTGCGCAGCTCGCGCACGTTGCCTGGCCAGTCGTGGGCTTGCAGAACAGCAATTGCATCTTCGCCAATGCGCCGAGGGGCAAGGCCCGAGGCACTGCTTAACTGCTCAACGAAGAACTGGATGAGTTCAGGAATGTCCTCGCGTCGTTCAGCCAAGCCTGGCACGCGCAACGGTACCACGTTGAGGCGGTGATAGAGGTCTTCCCGAAATCGCCCCTCGCTAATCTCGCGTTCCAAATCGCGACTAGTGGAGGATATAATCCGCACGTCGACGGCGACCTTCTGCGTGCCGCCCATACGCAAAAACTTCTGCTCCACGAGAACGCGCAAGACTTTGCCTTGCGTCTCGACAGGCATATCTGCGACCTCATCAATATAGAGTGTGCCGCCGTGTGACTCCTCCAATGCTCCGACCTTGCGTGGGCCGCCGGTGCGATCCTCCGTGCCAAACAATTCCTCTTCCACACGGTCAGGAGCCATAGCAGCGGCGTTGAGGACGACGAATGGCGCGTCTGCGCGTGCTGACTTCATGTGAAGAACGCGGGCTGCGAGTTCCTTACCCGCGCCGGAAGCGCCACGAATCAGAATGCGGCTGTTAGTCGGTGCCACACGTTCAATGGCATTGCGCAGTTGGTTGATTGCGGTGGACTTGCCAACCATGTCGGCGCTGAATGTGGAGCGCTCCCTCAACTCGCGCACTTCACGTTTCAATTGAAAAGCTTCCAGAGCGCGCAGCGTCACTAAGATCAACCGGTCGGCTTTGAAGGGCTTCTCGATATAGTCGTAGGCGCCGCGCTTGATCGCGGCCACGGCCGTTTCAATGTTGCCGTGACCCGAGATGATGACCACGGGCAAATCGGGATAAGTGCGCTTGATTAAGGACAAGACCTCAAGCCCATCAAGTCGGCTGCCCTGCAGCCAGATGTCAAGTATAACGAGTTGTGGACGGCGTTCCTCGATTGCTTGCAGCGCTTCGTCGCTATCGCGCGCCAACCGAGCCTTGTGCCCCTCGTCTTCTAGGATGCCGGCTACGAGTTCACGAATGTCGGCCTCGTCATCGACGATGAGAATGTCTGCTGCCATCGTTCACTCCTTGGGTCGATACCGCAAAGGCCTATTCGGCCGGTGTTGGCGGCGCCGGGGTTGCGATTGGGGACTGGGGATGCGCGCGCCCTTCTTCGCTCTCCCTGGGCAAAGTGATACTTACGAGCGCTCCGCGTGTGCGCCCTGGCGCAGGCGGAGCATCCTCCAACGCAAACGCACCTCCGTGCTGCTCTGTGATCTTTTGAACCATCGCTAGGCCGAGACCGGTACCCTTGCTACCCTTCGTCGTGACGTAGGGCTCCACCAGTCGCAAGCGGTTCTGCTTCGGCAAGCCGATACCGTTGTCGATTACATTAATTGTGACCCGATTATTCAGCGGCGTCACGATGATCTCGACACGCCCGCTCCAATCCTTTGGATTATCCGGAGCGTCCTTAGCTGCCTCGACAGCCTCGCTGGCATTTTTGACCAAGTTCGTGATCGCACGCGTCATGAGGCGCCAATCGAAGGACATTGGTAGCGGCTCATTTGGCAATTTCAATTCATACTGAATTTCGGGATGGCCTTCGCGAAACAGAACCACAGGCTCCTGAACTGCTTGACGCAAATCGTGGCGCGCCATCTCTGGTGTGGGCATGCGGGCAAATGCCGCGAACTCGTCTACCATACTCTTTAGATCTCCAACCTGGCGCTCAATTGTCATCGTGAGCCGGTCAAAGGTCTCGCGGTCGGTTGTGATAACCTTCGCATATTTCTTGCGCAAGCGCTCTGCTGCAAGCTGGATGGGCGTCAACGGATTCTTGATCTCGTGCGCAATGCGTTGGGCGACGTCCGCCCAAGCCGCAGTGCGCTGTGCCACTACGAGATCCGTTACGTCATCGAAGGTTACGACCGAACCGACATCTCCGCCGCTTTCGCGTTCGCGCGTTACCATGGCAGCAAACGTCCGCTCGTTGCCACCAACGGTGAACGTCACTTCTTCCTGTGACCGTCCTTTGAGGTTCTGCTCGTCTTTCTGCATTAGGATGGGGCCAAACATAGGTACTGCTTCCTGAAGCTTCTTGCCGACAAGATCGCTCTCGGCGAGCCCAAGCAATTTTTCCGCGGCACGGCTGACAAGCGTGATGCTGTCATGGCTATCCAAGCCAATCACACCAGCAGATACCCCTGACAGTACCGCTTCCATGAAGTGGCGCCGTTCAAGTAGTTGTTCATTCACTGTTACAAGTGCGTCGCGCTGGTGTTTAAGCTCACGCGTCATAGTATTGAACGTGTGCGACAGGCGGCGCAGATCGCCTTCGCCTCGCTTCTCAGGCAACGCGACCATCAGGTTTCCTGTCGATACTTGTTGTGCGGCAGCGATGAGGCGTCGAATTGGGGCGACAAAACGACCCGCGAACCACATCCCAACCCAGATTGCAGCAAGAAGCGCCGTCATGGAGATCATGAGATACATTAGGCCGTGGGCAAGCTTCAGGCCGCCGCGCGACTTCCTTAGTCGGTCAAACTCAGCAACGTTGCTCGCTGTGCGTTGTAGATAGCTGATAACCTTCGGGCTCACAGGGCGAGCAACGTAGAGGTAGGTGCCCGGAAATTTTTCCAAGTTGGCAATTGCGGCAACCTGGAAGCGCTTCTTTGACGGCATAATCAATGCGACTTGACCGGCTGCAGCCAGATTTATGGCGCGGTCCGGCGGCCGTACGAACTGGTACTTATCGCTGGCCGTAGCCTCGACAAGCGGACGCCCATTGGCGTCAATTAGGTAGGCCATGGGGAGTTCTCTCAACCCCGCCTGCACCATGACCTGCTGTTGCAGCATTCGCTTGTCGTCACCTATTGATCCCGCTGCGCGATCGAGATCGCGGGCCATGTTTACGATGTCTGTACGTATCACCTGGCCATGTTCGTCGAGATACGAGTTGGCGACTTCAAGTGAACTGTTAAGGATGGTGAGTGACCGGTCGGAAAACCAACCGTCAAGAGAGCGTGAGAAGGTCACGGTCGCGGCGATCGCAAGTACTAAGGCTGGGAGAGCCGCAATCACACTGAAAAGTGCCACGATACGGATGTGAAGCCGTGCACCAGGTAACTTCTCACGCCACGCACGCGCTAGCCCGGCCATTTGCCAGGCGAGCAGTGCGATCATTGCAAGGATAAGTACGACGTTGACTAACAGAACTATAAATACGACATCGCCGCGCGGAGCGATCGAGGTCAGGCCGGTTAGGATGTAGTAGGTTCCGAGCGCTGAGATGAGCGACAGAACGACGACGCTAAAGCCGATCCAGAAAGAACGATCGCCTGGATTAAGGTTTGAAGAGCCCTCATCCAAGTTCTGGCCTTGCTGCGGTGCAACGTCAGCTGCCGGCATCAAATTCGGTCCTAGGAGCCGTAAGCGGCTCTTTTGCTCTCATTGGGCGCCGAGATCTTGCGCGATGTGCACGTTGGTCAATGAATTAGTGCTGCAGTGGCCCGGCCGATCCCAAGAAAGCCCCAGACCGTGACATTTTCGCGACGTTGCAGATGGGTAACGCGCCACTGGCTGCAAGGCAAGCCCATTAGACACCGAAAAAAATGATATTCCTGGTGATGAATTTCGGACCGTCGGCTACCTCAAGCTTGAGGTGTACGGAGGACCCTGATGTCCAGGGCCCGAATGCGTGAACGCAGGGTATTCCGATTGAGCCCCAATAGTTCAGCGGCTCTGATCTGGTTGCCCCGTGTCGCTGCCAAAGCGGTCGTCAACAATGGCAGCTCCACTTGGCGAATTACGCGGTCGTAGAGGCCTGGCGGGGGCAGCTCTTTTCCGAAGCCCGCGAAGTATACTGATAGATATTGTTCGACCCGTTCACTTAGATCATCAGCGTCCCCGTTGCCCTGCTGTATCGAAGTACTTGGTAGCACTTCTGCCAGCTCCCGCTCAATGATCTCGGTCGTCAGCGTGTCCTGTGTGTGGAGCGCTGCGACGCGACGCACGAAGTTTTCTAACTCACGAATATTACCATGCCATGGGTGAACCTTGAGGCGCTCAATGGCCCCGGTCTCGATGCCCTTCTGGCCTAAGCCTTCTCGTGCAGCGACCCGCAGGAAGTGACGCACGAGATCTCCGACATCCTCCAGCCGCTCGCGCAGAGGCGGGATGCGAATGGGCACTACATTGAGCCTGTAAAACAGATCCTCGCGGAAGAGCCCTTGTTGAATCTGCGATTTGAGATCGCGGTGTGTGGCCGCGATGATGCGAACGTTGGTCTTGATAGGTGTGCGCCCGCCAACGGTCGTGTATTCACCCTCCTGAAGGACACGCAGCAATCGTGTCTGCGCCTCCATCGGCATATCACCAATCTCGTCTAGGAATAGAGTGCCGCCTTCAGCCTGTTCGAAACGGCCTTCCGTCCGCGTTTGTGCCCCAGTGAACGCGCCCTTCTCGTGGCCGAACAGTTCTGTTTCCACCAGCTCGCGAGGTATTGCCGCCATGTTTATCGCGACGAACGGGCCTTGGCGACGACGACCATAATCGTGCAACACACGCGCAACCAGTTCTTTCCCGGTTCCGCTCTCGCCATTGATCATCACCGTAAGATCAGTTTGTGTAAGCCGCGCTAGCACACGATAGATTTCCTGCATCGCCGGAGACCGCCCAATCAAGGGCATGTCCTCGCCATCCAGATCTTGAGACTGACGCGCTGGACGGCGGCCGGGCTGCGTCAGTGCACGTCCAACAACAGCCACCACCTCGTTTAGGTCGAATGGCTTTGGCAGGTACTCATAAGCGCCCTTCTCGGTGGCCGTCAGAGCGGTCATCAACGTATTCTGTGCGCTCATCACGATGATGGGTAGGTCGGGGCGCAACTTCTTAATACGCGGAATTAGATCGAAGGCGTTCTCATCGGGCATCACAACGTCGGTAAGCACAACGTCACCTTCACCCTGACTCACCCAATGCCAAAGTGTTGAAGCGTTTCCCGTAGCACGCGGCGCATATCCGGCGCGCGCGAAAGCCTGATTGAGGACGGTGCGTATCGCGCTATCGTCGTCGGCTATGAGAATGGTTCCTCGGGCCATAATACTACCTTTGGCTGGAGTAGAATTCCGTATTCGGTGCGTGATCCTGCAATGGCAGTAACACGCGAAAAATCGTGCGGTTGAGTTCGCTGTCGCATTCGACGATGCCTCCGTGATCGCCGATAATCTTTGCAACAAGCGCTAGTCCAAGCCCGGTCCCCGACTGTTTCGTAGTTACGAAGGGATCGAAAAGATGGCTCCTTAGATGCTCGGGAATGCCCGGGCCGTTGTCCTCAATCTGAATCATCAATGGCAGGCTGACGCGATCACCCGAACCGGGGACGGAAAGCCGCACACCCGGTCGAAACGCCGTCTGCATGACGATTCGGCCTTGTTCTTCACTTTCTCCAATCGCCTCAATCGCGTTCTTGATGAGGTTCAAGAACGCCTGCACGAGTTTATCTCGGTTACCTGGAAGCGCGGGAAGTGACGGATCGTAATCTTCCATAAAGCGGATGTCGCGACCGATACCTGACTCACACAAGCGGCGGACATGATCGAGCACATCATGGATGTTAACTGGCTCTTTGATTAACGGACGTTCGTCGCCGAAAACCTCCATGCGGTCGACCAATTTGCGGATCCGATCGGTTTCCGAACAGATGAGTTGCGTCAATGAGCGGTCTTGGTCCAGGAGCCCTTGCTCCAGCAGCTGAGCTGCTCCGCGGATGCCAGAAAGCGGGTTTTTTATCTCATGAGCCAGAACAGCAGCCAGGCCGGATACAGAGCGAGCGGCTGCGCGGTGGGTCAGCTGGCGCTCGATCATCAATGCCATGTTGCGCTGCTGGAGCATCAACACGACGAGGTCGGGTTGATCGGACAGCGGGCCGCCATACACGTCGACAAGTTTGGGAGTAGAAAATTTAGGCGTTGTGATCTCCACACTGTATTCGTTCACAGTCGAGCCGAAGCGGCGCACCTGATGAAGAAGCGCTATTAATGGGCACCCGAATCCAACTATTTCGTCGAGTTCCGTCCTCTTCAGAAGAGCAATACCAGTAGAAAAAAAAGCTTCAGCGGCAGTGTTCGCGTAAACGATGCGGTTGTCTGTTGCCAGCACGATTATTGGGTAAGGAAGTGCCGCGAGTAGCAAATCGTGCTCGACGGGGCGACGTGGCGCTGTGGGCAGTTTTGTGGCTGCGGCGGACCCAGTCATGCCCCAGCCTCCTGCGTGTCATCATAGAATTCATCGATTCCAATGAGTACGCGCTCGGCATTATCCTCTGTGCAAAGCCGTCGGCGCCAAGCTCTTACCGTCTCAGCCGCGCGTCCACTGGTTTCCAGGTACCAACCGATGTGCTTGCGCGCATTCCGCAAACCTAAGTAGACGCCATAGTGCGACAGTATCGCCTCCACGTGCTCGCGCGCGATATGCGCCTGATCGCGAAGCGGCGGAGCGCCGCGATCGCGGCCCGTCGAAAGGAATTGTGCAATTCGACCTGGAAACCAGGGTGCGCCGTAAGCTCCGCGGCCCACCATGACCCCTGCAGCGCCAGAGGCATCTAGCGCGCCCTTTGCGTCTCCGAGTGAATAGATATCCCCGTTGACTATGATGGGGATTGAGACGGCATCGACAACGTCGCGAACCGCGGTCCAGTCGGCGCGGCCTTTGAAAAACTGGCAACGTGTACGCCCGTGAATTGTGATTAGCTTTATGCCGGCGTTTTCTGCACGTCGGGCTAGTTCGGGCGCATTACGGGTCTTGTCGTCCCAGCCTAATCGCATCTTAAGCGTGACGGGAACACGCACGGCGCTAACGATTGTCTCGATAAGTGTTAGCGCATGTTCGATTTCTCGCATTAGAGCGCTGCCGGAAAGCTTCCCGGTGACCTGACGCGACGGGCAGCCCATATTTATATCGATGATGTCCGCGCCTCGCGCCTCGGCAATGCGCGCACCCTCCCCCATCCAATGGGCATCGCATCCGACGAGCTGGATTACAAAGGGTGATAGGTCCCCGCCCTCGGCCCGGCGCAGAACGTCCGCCCGTTGCCGGACGAGATCCGCGCTTGCCACCATCTCAGAAACAACGAGCCCTGCCCCCAAGCGTTGCGCCAGACGTCGAAACGGCAAATCGGTCACTCCGGACATTGGAGCGAGGAGAACATCATTTGGCACGACCTGCGACCCGATCTGGAGCATAAGTTTAGACGCCGCCTTTAGTTATGCCTATATTGAAGGCACTTTCCTGTCGTGCCTTCTGTTTGGGCAGAATAGGATCCCCAATGTCATTTCGCAAGCGCGAAGGAGCCCCTCCACAATTGCTCAAGCCTCTTTACGTCGCTAAGCAAGCCACGGATTATTCACGGCGCGGGTGGCAATAATGGCGACTGTAGCTTTGATCGTGGCGGCGGGGCGTGGAGAGCGCGCCGCCCGTTCACGCGATGTTCCTAAGCAGTATCGTCCACTTGCGGGTTGGTCAGTGCTGGCTCATTCGCTGCGCGCTCTGACGAGTAACCCGCAGATTGGCGCAATTGAGGTCGTCATTCATCCCGAGGATCGGAGGCTTTATGACGCCGCAACAGCCACCTTTTCGGGCCGCTTGAAGGAGCCCGTCGCAGGTGGCGGCAGTCGTCAGGAGTCAGTTCGCCTAGGGCTTGAGGCCCTGAACCCAATCGAACCCGATCGCGTACTCATCCACGACGCGGCCCGACCATTTCTGACCCCTGATCTTATTAGACGGTTACTTGCTGCGCTCGACGGCGCGCCGGGGGCCATAGCGGCTGCACCAGTTGCAGACACACTGAAGCGCTCCACCGATGAAGGTAGGATCGCAGAAACCATCGACCGCACAAATATCTGGCGGGCGCAGACGCCCCAAGCGTTTGACTTCAAGCGAATCATTGATGCCCACCGGTCCGCCCTAAAGGCCGGCAAGACCGAGTTCACCGATGATGCTGCTGTCGCCGAATGGGCTGGCCTTGCCGTGCAACTCGTACCGAACTCCGGCCCAAATATGAAGATCACAACGGCGGAGGATTTTACTATCGCAGAGCGTCTCCTAACCGCAACGCCTCCTCTTCTGGAAACACGAACCGGCACCGGATTCGACGTACATGCGTTCGCACCCGGTGATCATGTTTGGTTATGCGGAGTAAAAGTGGCCCACTCGCATCGATTGGAAGGTCATTCTGATGCGGACGTTGGCCTGCATGCCCTGACCGACGCCATACTTGGCGCCATAGGGCACTCCGATATCGGTGAGCATTTTCCGCCCTCAGACCCAACCTGGCGGGGCGCTAGTTCCCGCATATTTGTGGACGACGCCGCCGCGCGTTTGCGCGCCCTTGGCGGACGCATCTCGAACGTGGATGTCACACTCATTTGCGAAACGCCCAAGGTCGGTCCGCTTCGCGAGCATATGCGTCAAGCCATTGCCGATATACTGGAAATCGATATCGGCCGAACCAGCGTTAAAGCCACGACAACGGAGGGACTTGGCCTCGTTGGGCGGCGCGAAGGGATCGCGGCCATGGCCAGCGCAACCGTTCTCCTCCCCAACTGATACCGCTCGTCTTGATCCTCCGATCTCACGTGCGTTGACCACTGAGGCAGAATCGCGGCATCACGTACAAAGTGGTTGTATGACCACGAACTTTGTCGGGGGCCGCTAATGAATGTCATGACACAAACGCTGGAACATCAACCAGCAGAGACAGCCAGTATCGCGGACATCGCTGAAATGACGGCAGGGGCATGTCTCGCGACACGCGTTCGTCAGTTGTCACGAATAATAACGCGAGTCTATGACGACGCCATGCGGCCGATTGGTATCACGGCAAGCCAATACACGCTACTTGCTCAACTTGCGGCGCGCGACAGTATAACTGCTGTCGAGATCGGACATGTACTCGATATCGAGAAGTCGACGTTGTCCCGCAACCTGAAGCGACTACTAGCGCTGGGTCATATCATTATGGATCCACCTGCTGGACGTCGTGGCCGCGGTTTACACCTTACCGCCAAAGGTCAGGCGGTCTTGAAGGAAGCATTCCCGATCTGGCAGGACGCTCAAAAGCGCGCTGTGTCCGTGATGGGCGCGGAGAGCCGCAATGTTCTCGATAGTCTTTTGGGCCAAGCTGAAAAACTTGCTCCTGTTTGACGTCAACCGCCGGGCAAGAAAGAGTAGGATAGGCGAATATGCCTGTTCCCATGTCTGACGTTCCGCATGAACACGTGTTTTTCTGACCACCTTGTCGGCGATGCTGTGGCCTTGCTCTCAGAGCTGCGGCTTCGCTCTCTAATGCTAACAACAGCTGAGAGCTGTACCGGCGGTCTCGTCTGTGGGCTATTGACCGAGATCCCTGGTTCATCGGCCGTTCTGGAGCGCGGCATAGTTGCCTATTCGAACGCCGCTAAAACTGAACTCTTAGGTGTCGATACCTCGGTAATCGCGCGTTGCGGTGCTGTCAGTGAAGCTGTGGCCCGCGCAATGGCGGATGGGGCGCTTGCGCGCGCGCCGGTCGACATCGCTGTCTCGGTAACGGGTATTGCAGGACCTGAAGGTGGCAACCTCGAGAAGCCTGTTGGCCTGGTCTATATCTCTGTAGCGCACAGAGGATCGGCAACACTCTGTCAAGAATATCGGTTCGGAAATTTGCAACGCCATGCCATTCGTTTGGCCAGTGTGCGCGAAGCCGTTGCTATGGTCCGCAAGAAGTTAGTCGAGTGTCCTCCTACTGAACCGAAGGCGTAAACCTCATTTCTCATAGAGAACGGGGCGCGACCAAGGATAAAAAACTAATGACAATCAGATCTAGCCTTTTAACGGGAGGCGCAGTTCTTGCGGCTTTCTTGGGGGGACTTTCGCCTTCGATTGCGGCAGACCTAACAGCCCGCCAACTAACTGAGCGTTTGTTCAGGGCAGATCCGGCTACCCCGCCCGATTTAAGTAATCTGGACCTTCGAGAACTCGACATGAGCGGGCTGAACTTTAAGGGTGCTAAACTCAAAGGCAGCGACCTGTTTGGCGCCGACCTTTCCGGGGCGGATCTTTCGAAGACCGACCTTAGTGATGCCCGTCTCGACCGCGTCATCCTTATTGGGGCGCGCTTAGATGGTGCGAATTTGGCGCGGGTCACCATCTTGCGCCCATCAGCTTTCTCGTCGCTTTCAGCCACCGTTGACGAAGCCTCGAGTTTTGCGGGGGCTGACCTGCGTGAGGCTATGATATTGGGACGTTTTAATTACGCAAATCTCAGCGGAGCTAACTTGACTGGCGCTACGCTTGCTCCACGCAATCAAACCGGATTCATCGAGCACATCTGGCGCACGGAACTTGAGGGCGCCGATCTTTCAGGTGCGACGCTGGCTGACGCAGATCTGAGTTACACGCTATTGAGGTTCTCGAATCTCCGTGGGGCAAATCTAGCGGGTGCTCTTTTCAAAAGCGCCGACCTTACCCGCGCTGATCTGACGGGGGCCAACCTTGCCGGAGCCGATTTCTCCGACGCCGACCTTTATGGAGCGAACCTCACCAACGTGCTCGGACTGGGAACGGCTGGCGGCATGGAGAGCGCACGCAACTTCGACAAGGCGATCCGCTAGATTTAACGCCACGCGGCCCCGTTATTTGCTTGAATTGGCGACCTGGGTGGACATGCGCGGATTTCCGTAGAGTTGGTACGCACGCTCCTCAAAGGCGCTCGCAAACTTGCGCACCGCCTTATCGAACAGGGCGCCCATGAGAAGAGCGA
>Ga0209013_10001945_pt1 | contig 19039 bp, 17 predicted proteins | sample Cruoilmetagenom2_FD_187291 | JGI IMG/M metagenome (GOLD analysis project Ga0209013, IMG submission 187291) | Oil polluted marine microbial communities from Coal Oil Point, Santa Barbara, California, USA - Sample 2 (SPAdes) (version 2) | ecosystem: Environmental > Aquatic > Marine > Oil seeps ...
CATTCCTAAAGCTTGCCGGCATTGATGCGCTCCAACTCCTGTCACTGTCGGGCAGCGAGTACTCAAAGGCGCTTCTAGCCGTGGGCATTAACTCCGAATTCAACCTTGAAGTCTCCATGGCGCTCGACGTGACGGGTTCGATGTCTGGCGACAAGCTGGTTGCCATGAAGGAGGCTGCAAAAGACCTGGTCAATATCGGCTCGCTCAGCAGCTCACTTCTCAAAGGTAGCGCCACTTATAAGCGAAAGAAAAACGCCAATGGAGATTACGTCTGGTGGGAGCGCGCACCGACGTGCGCGGCGGAACGCACCGGTGCCAATGCTTTCACTGACGTCACCCTATCAGGCAGCGACAGGCGAACCACTGTCTACAATACCAACGGGAATTGCGGTCCAAACAACCCAGTGGTGGATTTGACGAACGACAAAACGCTGCTGATGTCGACCATCGACAGTTTCCAAGCGACAGGCACCACAGCAGGCCATCTTGGAACTGCCTGGGCTTGGTACACCCTGTCGCCGAATTGGGGGAGTGTATTCCCGGTTTCAAGTCTACCCAAATCCTACTCTGTATTGAGCGAGGTCAATAGCAAGGGCAAACCGGTTCTTGAGAAGATAGCGGTCCTCATGACGGTCGGCGAATACAACACCCAGTACTGCAATACCGGAATTCTTGATAAGAACTCCCTCGGCAGTTCGTCCACTAAGGGCAAGTGCAACGCCTCGGGTGGCAACTCCGCCACGCAAGCCCGCGCGCTATGTACTGCAATGAAGAATGAGGGCATTACCGTCTACTCGGTAGGCTTTCAGCTTGCCAGCGGCAGCACCGCGGAAGAAACGCTTTCCCAGTGCGCTACTTCGGAAGATCACGTCTACAATGCGCAGAGCACGGAGGAGCTCAAGCAATCCTTCCGCAACATCGCTCTGAAGATCTCCGCACTCTATCTTTCCAAATAATATCAAGGCCCCGCCACGACCGGCGGGGCCTTTTCTCACCCGATCGCCGAGATGGCCGGACTTAGACTTCTTCGCAAAAATCCTCTCCAAATCCACCTTCAACCAGTTCCACGAGCGCCTCGATGGCTTCGGGTCCCTCTGGCCCTTTGGCGAGGATGTGCAGCGTTGCACCGGGGCCGGCGGCCAGCATCATCAGCCCCAGGATTGAAGTGCCGACAACGGTCTGCCCCTCGCGCGTGACCTGGATATCCGCTCGGAACGTTTCCGCGCATTTCACGAACTGCGCGGAAGCCCTGGCGTGCAGGCCTTTGCGGTTGCGGATCGTGACGATGGCTTCGGGATGTTGGCTAACGAGTTGTGGCATTGCTCTTGTGAGGGGCGGGAAACGGGCGGACGAAGCAGCAGTTTAGCGCAGTTCAGGGATCGCTGGAAAGCTCCTGGCTTGCAACTTTGATATATTTGCGCCCAGCGTCGGACGCCGCCACCACCGCCTCCTTCAAAGGCAACTCCGTCCGAATACTGGCGAGTTTGACCAGGATCGGTAGATTGATACCGGCCAGCACTTCGACATTCGCCTCGTCGATTACCGAGATAGCAAGGTTCGATGGCGTGCCGCCAAACATGTCGGTCAGCAAAATTGCCCCCTGACCTTTGTCAGTTTCCTGAATGGCCTGAAGAATCCGCTGCCTGCGATCGACCATGTCGTCGTCGGGCGTGATTGAGACCGTCGCCATCTGGCGCTGCGGACCCACGATTTGCTCAAGGGCTGCCCGAAACTCATCGGCGAGACCGCCGTGGGCGACAATGACAAGTCCGATCATAACTACGCGATCCTGTTCCTGATGCGTATCCCATCGAAAACCAACGCGAGGTGATTTGGCAAGTGCTGCGCTCCCCCTTGAGAGAAAAACCCACGACATGCGTCACTGAAACGACGGGTGTGTGTCAAACGAGTTCAATCCCAATATTTCTAATTCGCAACCGGAAGCCTTCCATTCCGGCGGATGTAATCTAACGCTAGCAGCAATTTAGCCGGGGCCGAAGGCTCGCTAGGACAAAGGCGTAATACCGGGAATCTCACATCTTCGGCGAGCAAGGCTTGTGGCGCTGGATCGGGAAACCGGCTTATCTCCGACGCGGATGCAAGATCTACGATCAAAACAACTTCCGCCTCACCCACGGAATCAACATCCATGATGCCGAGGCCGCGCACCTCCAACAGATTTGCAATCTGCTCCGGAGCCCTCGCAAACAGGGTTCCATTGCGGTCGAAAATCTCAGTGTAATCGTCCGCAACCAATCGCGCCGGCTCAGCGATCATGCCGTTCGGCGTCATCATAAGACAGCGCAGGGCCAAGTCGGATTTACCCGCACCCGACGCGCCGCGAATGATTGCCGCGCAGTCAGCGATGGCAATCGCTGTGGCGTGAATGCGCACGGGCAATTCAATGGGCATCGTTCATCCTGTGGATCCGAGGTGTAGCTCAGAGAAAGGCGATAGCGGTGAATTGTGCCGCGAATTCTCTTGAAACTTGCGGTCGTCAAGCATGCCGGCTCCGCGCCCGCGCATCAACCGGGCCCATAAGTGGAAGACGCACTGCGAATCGCGATCCTATAGGATCATTGTTCTCTTCACCGTCGCCACCGGGGGCATAACGGTTTTCCGCCCAGATGCGTCCGTTGTGGGCCTGGATGATTTCTTGCGAGATACTCAATCCAAGCCCCGAATTGTTACAGCGGCTGGAAAACTCACTTGGCCGGTACGTATAGAAACGCTTGAAAATCGTTTCGAGCTTATCTTCTTGGATGCCAGGGCCTTCGTCATCAACGGTTACGACGACCGCGTCGCCATCGAGTTTGGCGACGACAGTGACTTTTCCATCTTCCGGAGAGAACGAGATCGCGTTGTCGATGAGGTTGGTGAACACCTGACCAAGACGGCCGTCTGTTCCCGCCACAACGAAAGCTTCATGTGGGCCGACGGTCTTGAACTCAAGCTCGGTGCCGTAATCTTCGATTTTTTCGTCGAAGATCGACACGACGTCTCGCAACACAATCTCAAGGTGAACAGGTTTGCGCGTTTCGCGCTGCAGTTGGGCATTCAGCATCGACGCGTGCGAAACATCGCTGATTAAACGGTTGAGCCGTTTCAGCTCATGCTGGATTTGCTGCACGACGTGCTCGCGTTCTTCTTCGGTGCGGGCATACTCCAACGACTGGGCCATCGAACTGGCAGCCGTCAGCGGGTTCTTCAATTCGTGGGCGACGTCGGCGGCGAATTTTTCGCTCGCCTCGATTCGCTCGTAAAGCGAGTTGGTCATCGCAGAAAACGCTTGCGCCATCTGCCCAACCTCGTCTTTGCGGTCGGCATAGTCGGGCAGCGCGGTTCTTGCCGAGATATCCCTACTGACGTGCTCGGCCTTGGCCGAAAGCCGTTGCATCGGACCCGCCACGGTTCTGGCCAAGAATAGAGCCGTTGCGACACTGGCGAGCAAGGCGATCAGGGCGAGCGGCCACAGATCGCTTCTAGATTTCGCCAAAACCTTGTCGATGTCACCGGGCCGTGTCGACAAGAGCAACACGCCCATCACTTTCTTGAAGCGCGTGATCGGAACGGCCACAGACACGATCTGCTCGCTCTTTTCATTGAGCAGCAGCATCGCCGTATCCTCACCCTTCAGCGCTTTGCGAACTTCGGGATAGAGTTGGCCGTTGGCGTTGCCGATCTCTTTGTAGACTTGAACTTCCTTGTCGATCAGCCAGTGCTGCAATCGGGTCCAGAAGGTCTTCGTGTTGGGGCGCTCGGCATTGATTTTTTGTTTGCCGGTCGCAGCGGTCCCTTGATTGCTGTTTGCGCGGGCTCTTCTGCCAATATCACCCTTTTTCAAGAGGGTGCTGGAATCGACAACCAGATCGCCCTTGCGGTCATAGATCCGGGCACGGGTCCTCGTCGGCTTGATCAAGCGGCGAAAAATCGGTGCAATCCTCTCGGGCCGAATCGAAAGCTGAAGAGCTGCAAAACCATCGTCTCGAAAAGGAATGAGTGCATTCGTGGTTGCCGGGAGGCGGTCGGCGTCAACCAGAATCTGTCCCTTCTTGACCATGGCGCTGCCAGCAATGGCCGCCGCCATAATCTGCCCCTGGGTTCGCAATGCCTCGCGTTTGGCATTGATAATCCAGCTCGAATCCAAGCTCAGATAGAGAATCCCTAAAAACAGGATCAAGAATCCGATGAGGTTGGAGGCAAGGATCCGCCACAGCAGGCTCGCGGAGATGAATTTTACAATCGGGTTCCGGTTGAACCGCGCAACGATGGCTTCGCGCCAAAGGCCCTTCTTACCAAACTTGGCAGCCACACGCGCTACTGGTTCTGGCACCGAGATCTCATTGAGACCGAGCCTATCGGAAACAGCTTTCGCGGAAGTGTGGCAGCGGTCGGCCGCCGTTGAAAGAAGACGCCCGGCGCTGTCGCGAATTCCGAGAAGTTTCGACCCCGCTGTCGTGAAGCGTTCGCTGTCGAGCGCCATGTCGTCTCCGCGTTGGATTGTCCGGCGGCTCCTTCGGTTGATGCCGATGGAGCCGCCGGACTGTAGCGTCAACTTGCCGCCAATGTTTGTTGCTGCGGCAATAAATCCACCGGTCTTACGCTTCCTTGAAGCGGTAGCCGACGCCGTAGAGGGTTTCGATGACGTCAAAGTTGTCGTCAACTTGCTTGAATTTCTTCCGCAGCCTCTTGATGTGGCTGTCGATTGTCCGGTCATCAACATAAACCTGATCATCGTAAGCTGCATCCATCAGGGCATCGCGTGTCTTGACGACACCAGGCCGCGCGGCGAGAGCCTGAAGAATCAGAAACTCTGTCACCGTGAGAGTGACCGGCTTGTTGTCCCAATGACAGGTATGACGCTCCGGATCCAACTTCAGCATGCCCCGCTCAAGCACCTTTGCGGCTTCGGTTCCGCCAGCCCCCGCTTCCTTGGCACCGGCGTGTCGCCGAAGAACGGCCTTCACCCGCTCGACCACGAGGCGCTGTGAGAAGGGCTTCGCGATATAGTCATCCGCGCCCATCTTGAGCCCGAAAAGCTCGTCGATTTCCTCGTCCTTCGACGTGAGGAAGATCACTGGCATATCGGACTGCTGTCGCACGCGCCGCAAAAGCTCCATGCCATCCATGCGGGGCATTTTGATATCGAAGACGCCAAGATCGACGGGATCCTCGTTCAGTGCCTCCAGCGCGGCGGCGCCGTCGCTGTATGTGCGGACTTTGAACCCTTCCGCTTCCAGCGCCATCCGAAGTGAATTCAAAATGTTACGCTCATCGTCAACCAGCGCGATGGTGCTCTTTTCTTTCATGACCGTTCGACCCTTGGGTTCCTATTGGCCGCGCCAATGGCGCTCTAATGGCGGTTAAATGCAGAAAATGTGGCGGAATAGACACTGCGGGCCTACTGTTGAACACAAGCTGAATACGGCCTTCGCGGCCGTTGCGCAGTATAGTTGCCAAAACCTCGACACAGCAGACATTTTTCTGTTTTCCAACAGACTCTTAACTTTCCGACCTACGTATACCTTGTAGAGGACGTTACCCTTATTTAAGGGTAATTGCACCGACGGCAGTTCGCCCGGCGGAACTGCTGTGTACCCGTCAGCGTCAGCCAGTACGCGCCGAGCCGTTAGAGTCGCCGGGGGACGAAGGGGCGATACAGCTGGTGCAGCGTCAAGTACCATTTTATCTTGGCAAAGGTCGCCACTGCACTGTGGTGTTCCATTCTGCCGCTCAGATTTGTGACGCGCAACGGGTCTGCGTATCCGCCGGGGACGCCACCCTTGGACAAGCTGAACTCACCAGATCGAACTTCGAAAGCCAGCCATGACTCGAAAGCCAGCCTTAACTCTAATGACTTTTCCGCTGACAGCGGCTCGATCAATCATCTCCAACAAGTTGGAGCCCGAACTCGTCGAAATCGCGCTCCTGCGAAGTGAAGGTCGCTTGAGCAGCAGCGGCGCGTTCGTGGCGGAAACTGGCCAGCACACCGGCCGTTCCCCGAACGATAAATTTATCGTCTCCGACAGCGAGACCGAACGCTCGATCTGGTGGGACAACGCCAAAAAGATGTCGCGAGAGCAGTTCGATCAGCTCTTCCAGGATTTTTGCGCCTTCGCTGCCGACAAGGACCTTTTCGTCCAGGATCTTTACGCCGGCGCAGACGAAGATTACCGCCTGCCGACGCGGATCGTCACCGAATACGCCTGGCACGCCCTCTTCATCCGCCATATGCTGCGTCGTCCACAGCCTTCTGAACTGAGCGGCTTCAAACCGCAGTTCACCGTGGTCAACCTGCCCAGCTTCCGCGCTGCGCCGAATTATCACGGCACCCGTAGCGAGACCGTGATCGCATGTGATTTTTCACGCCGCATCGTGCTCATCGGCGGAACTTCCTATGCTGGCGAGACGAAGAAGAGTGTTTTCTCCTTCCTCAACTATCTCTTGCCCGAACAGCGCGTCATGCCGATGCACTGTTCGGCAAATGTCGGCGATGCCGGCGACAGCGCCGTGTTCTTCGGCCTTTCAGGCACCGGCAAGACAACTCTTTCCGCCGATCCGTCACGTACGCTCCTAGGCGATGATGAGCATGGCTGGTCACCCAGCGGCATCTTCAACTTTGAGGGCGGCTGCTACGCCAAAACAATCCGGCTTTCTCAGGAGGCTGAACCTGAAATCTATGCGGCCTCGAACCGCTTCGCCACGGTGCTGGAAAATGTCGTACTGCGCGATGATCGGACACCGGATTTCGACGATGGAACGCTGACCGAGAACGCGCGTTCGGCATACCCGTTGGAAGCCATCACCAACGCCAGCTCAACAGGTGCCGCGGGCCACCCAAAGAGCATCGTAATGCTCACTGCCGACGCCTTCGGCGTCATGCCACCGATCGCCAAACTTACACCGGCGCAGGCCATGTATCACTTCCTGTCCGGCTACACCGCCAAGGTCGCCGGCACCGAAAAGGGCATGGGCAATGAGCCTCAGGCAACCTTCTCGACCTGCTTCGGCGCACCTTTCATGCCACGTCACCCAAGCGTCTACGGAAATCTGCTGCGCGAGCTCATCGCCAAGCACGGCGTCGACTGCTGGTTGGTCAACACAGGCTGGACCGGCGGCAAGTATGGAGTTGGTCACCGCATGCCAATCAAGGCGACGCGTGCGCTGCTGAATGCCGCTCTTTCAGGATCTCTTGCCAACGCCGAAATGCGCTTCGATGAGCTTTTCGGCTTCCAGGTGCCCAGGGCGCTCGACGGTGTCGATCCTAAGATCCTCACGCCTCGACAGACTTGGGCCGACCCAGCCGAGTATGACCGCACGGCGCAAAACTTGGCGCAGATGTTTATCGCCAACTTCGAGAAGTTCGCCGAGCACGTTGACGATGAAGTCATGGCCGCCGGCCCGTCGAATGGATCTCGAGCCGCAGCTGAATAAACTCAGCCTGCGGCTTCAACTAACAACCCAACAAAGAACACGCGCAGCTGATCGGCTGCGCGTGTTCTTTGTTGGCGCGCCCTTGGTACAGCGCACAGCACGGGGCCGCCTTACCTCGCCGCTCGGCATAGAGCGAAAGCGGTCAGGGTTTTATAACGAGCTGGTATGCTGTGAAGAACCCGCTGCCTTGCCAACGGTATCGAGCGATTGCAGCGAAATCACCTTGAAGACGAGACCTCAAAGTCAATTGCGCGACTGACATTGGCCACGAACAAGCTGAATGCCAATTGATCCTACATTCAATATCGGACATAAAAAAAACCAGCACCAAATCTCTGGCGCTGGTTCAATCGATGTTCAGATAACGGCGGCGGTGGCAAAGTACCCGCCAAGGGCACCCCCCCTCAGCTATGCACGGCTGCGTGCGCGCACAACCCGAGGGAAGTCATCGGAGGACTCCGAGTAGCGGCCGAAATCCGATTGTTCGGTTCCAGCCTGTGTCGGTTGCCGCTGCGGCTCATTCGCGAACCAGTCCTGTTGGTTTGGATTGGGTGCGGCAGCTGCAGGTGATGCCTGCTGCGACTGCGGAGCAGACTGAGCCTGCGGTACCGTCTGTGCCGGTGCCGGTATTTGCGCACTCCGCGGTTCTGGCACCGGTTCCTTGAGCGCCGCAACGCGGGGTGCTGCTCCGGTGAACCAAGCTTCAATGAGATCAAGTTCCGTGGCCGAAAGCTGCAGTCCCTGGCCCTTGCAACGAGCAACAACGAAGTTGCGGAAACGGCTTGCAAAGAGATTGGAGGACGCGCCCTGCTCGAACCAGGGATCGGCCTCGCTAACGACTTCCAGAATAAACCTGGCGTCGTCCTTGCGCACATCGACGCCCAACGCCTTTGCGCGCTCACAGATGTTGACCAGCGTTTGCGTGCCAGTAAGGCCGTTGGTGTTGATCTCCTCGCCCATGACATCAAACAGAACGCGATACTCCGGCGGCGAGATTGGCGGCGCCTGACAGGCCTCGTGGATACGGGCAATCGATTTTTGAATAGCGCTGGCATGATCGGATGGCTGTGGCGCGGCCGGTTGTGACGCCGGTTGCTGCGCTGGCATCGGCTCAGCGCTCTGCGGCGGTCCAACTTCGCGTGCCTGTGAGGGCTGGGATTTCGTGGGTTGCGGCGCGGCAACCGAGTGTTCTGGTGCGATCGCGGTTGGTGGTGGTTGCGCATTGCGGGTTTCCAGCTGCGGCGCAGGCGCAGCTGGACGATGTGCGGGCTCAGCCGCCCGGGGCGCGGGTTGTGGCTGGGCGGTGGCGGCCGGGCTTGGAGCTGGCGCGTTCGGTGCAGGAGCTGGTTCAAACGCTGCCGCCGCGGCAGGCGTTTCTTGTGGTGCCGGTTGCTCATGGCGTGCGGTGGTGGGCCCAAATGGTCCAGGCGCATTGAGGGCCGAAAGTCCAGGCTCGGTGCGACGCTCAGGTAAGGACGGCCGCGGTTCCATCGGAGTATCGCCGGTGTATTGATGCTGACGCTGCACTGGTGCTGCCGGTCCGGCTTCGCCCGTGGGGGCACGCTCAGCAGGGACCAACGGCTCGGGACGAACTTCACCGAAGCTTGTCGCGAGGTGCTCGACTTGAGCGCGCGAAGGTTGTGCCTCACGCTTTTCAGTTTTTAGGTCCAACGGAGTGGCTTGCCGGGTGGTGTCCAAAACATAATGCGGCGCGTGTTCGGTCACCTCGACGCCGTCGGGAAGCTCCTTGACTAGAAGGTCTCTAAAGCTGCCGGCGCCGCCCCAGGCTGTCCCGACGGTGCGCTCGTGGCCAAGAGTGCGAACCGCACGGTCGGCGAGAACTTCGAGCAGTAGAGGCTGGCTCCCGGCGCGGACATGGCTAACAACGTCGGCAATGATCGCCCTGCGGGCTTCGGCCAGTGCCGCCGGGTTCGGCAGGCCCTTGCGTGCCGACTGCTCATCAGTAAGAGCGCTTGTACCACGGCCGTCGATCAAGGCGGCGATCAGGTCGTCCTCGCGAACCTCACCATCGCTGATCGCGGTGTAGGGGGCCGCTGTGTAATCGTTGGAATAGATCACAGTGCGGCGTGCGTGCTGGCGTAGGCGGTGCAGCACCGGCGTGAAGTCGGCGTCACCGGACAAGATAATGAATTCATCGAAGTAGGTGTCGTGCAGCAGGTAGTCGCGAACGTCCATCACCATTCGGATGTCGGCCGAGTTCTTCAATTGCGCGGTTAGTGGCGGGCAGTCGATTACTTCAAAACCGGCGCGTAGGTAGTGGTGACGTACGAACGGGAATGAGTTCATGTCGGTGGAGTTGTCGTGCGTGTTGCGGCGTGGGACCGGGTTGCCATAGCACCGGTTCATGACGATCCGGCGGGGCATCGTGATCGCAGGTCCGTTGGTGGGCGTGATGAGCCGGCCGGAGGCGATCTCCGTCAGCCACAATCCCGCGTCCTTGGCGAAGCGCTTTGCGGCCTCTTCGTTCTTCCGTTTGAGCGACAAGTAGATGTTGTCGTAGTCGACGAACACCGTACTCAGCAAAGATCCTTCGGACACCCGGCTCATAAGTGATACCCCCCGCTCGCGCTGCACGTGTAAAATCCACCCCACCAGCCCTCAACTGCGGATATACGAAAAATGCCGGGCCCGCTTAAGCCGCCGACAGAGAATCGCACCCGAGAGCAAGAATCTTGACGAGGAGTCTTGATCGAGTCGGTCAGTAGCCACAAGAAGCACTGAGCAACGCCTCGCAGGCGATTGGCGGCCTCAAAAAATACGCCTATTATTCAGTAGCTTGATGGCCAAAACGGAAGGCAGAAACCGGTGGAAAAGTTGCCAGGTCGGTATGCTTTGCCTATGCGCGCCCTGGCTCGAACTCCGGCGGTCCCAGTTCAAAGGCTTCAAATACAAAGCCGGGTGCCACCGAGCAGCCGACCAGCGTGTAACTGCCCAGACTTCGGGCCTGTTGCCAGTGGTGAGCCGGTACGACTGCCTGAGGGCGCTCTCCGGCGGCAAGATCATTGCCAAGTTTGATTCGTTTCAAGCCTCCCGCCGTCGCGGCAATGCCAAGTTCCAGCGGTGCCCCGCTGTACCAGTGCCAGACCTCGGCCGCGTCGACCCTGTGCCAGCGCGAGATTTGGCCGCCCTTGAGAAGGAAGTATATCGCCGTCGAAGCAGCACGCCCGCCGTCGGTCACGGCGGAAGAGTCGCGAAAGGTCTCGCGAAAGAAGCCGCCTTCAGGATGTGGTGCGAGCTCCAAGAGCTCGATGATCTCATCGCCGGAGAGCTGGTTCGTCATAATAACCCCTTGGCCTCCCGCCACTTCGATCATGCGTTGTCTTTACGCGTGCGGATTTCCGAAAAGACCTGCCAATCGGCGGCGTCGGCCATGCCGAGTGCCGCCTTTACGTCGCGCTCGCCAGCGCGCATGAACGGATTCGTCGCAAGTTCCTTGGCCAGCGTTGTTGGCAGTGTTGGTTTGCCCTGCCCGCGTAGCGCCTCGACTTCAGCCGTGCGCGCCTTGAGCGCGGCGTTATCCGGCTCAATCGTCAGTGCGAACTGGGCATTAGCCAGCGTGTATTCGTGTCCGGCATAGATTGTCGTATCCGCGGGTAGCGCTCGCAGCTTCGACAGCGAGTTCCACATCATCTCGTGGCTACCTTCGAAAACGCGTCCGCATCCCATTGCAAACATCGTATCTCCAACGAACGCAACCTTCGCTTCGGGAATGAAATACGAGATGTGACCCAATGTGTGGCCCGGTGTTTCGAGGACGTGGACTTCGATATTGCCAAACCGGAATGTGTCGCCGTCACCGATTTGCCGGTCGAGGGTCGGGATCTTCGCTGCGTCTCCGCGCGGACCAATGATTTCGCAGCCGGTCTCGGATTTAAGGGCGGCATTGCCCTCGGTGTGGTCATGGTGGTGATGCGTGGTGAATATGTGGGTGAGCCGCCACCCCTTTTCGACAAGAGCGGCCTTAACCGCTTCCGCTTCGGGAGCGTCGATCGATGCTGTCATTCCGGATTCGGAATCGTGGATCAAGACGCCGTAGTTGTCGCTGCGGGCGGGGAACTGATGGATTTCGAGCGTCATGACGTACTCCGAATGCTGTTAAGCTGCACCTGGTGATCGCTAGCCGGGGAGGCCGGGTGGCGTCAAGCCGAACACCAGGGCGTGCAAAAACCTACCGCTTGCACATTGTGGCACGCGCCGCGAAGATCACCCCCTGTAAGATGTCTGAAACCTGCCCGAAGAGATCCCGCGTACGCCACGATTATGCACATTGATGTCGCAGACCTCCAAGAATTCTACGCGACTCCGCTAGGCGCCGTCGTTCGCCGTCTGGTGATGGGCCGCCTGCAGTCTCGTTGGCGTAAGCCCACTAGCGGGGTTATGATCGGTCTTGGTTATACCGTCCCCTATTTGGGCGCCTTTCGCAGTGATGCCGTGCGCTGTGGCGCCTTCATGCCCTCCCGGCAGGGGGCGCTGGTGTGGCCGCGCGAGGGGCTTAAGCAGTCAGTCCTGATCGATGAGGAGCAATTGCCGCTTCCCGATAATTCCGTTGACCGAATGCTGGTCGTGCATGGACTTGAAACAGCTGAACGCGTGCAGCCCATGTTGCGGGAGATCTGGCGCACGCTGACGCCCGAGGGGCGGTTGATGATGGTTGTGCCGAACCGCCGCGGCATCTGGGCGAGAACCGAGCGCACACCGTTCGGGTTTGGCCGGCCATGTAGCCGCGTGCAGCTCGAAGGCATGCTGAAAGACGCCATGTTCGCACCGATCGAGTGGTCTGAGGCGCTTTATGTTCCACCGTTCAGCCGCGACATGCTGCTGCGTTCTGCCGTGGCCTGGGAGCGTATCGGAGCGCGTCTGATGTCTGGTTTCGCCGGCGTTATCATCGTCGAGGCGGCCAAAGAACTGGTCGCGCCGATTTCAAAGCCCAATAAGGGCGTCGTCCTGCCAGAGATAATAACCGTTCCAAACCCCGCGGTCCGCCTTGCCACCAGGCAACGGCGTGACCGCAACGGCGCGGCGGGCCGCCTTCCTAGATGTCCCGCGTCGGGGCCCGGTGGCGGAGTTTAAACACGGCCTTTTCGCCAAACAGGTTCTGCAGGCTCAGTGACCGCTCTATGGGAAGCCGTCGACCGGAGCTGTTGAACGCCACCGCTTCTTCGACGACCGTGTCCAGGAGTTCGCACAGCTCCACAAAGTCGCGGATCGTGCACAGATGCGAATCCGGACTCGCGTACCAGGGTTCAGGAAGATTGGGCGTGCTGGGCATGCGGCCCCATAACAGCAAGTCGGTCCGGATCCGCCAGTGGCCGAAATTTGGGAATGAAACGATTGCCCGCCGGCCGATTCGCAACAGGTTTTCCAGCACCTCGCGTGGCCGCAACGTTGCCTGGATGGTCAACGACAGAATCGCGAAATCGAAGGCTTGGTCGGGGTAGTCGCCGAGGTCTTGGTCGGCGTCACCTTGGATGACGGAGAGGCCCCTTGCGACGCAGGCGTTGACGCGCTCACGCGACAGCTCGACACCACGTGCGTCAACTGCCTTGGTGTCGGCCAGCAACTGCAAAAGCTCGCCATCGCCACAACCGACGTCGAGAACACGACTGCCCGGAGCAACCATTTCGGCAATCAGCAGGTGGTCGACGCGGGTGGCGTGGAGTGTCTTGGGCTTATCCAGCATCAATCCTCCCGATCGAGCGTCGGTAGACCGCGTTTGGCCGCGCAAGACTCGATAAAGCCGCGGATGGTCGCGAAGAACTCCGGTTCATCGAGAAGAAACGCGTCGTGCCCGGCGTTGCTTTCGATTTCCACGAAGGAAACATTGGCGGCGACGGCGTTGAGCGCCTGTACGATCTCGCGGCTTTCCCGTGTCGGATAGAGCCAATCGGAAGTGAACGAGACGACGCAAAATCGTGTACGGGTTCCGCGGAAAGCATTGGCAAGAACGTCTCCGTTTTCCGCGGCAAGGTCGAAGTAATCCATCGCACGCGTGATGTAGAGGTAGCTGTTCGGATCGAAACGGTCGACAAAGGTCGAGCCTTGATGCCGCAGATAGCTTTCGACCTGGAAGTCCGCGTCGAATGTGAACGTTAGGTCGCTGCGGTTCTGCAAATTGCGGCCGAATTTTTCATGCAGCGCATCCTCCGACAGATAGGTGATGTGGGCCGCCATCCGCGCCACGGCAAGCCCGTTTCGCGGTACCACGCCGTGAGCGTGATAATCTCCGCGCTGCCAGTTGGGATCCGCCATCACAGCCTGCCGGCCAACTTCGTGAAAGGCGATGTTCTGGGAGGAGTGCCAGGCCGCCGTGGCGATCGGCAGCGCGGCGAATACCCGGTCCTTATAGCGCGAGGCCCATTCAAGGACTTGCATCCCGCCCATCGAACCGCCCAGGACGGCAAACAGCTGGTCAATCCCGAGATGGTCGATCAGCCGGTGCTGTGCGGCCACCATGTCGCCGATGGTAATCACCGGAAACTTCAAACCATACGGCGCGCCGGTCTCCGGATTGATCGAAGCCGGACCGGTCGAGCCCAAGCAGCCACCCAGGATGTTTGGGCAAATCACGAAGTAACGGTCCGTATCAATCGGCTTGCCGGGGCCGACGAGTTCCGACCACCAGCCGGCTTTTTCCGTGAGCGGGTGGCAGTTCGCAACGTGCTGGTCACCCGTCAAGGCGTGGCAGATGAGGATTGCGTTCGTTTTAACCGCGTTGAGTGAACCGTAGGTGTTGTAGGCAATCGTGAAGGGCCCGAAAGTCTTGCCGCTGTCCAGGTCGAGCGGTTCGTCGGCTGGAAACGCGACGGTTGCCTGGTTTAGGCCAACGCCAATATCGGCGATGTCATTGTGGTGAGCGGAAGAATTGATTGCCATCATCTAAAAAAGCACGACCTTTAATTTTAGGCCGGCTGATGCCCTGACGGGCGGCACGGCCTCTTTAGCGAGTTGTTTAACGTGGCTGCAAGCCGGCCGGCCAAATCACCACGGAACCAGACATGTGATAGGATTAGTGCGGGTTAGCGTCAAGTATTGAACGGCCTGCGACAACAAGGGCCACAAGACCGAACACGCCCTTAGCTTGTCCAATGTGGCAACTTTTCTTTGCGTTAACAGGTAACGCGCCGTATTTCTCCGGACATAAACCTTGGTTCCTGACAAAAAGCACGGACATGGCCACACCCCGTCCAATTCCTGGCATTCTTGATATCGCACCCTACGTCCCTGGCGAAAGCGGTGCCGGTGAGACACGCAAGCTGATCAAGCTCTCATCCAATGAGACACCACTCGGCCCAAGCCCCGCCGCCGTCGCTGCCTTCAACGACGTTGCCGGCACTCTGGCTCGCTATCCCGATGGATCGGCGACCGACTTGCGCCAGGCCATCGCCGAAGTGCATGGCCTGGATGCGCATCGGATCGTCTGCGGTGCAGGCTCGGATGAACTGTTGAGCTTACTGGCGCAGGCTTACATCGGCGCGGCCGACGAAGGTGTGCTGACCGAGCACGGTTTTCTCGTCTACCCGATCGCGATTCTCACCAACGGCGGCACTCCCGTGGTGGCACCGGAGCGCGCATTGCACGCCGATGTTGACGCTATTCTGGAGCGGATCACCAGTAAGACGCGCATCGTCTTTCTGGCCAATCCGAACAATCCGACCGGCACCTATATTCCAGACAGCGAGGTCCGTCGGCTCCGCCGCGAATTGCGCGAAGATGTGCTTTTGGTCCTCGATGGCGCCTATGCCGAGTACGTCCATGAAGCAGACTACGATGCGGGTGCAGATCTTGTCGCGTCGGCCGACAACACGGTCATGACCCGGACTTTCTCCAAGATCTACGGGCTGGCCGGTTTGCGCCTTGGATGGGCCTACTGCCCGGATAACGTCGCCGACGTGCTGAACCGCATCCGCGGGCCGTTCAATGTCTCGGCATCGGCGATTGCCGCTGGTGTAGCAGCCGTCCGAGATGTCGCGCATACGAGGCGAGCAATAGAGCACAACGACCGCTGGCTGCCCTGGTTGAGCGATGAGCTGCAAAAGCTTGGGCTCACCGTGACGCCGAGCGTCGCCAACTTCCTGCTGGTCCATTTTCCCGATGCCGGCGCGCTGACAGCCGCCGACGTCAACGACGCTCTCAAGCAACGCGGGATTTACCTACGACGGGTCGAATCCTATGGCTTGCCAAACGCGTTGCGCATCACGATTGGGACAGGCGATGAGAACCAAGCAGTGATTGCGGCCATGAAAGAAATCCTGTCTGCTTCCGATCAGGGAGCGGCGGACGAATGAGCGATGGCCGATTTGAAAAAATCGCGCTGATCGGCGTGGGTCTTATTGGCTCGTCGATTGCGCATGCCGCCCGCCGAGCTGGGCTCGCCGACCGCATCGTCGGCTCGGCGCGAACTGAAACAACGGTTCAGAAGGCCCTGCAACTCGGTATCATCGACGAAGGATTCGCCAGCCCCGCGGAAGCCGCGTACGGCGCCGATCTGGTCGTGCTCTGTGCCCCCGTTGGCATCTGTGGTTCGATTGCCGCCGAAATCAACGCCGCCGATGCTTTTCGCGATGGCGCCATCCTGACCGACGTCGGTTCGGTCAAGGCGGCGATCGTCGCCGATGTCGCTCCGCACGTGCCCGCCGGTGTGCATTTCGTGCCGGGGCATCCGATCGCCGGAACCGAACAGTCAGGCCCCGAATCCGGCTTCTCGGAACTCTTTGACAACCGCTGGTGCATCCTCACACCGCCCACGGGTTGTGATCCCGCCGCCGTGAGCCAACTCAAGGTTTTTTGGGAGAAGCTTGGCAGTTTCGTGCAAACGATGAGTCCTGAGCACCACGACCTGGTGCTCGCCATCACGAGTCATGTGCCACATCTCATTGCCTTCAACATCGTCAATACCGCGGCCCATCTAGAACGCGTCACCGACCAAGAAGTGATCAAATTCTCCGCCGGAGGTTTTCGCGACTTCACCCGCATCGCCGCCTCCGACCCGACCATGTGGCGTGACGTTTTCCTCAACAACAAGGAAGCCGTCCTTGAGATGTTGGGGCGCTTTTCCGAGGACTTGACCGCTTTACAGCGGGCCATCCGCTTTGGTGACGGCGACACACTGTACCGGCTATTCTCCGACGCCAGAACGTTGCGACGGGGTATTGTGGAAGCCGGCCAGGACACCGATGCTCCCGACTTCGGACGCCGTGTAACTGGAGCTAGTGAGCCCAACACGGACGAATAGCCACCCACCGCGTCGTCGCGGACAACCACCTACGGAAATCATGGCTCGCGAAAGCACACAGGATCTTTGGGTCTTTGGCTACGGGTCGCTGATGTGGCGCCCGGGGTTCCCCCATGAGGAGGTTGTTAGGGCGCGTGTAGACGGCTACTCGCGGTCGTTTTGCGTCTATTCCGTCCACCATCGTGGCGTCGAGGGACGCCCCGGCCTGGTTCTGGGACTCGATCGTGGCGGCTCCTGTACCGGCATGGCCTATCGTGTGGCTGCGGCGAACGCGGGCTCAACGCTGAAGTACCTGCGAGAACGCGAGCAGGTTAATGGCGTTTATCGCGAAACCCATCTCAATATATCCCTCCTCGAGGGCGAACGGCGCCAGGTCTTTGGGCTGACCTACGTAGTGGAGCGGGCCCACCCAAGCTACGTTTCGCATCTCCCAATCAGCGCACAGGCCAGGCTGATCAGCACCGCCAGCGGATTATCGGGGCAGAATGTCGCCTACCTTGTCAACACCTGGGCGCACCTTGAGGCCCTAGGCATTCGCGAACGGGCCTTCGAGCGCCTCGGCGTCTTGATCGGGCCGTTTATCACCGGCCGCCGGCCGGTCGCCGAACCCTGCCCTCGGGCGTCCGCTTTGTCGCGATCGCTTTTAGGCCGCCGCCCGGCTTGCAAGACACTCAAACCGGGTGACAGACGCCGGTTTACGTATCGCAACGGTCTGCAGGGTTGATTTGAGCTGGGCGCGGTCGTTTTACCCGTATTTGGCTCCGCGAATTCCAGCGTCGGCCCAGCCATGTCGGGTGCCCCTTCCAGATGGTATCGTCCGTTGCGGCGTTTCGTGTATGCACGGCGGAATTCGGTTCCCGCAGTTGTAACGAATAAGCGGCGGCCGTTGGCGCAAACAGCATCGATCGATGCTGGCCGTGTTTTGCCACCGCTGCGTACGGTGACGCTCATGCCGGCAGCAGGGATTGGCGGCCCGGCGGGTTTAGCGAGGACTACAAGTAGTCGTGGCGTCAGGTCAGAACCGGTGCGCGCGCGTTGAGCGGATGTTGGGGCTATACTGGCTGTCGGCGCGTCGACTCCGCCATTCACGTGTGGTGGCGGTGCTTTTTCTAGCTGGGGTCCGGGCTCCGGCTGGGGGATCACTTGCATTGGCTTGCTCTCGGCCGCTTTCTTCTTCTTGCCTATAAGCCAGCTGAACATATCTCGCCTCGTCATTACGGTTCCCTCGAATTCAACTGTGTTTGGCAAACCCTTTGCCAAAGGCTAAGTGTCTGAATTCCTCACCACCTAATGGGCTAATGCGACCGCTTTGCTGAGAAATAAGACGTTACTGTCAGGCAGCTGCACAGTCCTTGGTCAGTTTGGCGATAAAGCGGACGCGGCTCGTCTCTGCCATTTCACGATGCGAGGCTTGAAAGTGCGGGCGAGGGGGGCTTGCTGAATGCCTATCACAATCGGTCGTCAGGAAGCGGCAAAGCTTGCCTTTCCGGCATCATCAGGCCATATAAGTGACGTCGAATACGCTTTGGTACACGCTAAACTTCCGGTCGAGAGTTCCCGGCGATAGCCGTCTCCAACGCGCAATTTGATCCGTGTTGGTCACCCTCCGGGGAGGCTGGTGATAAGACCTGACTGTTGGAGACTACCGAATGGCTACCGGGACCGTTAAATGGTTCAATACCCAAAAGGGCTACGGCTTCATTCAGCCTGACGATGGCGACAAAGATGTCTTTGTGCATGTCTCGGCTGTCGAGCGCGCCGGTATGATGTCGCTCAACGAGGGCCAAAAGGTCAGCTACGAGCTCGAAAAAGGCCGGAATGGCAAGTATGCCGCCGTAAATTTACAGGCCGAGTAGAACGTAGTTCTTGATTGCGGATTTGCACGGGGAGGGCAGAGCCTGCTCTCCCCACATCATATTTGGGCAGCGCAACGAGGATGAGTTGCGCGCGAAGTAATCGTCAAGGAGTTTGGATGGCGAAAGAAGAGGTGCTGGAATTCGAAGGTGTTGTCGAGGAAGTACTCCCCGATGCTCGCTGTCGGGTGAAACTCGACAATGGGCATGAAGTTGTCGCCTATACGTCCGGCCGAATGAAGAAGAACCGTATCCGCATTCTAGCGGGTGACCGCGTTACGATCGAGATGACGCCCTACGACTTGACCAAGGGACGCATCAACTTCCGGCACAAGGATCAGCGTTCTGGACCTCCGGGGGGCGGACAAGGCGGACCACAAGGCGGTGGTCGCCGTCGCTAAATCGCGGCCATTGGAAAAGGTTGGCAACTGCTGCGCTCGCTGAGCCCTGCCGATCGGGCTGGCGTGGTGCGGTTAATCCTCAGCATTCACGGGTCCGC
>Ga0209013_10001946_pt1 | contig 19035 bp, 16 predicted proteins | sample Cruoilmetagenom2_FD_187291 | JGI IMG/M metagenome (GOLD analysis project Ga0209013, IMG submission 187291) | Oil polluted marine microbial communities from Coal Oil Point, Santa Barbara, California, USA - Sample 2 (SPAdes) (version 2) | ecosystem: Environmental > Aquatic > Marine > Oil seeps ...
GTTTCTTCCCCTGAAGATCTGCTTCCTTCACCAGCTCATCCCCGGCTTTTCGCGCTTCCTCAATCAGATGTTCTGCTTCTGCCTCTGCATCACTGATGATCTTATCAGCTTTTTCACTGGCCTCGTCACGGACCTGCTCTTCCACCTTTTCCACCTCTTCCATTACCTTTTCCTCCACAACAGCTTTGACAGTTTCACCAGACGATTTTAAATTTCCACTCAGGTCAGTGCGTACTTTTGGCTTATTAAAAGTGCCGGTAATATTGGCTTTTACTTTTACATAATCCGATTCCGGGATCTTAAGGCCGGCACCAGAAGCCAGGAGCGATAACCCATTCATTAGTTCGTTAGCTCCCTCACCCAGGTCACTCTTTGCGATACTCATATCCATTAGGTAATCCATGGTCAGGTCAATTCCATGTGAACCAGAAACCGTAATCTTAGAATCGTCGAAATCCATATCAAAGGGGTCGACCATTACCCTTCCATCCTTTACGGTGAAATTCACATCTACTTCATCAGGTGCCATCTCGCGAAACTTTTCATTCTTCAAAAGTTCACTTAATCTAACAAATGAATTAAGGTTATAAATCTGCAATCCACGTGTAAACATCCTTCCCCTGGCGTTGATGCTTTCATAAAGAGGTGTGAAAGAGGCATCCAGCAATGATCGATACTGCATCTTGACATTGGCTTTCCCCTTACAATATTTTGCCATGGGAGCCAGTCGTTCAACCGTCACAAAGGTTTTGTAAGATGAGGGGATATCCACCTCCTTCAAGTCCAGTAAAACATCTACTTCTGTGAATTCTCCCCGGGTGTCCACCACACCCGATGCAGTAACGCTTCCTTCGATTACATTCAGGCTCAATTCTTCCATATGTGCCACTCCCTCACTGACCTTAAGGATTCCTGTAATATTATCCAATTCGATCTGGTCATAGATCACCCTTTTCATATCCAATGCCATGTTAAAATTGATATTTTCCGGGATCTTAATCTGGCCAGGTTCGGCAAGCGAGTCGGGCGGAGCAACATCAATCTCTTCGTCAGACTGCACCTCGCTCTCTTCGGCAACGGAGTCTTCTGTATCAGCAGGCATCAACTCATTGGCATCCAGTAAACTTGATTTTACATTCAATGATCCTGAGACGGTCTGGTCATTAAACACATATGGAATGAAATTGGAAAGCTCCCCATCCAAATGCAGGTCAGAGGATCCCAGCTTCAGCTCCATTGTCACCAGTTTCACAATCCTGGGATCAAAAACCATCTCCAACTTCTGAAGCTCCACCGGCACCGGTATATCCGGTGCCTCCACCTTCACCTCTTCAATCATAAGAGTGCCAGCAAGGTCAACCTGTTCAAACTTTTCCTGTTCTATGTATGACATGCGTGTATCCCAGCGCAAATCTGTTTCCAGTCGTCCACCAAGTGTAACATCCTCAAGAGGTACTACATCCTGCAGGGAAGCAAAGTCGATCATCCCCATGGCCTCTCCTGCCACATGCATGTCGCTTATGGGATGGTCCACCTGCAGTGTGAGGTCAAATGGATTTCCTCCCAGCAACAGGTGAAACCTCTCCAGGACTACAGTAGTTGCATCCATATCAGTGCCCCGGTAATCCACTTTCAGTTCGATCTGTACATCAGAAACATCTTTGGGAAGATCGGGGTAGGCAAAATACCCATCAGTTACCTGTAAGACCAGTGCTGCATCAGGTAAAAGTGAATCTACCATGATACCTTTTATACTCCCTTCCAATAGCAAATTTCCACTGGTTTTAAGGGATTCGAAATCTTGTAGATAGATGGCTGGGACCATGGACAATAGCGTATGAAATGAGGTCTCACGGGAGAAAAATTTCAGATCCATATCCAAGGCACCATTCTCCAAAACAGTGACCTCTCCTTCTGCTCCTAAAACCAGGCCATTTAAATTTATCTCATTCTTCTTCAGAGTATATCTGTTTTCGACCATGTTTGCAGCTGTAATAAGATCCAGACCGAGGTTTCCATCCTTCATATAGCGAATTCCACCATATTTGGCATTGATTCCCTGAAGGTTTAGTGCCAACTCCAATTCGGTCTCCTCCATGGAGAAATCACCACGGAGTTCCATATCCACATCACTCAGTTCCGCTTCCACATCCATGGCTGCATCGGTATAACTCACCCGACCATCCACGATGGCGAAACGCTGAAGTGATACAGTCAAGGATTCTTTCTCATCTTTCACCTTCCCTGGCTCTTCCCTTTCTTCAGAGGGGACAAATTTGCCTTCCTCCTCCTCCACTTGCACAAGATCCCAATTGGCCGTGCCGTCCTCCAGAACTATTCCATTGATCAGCGGTTGATCCAAAAGAACTGATTTCACTTCTATATTTTTTCCAATGGCACTGAAGGGATTCACCCTGAATTCGAACCGCTTTAAACCCACAAGAGTATCACCTTCAAATGGTTCCAACCCCACCACCGAAACCTGATGCAGATTAATACTCAGATCTGGAAAACCCCTGAATAGAGACAAACTGAACTTTGACCAGTCAACCGTAGCATGAATATTCTGATTGACCTGATCCTTCACCATCGATTCAATCTTCGTTTTGAACAGAATAGGAATGGTGATCAGCAATATCAATAGTACACCAATGGTTATCAGTACTATCCTAAGGATTTTTTTCATAAAACGAGGTTTTTATCAAATATACATAAGGAACATCAAATATGGTGAAAGTGTTTTGGAATTGTATGGAAATGATTAAATTTGCCATCGCTTTTCAAACAAACGTTGAAAAGCATACAAAATGCTGGACTAGTAGCTCAACTGGATAGAGCACCTGACTACGGATCAGGAGGTTGGGGGTTCGACTCCTCTCTAGTTCACTTGGTAATGAGGTAGTTACACGACAAATAGTGTAGCTGCCTTTTTGATTTCACCAACAATTTCACCAACATTAAAAAAATAGGCTGATTTGCCCAACATGTCACCGGTAGTCTTGGTTTCGGTGCATGGGTGGCATATTCCCTATCCATAGGGAGCTATGCCTGATATGAGCCTTATTTGAGGGAAAATTTGGCGGATGTGGAAGATACCAGTTCATAAGAAGCCCCACCTATTTGATTATCATGGCCAAAAATCTTAATTTGCAGTAATCAACCCAAATCCTAAATGCCCGACAATCCCAACAAACTATCCCAATTCTGGCAGGAGTTAAAGCGCAGGAAGGTAGTACGTGTAATCACTGTTTATGCAGCGGCAGCTTTTGTGATACTTGAGTTGGTGGATATCATTGCTCCAAACCTGGGATTACCAATATGGACATTTAACCTTGTACTCATTCTGATTTGTGTTGGCTTTATCATAACAGTGATTGTAGCATGGATCTATGACATACACCCTGAAGGGGATATTGTAAAGACAGAACCTGCACATAAAGTGAAGACCGAGGAAATACCCATTCCATCAAACAGTTGGAAGGTTGCCAGCTATATCAGTTTTGTTGTGATCCTGGTAATGGTCGGTATCCTGATTTATCCGAAGATCTTCAAAGTCGATCAGTTCAGTGACCTCAGGAATGACCAGGGCATGATCATGGTGGCTGTGCTTCCCTTTAATAACCTTACCGGGGATTCTTCCCTGTACTATTGGCAGAACGGGATCTCTGAGTTACTGATCAACGGCCTGGCCCAATCCGATGAACTGCTCGTATACAGCTCTCATATGGTTCAGGATGTTCTGGCAGGAACGAAACAGGTCTACTCTGCATCCTTATCGCCAGAGATAGCCAGGAGTACCGCAAATAAGATAAGTGCCTCTACCCATATCACGGGGAATTACATCGGTTCAGGAAACAATGTGAGCATTGTGCTGAACATGATCAATACGGAAAACGGAGAACTGATCTGGACGACCCGGGTGGACGGGGACCTGGAAGCGAATCCCCAGCATCTGATTGACCGGCTTTCGGATACTGTACGAAATTACCTGGAAATCAAAGCCCTTGAAGACAATGTTGAGTCGGAGCTAACCAATGCTTTTCCCCACTCAGCCGAGGCATACAGGTATTATATTGATGGACTGAGTGCCATAGTGGCCAGTGATTACGAAATGGCCATTGAATCCTTGTTAAGGGCATATGAACTGGACACAACCTTTACGTTTGCCGCTTTTTATCTGTCCTTTGCCCACCATTTTGGCGGATCAGATGCTGTAGAACCTCAAAGGTGGACCAAACGAGCATATGAGCTTAGAGAGAACATACCTCCAGCATTCCGTCCATGGATCGAGATGTGGTATGCCTGTGATAAACGGGATTATGATGATATTCGCAGATACTGTGACATGTTATATGACGCAACACATCACAGCCGCTTTGTTTTATTTGATCTGGGTGTAACATATTATTCCTTTCTGGAGGATTATGATAAAAGTATCCAGGCCTTCGAAAAGGTTCACGCATTAAACCAGCGGTGGGAGGATAACTGGAAGTATGACAAATATTATGGACATTACACCTATGTACTGCTATTGGCCTACCGGCTGGAAGAATTAGAACATATTGCAGACATCGGATTAAAAATCAATCCTAAGAACGATGTATTGGTAAGGAGAAAGGGAGCTGCTGCCATCCTGATGAACGATTCGGCTGCCGTTCAGCGATTTAGAGAAGATTTCAGGTCTTTAGCAAAAGAAAATGGTTATTCAGAAGCGTTTACCGAGTTTCTACTTGGTAATATGCATCGTTGGGGGAAAGATTATAGACGGGCAGCGGACCATTACAGGAGCGCCTATGAATTAAACAAGGAAGATCAGTATAATGTTTGGCTGGTCTATAGTCAGTTGAGAGGTGACATAAATATTGAGGAATGTCTTAAGATATCCGAATTAGAACTTGAACAAAATCCAGAAAGTATATCATACCGTTGGGGGAAAGGAGTCTCTCTGCATAAACTGGGCAATCACCAGGAAGCGTTGGCTATCCTTTTGCCACTGAAGGAGCAAATGCCGTACAACAGAGAACTTCAGCAAGATATTCAGGAGGTGGAACGTTCATTAGCCCTTCAAGAACAATAAAGGCCCACCGGATGAACCTGAATATCAGGTGATCTTTACGGATATTGAAACCAAATACCAGGCAGAGCATGAAAGGGTCAGGCAATGGCTGGAGGAGAATGAAATGCTTTGATTCAGAGTATCCTGGCTTGATCTCACGAGGCATATCAATTTCTCGAAATATCATATTCCCGGACTGAATACATGGTCCCAAGATCCAATGCTGCCAAAATCTCCCAGCGAAAGACATGCTCCCAACCTTTCTCAGCCAGTACGTCATACACCGGTTCTGATTCCGGAATACCATCAGCCTGTAAACCTTTAACGTAGCGGTGTATTTCAGCCAATCGAATCTGGCAAAGTTCTATTTGCTGTTCAACATTCATCAGTCAAGGTTAAAAAGAAACCCCGACCACCTCGTCGAAGGGGCCAGGGTTCCGAGGTAAAATGCCCACGTTGATGGACTTCTTTGTTACTGTGCAACCTTTATGAAACCAAAATGGAAGTTGAGAAAAAATAGAGAGGAGGATATTGTTATGTGTCATCGATTTTGATTTTTCGGATTGTTTCGTTGCTATATCCCTGATATTCAATATTCCCGGACACCGGGTCAAATGTTGGAGGTTTCGGGAATGGTATCGATTTTTTTGACCTGTTTTTTTCCAAAGCTTCCTTAGTTTCCTTTCGCCCCCTCAGGCGATTCTCATAGTGCATTGGATTCACGACCTGGGCCTTGAAGCGCCAAACCTCGATTCCATCATAGGGTGATGTTGGATCCGAGATCCTGAGAAGGCCAGTGTCATCCGGAGCAACATCCCAACCGGCAATTCTTACCAGGTGACCATCTCGTAAATTTCCGGTACCCCAATATCGTGGATTACTTAACAGATTGCCCCTGCTCTCAGGTTTTTGATCTTCGGCCTTTTGGAGGTGTATTGATAGCCATCTGACTTCCTCATTGGCAACCTGCAATTTGGCCTCCAGCCGGTCCTTCTGCTCCTGCAAATGTTCAGGCCATATCACTGGTTTGGGTTCACCGACATTTAACCGGTCCTGGCAGTAGTTGTTCCACTTCTGCTCAACCTCCTTTAACTGCTCCTCTAATAAGACCATCCGTGAAGGGATCCTTTTATTATGTGAGTTGAAATAATGGCCATCCTCACCACCACGGATCTGCAGCAGGTGAGATTTCAGATTGGATGGATCGCCTTCGAGGACAGGTTGGTTGAGCCATGTTGCATTCCGTTTGCCCAAGATCAAACTCTCAGCTCTGTATCGCTGTAAATACGGGTTTCTTTCCATGATCAATCCTCCTGTTTATGAATCCATTAACGGTAGTAAAATATCGTCATCTGCCTCTTTATCAGTGGGGATTAAACCAACCGGATATAAAATATCTTGTATTTCTTCCGGTGGAGTTGGTTTCGGAGCAGCGCCTTCTTCTACATCAGCGGGGTAAAGATTATCCTCCTCCTGTTCATCCCTAACCTGGAGGAGGATCAGGTACGCCGCTTCCAGGAGATCAGCCCGAGGCCGTTGTACACCGTTTTATTTCACCATTTAATAGTATTAATATGACAAATGTAGAATTAGTTAAGCAAGGGTATTCTAATTTTGACACGGGTAATGTGGAGGCAGTTTTAGCTATATGGGATCCTGAAATTGAATGGCACGAATGCAAGGGCATGCCTTTCGTGAATGGTGATGGAATTTTCAAGGGGCACGAGGCAATAATGACTAATGTTCTAATGAAGCTCCCGGTTTACTTTGATGGATTCAATGTTGAAGTGAATCAAATATATGGAGCAGATGATAAAGTGGTAATGGTAGGTTATTACTGTGGTACAAATAAAGCTACCGGTAATCCTTTTAAAGCCAATGCCACCCATGTATGGACAGCAAAAAACGGAAAGATGACCCATTTTTTCCAGGCTGTAGATACTGTTGCAATTATCGGTTAGAAAAACTGCCGCCAACAGCTTCTCAGTGTATTAATCTTATTATCACCCCTTGTACCTTTCAAGACGAATATCTGGACACCGGGGAAGTTTTTTCAAATTCTGGTTTAAGCTTATTGTTTATAAAATCCAGATACTGATTCAATGTAACATCAGGATTAAGGACCACCGAAATAGCGTGAGAACCAAGAACGGTTCCTTTTTTCAGTGATTGTCCAAAAGAAACTCCTACAATCAGGAGGAGGGCTACCAGAGTATCTCTTTTGACTGCCTTAGGCTAATCCAGAAAAGGATCGAAAGAATAATCAATACTATTGCCGGGATTAAAGTATTTAGAAGATTATAAGCGTTGTCCCATTGAAATATCAGCTCATAAAAATTCGTCAAACCAACTATGAGTGAACCGATACAGAGTGATGTAACGAATATGCCCTGTTTAGCGGGATTCATATACATCATTATACTGCCAAATCCAAGGGCTAATAACACTCCCCCAAACCAGCGAATCCAGCCCGCGAGGATTGGCTCACCGCCAGCTATTTTAATTTGAAATTCAGGAAAGAATAAATAGATCACTCCATATCCAAGTGTTATTATAGCAAATAACACCAAAGTGATTTTTAAAAGTTGATTTTTCTTTTCAGCCATAATGATGCCTTTTAAGGGTTATACAAGTAAGTAAGTTACGATATTCAGATACAATAAGTCAAATAATAGATTGTATATTATCAAATTACAAAGCCGACAGCGGGTTACCAGGGGCACAGAATAAACCCATGCAACCGTCATATTTACCAGGGTTTGTTATTTGAGTACATTTCTGTATTTTTATTCTGCAAATCGGAGAACATGATAGAACCGGAACTTCAACCCCGGATGGCTTACCGGACAATACGGATCATATTTTATTTCCTTAATACGGGATTATTGATCTTTTTTATGGTGGGTGTATACCTGAACGGAATGCAGATCCCTGCCTTTCAGGATGAAATAGATATTCTTACCATTGTCAACATCCTATTGCTTGGATCCATCCCTGCAGGCTATGTGATCTCCAGCAGAAAAATGGAGGCCATTGATCCAGCCGATCCTTTCCCCAGAAAATTTGAGCAGTTCCAGACTGCCATAATCATCCGGTGGGCCATGATCGAAGGTACTGCACTCTTTTCAATTGTGGGTTTGATATTGTTGCAGGATTCCAAACAGCTGGTAATCTTCGTCATCTGCATATTGGTTCTCTCCATGAATACCATTACCAAAGAGAAGTTGATAAAAGGCGCTAAGCTCAACCAGGAAGAAGCAAAAGCATTGGATGACTGAAAAGTCAGGGAGATTAACCTTTCTGCAGTTTCGTTACAACCACCTTTTTGTAGGTACGACTGATGGGCAACTCCTTCTCCCCGATCATCACATTTTCCCTTGAAAAGGACGAAATCTTTGTTGTATTCACTATAAAAGAGCGATGGATCCTGAGAAAGGAATCGGGCAGTTCTTTTTCGATGTGACTAATTTTCTCTTTCGCATTAACAGGTGTTCCATTTGCCAGATGTAACTGTATATAGTCAGCAAGGCTTTCTATATATTCCAGCTCATCGTATGCAATTTTTGAAATCTTTCTGTTGGAGCGAATGGTAAAATATCCTTTCTCCATTTGAAGTTGCTTTGCCTCCAGCTCCTGAATTGCCCTCTGGTCTACAAAATAGTGCTTGATCAGTAGTAAAAAAGACTTGAGCAAGACGATGAAGTACAAGATGCCTGCCAGGCTAAATACATCCGTAACGAGTGGACCGGTTCTGTTGATCCCGAAATAGATGATCACCAGCATTGCAATTATACTTGCCACTAACTCCAGGCAAAGGGAGACCACAAACATATAAAAGGAGAAGATGCCAAATTTTCTGAACTTCCTTGTGAACAGATAACGGGGAACCAGAAAATAGTTGAAAAAGTAAGAAGTACCTATTACTACAGGCAGTAGCAGGGATACATAATAGAATGCTTCAACATGGCCCTCAAACCATTTGGCAAAAATGAGTGTCATTGATCCGTAGACCAAAATCCAAAAGATGATATGCTGGTAGGTTTTCATACCGAATGGTTAGTTAAATATCGCAAAAAATGTATTCCATTTAATGAATTGTCGACGGAAAACAGGTTTTGAACCGGATTCGACCTTGCGCTGTACACCACATCATACTTAACTTTGTATAAAGTTTATGTTTAATTTAAATATTTATAGTTATGGCACAATTATTTTACATGGGCGGTACGCTCTTTATGGGAATCCTTACTTCTTTGTTTGTGATATTGTTGGCAATATCCATTTACTTCTTTCTCTCAATCACCACCGGGAAAGCTGCTGGCAGAAAAAATTTCAGACATCAGCTCTCATACATAAAGTCGGTTGGTTTGTTCACAATGATCACAGGAATCCTTGGTCAACTGATTGGATTAATGACTGCATTCAAAGCCATTGAACAGGTAGGAGACATATCACCAGCCTTGCTGGCAGGGGGATTAAAAGTTTCCATGATCACAACTCTTTATGGGATCACAATTTACCTTATCTCCATTTTGATCTGGTTCCTGCTTGACCTGTTACACCATAAGAGATCAACATCATGAAAAAGAGATATTTCGTTGCAAAAATCAGCTTTATGACTATGGCTTTATTACTTCTGTTGAGTAATACAGCTGTATCACAAAAGCAATGTACCGGTAGCTGGGAAGGCACTTTCATGGGCGATTTCAGGACTATTCTCAAATTAAATATCAGCGAAGAAAACAGTTATACAGGAAAGATTGTAATGTTCAGCGGGAGCAGTATCATTCAGGATGATGAAATCTCAAAGATTGCCATCAATGATACCCGGCTTTCGTTCCTGATAGAGGCGAAAGAGAGCGAATTCAAAGGAACCTTTAATGAGGATTTTTCTGAGCTATCGGGTCATTTCATATTTCCTGATGGATCTGAACATGCAATTGCATTATGTAAAAAAAAAGATGAAGAACAATCAAAAACCACATCACTACAGTCTTATATAAATCTTAAGGAAAAGAGATGTTCGGTTGAGGAGTTGAGATCTGATCTGATTGTCCTGATGGAAAAGTTGAAAGAATTCCATCCTCAATTGTATAGCTATACTTGCGAGAACTCCCTGAATGCTGCACTGAACAACACTTTCAATGAGCTATATTCGGAGCAAAATCTTGAAACATATTTCAGTCTCATTGCTCCGCTCATTGATATGGTAAAATGCAGCCATACCGGCATTAGATTACCAGCAGAATATCAACAGCTTGCTCATGAATATGGCAATTATATTCCTGTAAAACTGGTTTTCAGAAACAACAAGGCATATTATATATTTAACTACAACAGTTCAGAGGATGAGATACTGGAGGGAAGCGAAGTGCTGAGCATCAACAATGTACCTATTACAGAGATCACAAGGCAATTACTCTCCTTTATTCCTGCAGAGGGTAATTGTCTTACAACGAAATACTGTGAACTGAATCAAAATTTCCCATCCTATTATTACCTTCTGGATAATTCAGAAACTTATGACATCGAATTTTTAAGCGCTGCTTCAAAAAAGATCGTCACATTCCAGGCATGCAATTACAACGAGGCAGATGAAGTTCAGGATGAAACAGGTCTACCTGTAGAGTTTTTCCTTGACAGTAAAAATGAAGTAGGTATTATGAAAGTATCTTCGTTTGCCATCAGGGATATTGGAGGTTATATTCAGCTCATGGACAGCCTGTTTCAAAGCCTTGAAGAGAGTTGCACACCCAATCTGGTAGTTGACCTGCGGGATAACAAAGGGGGGCACCCAATCTTTGCTGCTCAGCTATTTTCGTATTTAACAGATAAAGAATTCACATACTTTCAACGTAATCCGGATGCGGAGGATTTCGAACCATTATATAATATGATGCAGCCGAGTCATAATGGTTACAATGGGAACCTATATGTACTCATCAACGGTGCTTGCCTGTCCACCACCGGTCATTTGATCTCTTTGTTAAAATACCATACCAATGCTCTGTTTGTTGGTGAAGAACCGGGAAGCTCATTTTATTGCAACGATTTTAGTATCCAGATTAGTTTACCCAATACCGGCATCGAAGTAAATATTCCAAGAACCACATTTAAGACGGCAGTCTCTGGTTTTGTTAAAGGGGAATCTTTTCCCGTAGATTATTATATAGAGAACACGATAACCGATTTAATCAATGGAAATGATCGTTATGTGGAATTTATATATGATTTGGTGGAGCACCAAAACACTCATCCCTAAATAATAAAGGAAAGGTGCAACCATTAACGCACCACCAGAATGAAATCGCTTCCGGGTTCATTGTCACCAAACTCACCAAACCTGGGTTGAGGATTCACTTTTTCAACAAACTGGAGAATCTCAGAGGTAGTCAGAACTCCGTCGTTTCCTCCGTAATGCCTGAGTGATTCTATGAAGCGCCTGGCAAAGGGGGAATGAAAACCTGGTCTACCGTCGGGAACATACTCCTTCCCACCAGATGTTAGGTAGAGACGGGTTTTATACTTCAATTTCCGCTCTACAAATTCCTGAGTGGAAATGTCAGCATATTCTGCTACAGCCCCCCTGTGCGAGGAAGCCATCAGAGGATCAAACGTGCCACCAAAACAGACATCCATAACAAGGAAAATATGGGGACAATCGATGTTATTGATCATGGTCCTCAGATTGGAATGGGACAGGTAAGAGGTCTTGCCCATATCATCTGTACGGGAGTCCCGGGAGATCACATACCCTTCCCTGAACACCTCGTCATATACCCCATGACCCGCAAAGAAAATCATCAGGTTATCTTCCGGTTCATATCTCTTCGTTGCAAATTCCCTGATCAATGAAGCAGTCTCTGAGAGAGTTGGATTGATGACCACTTCAGAAACGACTCCATAGCTATCCCCCAATTCAGCAGCTATGGTCTGGGCGTCTAACACCGGATTTACCAGGTCCGAATAGTAATCATAAACATTGGTTGCAAACATCAATGCATAGGTAGTACCTCTCTTTGCTGCTGAAGAGTTATCCTGATTACTTTTCGTCTGTACCGTGGTACGAAGAACTTCCTGGTCTTCCTTGTGGTGAAATGGATTTTCAAGAGGTGTCACCGGGTAATACTTCTTATCGGATGGATTATATAATTCAAATGATCCATACCTGTAACTTTTCCCGCCTGTATCCTGCTCCTTTTTGATCCTGATAAATGCCTTTGACCACTGCTCTTTGAACTTTTTTGCAGCAGGGATTGGAATTGCCACTCCCGCCTGGGTTTCCATAAATACTATTTTATAGATTTGCAGGTCTGCATTATATCCTTCTAATCCCTGTAACGGAACCTCAATTAACCCTGATCGTACTCTTACCTTGTATTGTTTTTCCATCTCCGACTGCAACATCATCAACGTCCAATCGCCCAGTTTGCTCTTCCTTTCATTGTATTCCAAAGATGTTTCAAACTCATCCCGAGGTAATACAAGTGATTTATTTACAGAGTTAGTGATTCGTCGAATGGTCGAAGGAACAAGCGCTCGACGTTGCGCCAGAGAAAGCCCTGCATTGAGCCAGGATACTACCAGGGATTTATCAGAAGGTCGTATGTGATCTATTTCCCAGATAGTGATTTTCTCATTGCTGTTGAAGGTCGTAAAAAACTCGCCGTCATCGGAAAAGTTACCGCCAAACATATATTCACCCTGACCGTACACAATATCCACAGGGTAAATTGAGTCTACTGTAACCCTGAAGATAACGGCGGTGGAATAATTAGCCAGCGCCAGGAATTGGCCGTCAGGGCTGAAGAAAACCGGATTACCTGTGTTTGCTTTATCATCTACAGAATCGCTAAATACAAATTGATCACCTTTCAATCTATACCTTCTCAGCCCATAATTGGAACCAGTCACAAACTCATTTTCCTTAGGGTGAAAAGTAATAGCGTCAACTCCATGTTTGCGGTTCTGGAATTTTTGAATAATCTCAAATTCACTTTTGCTGCGCTCAAGAACCACTACATTACCATAGGAATCTCCGGCAATGAGGAAATGGTCATCACAACTGAAACTTGACTCATTTACCGAGTTTTCAAATGTATCATACAATTGGAGAAGTTGAACTGATTCGTCTTTAACTTCCCAGATGATCATACGCTTATCCGATGATGTGGATACAAGTAATGTCCCATCATGACTAAATTCCAAATGGTTGATATAGTAAGAATGACGGCTCAGTATCTGGGTTACCTTCATATCTTCCAACCGGATAATTGCTATATCATTTAATCCTTTATAGCGTCCATAGGCCATATATTTCTCATCCGGGGAAAATGCAAACACCCCACCAGATGCCAGTGGATTTCCCTGGTGCTCCCACGCCATTTCCCAGTCACGATCGTAAATCCGAATCCTATTGTCACGTATGGTATAAGCAAAATAGTTACGGTAAGGAGAAAATTCTGCTTGCATTACAAATTCCCCCAGGTTTGAAAACTCTTTACTCGCTTTCAGTCCCATCTCCTGGGATCGCAACGGTGCAAATGCGATCAGCAGCAAGAGGAATAATAAATGAATTTTTCTCATGGACGTTTTATTACTGATTTGATGAATAAAGGTACAAAACCCAATGCATATGATTTGTATATTTATGAACTCAACCTGGGGACTATAGAGCCCGGACCATGGGAAGAACTCTGGCACATATTATTCTATTATTGCTGTTGATTCCTACATTGTATGCACAGGATTCAATTTCGCTTCAACGCTACAACCACTACAGGCAATTGAGCATATCGCTGGAAGAGGAGACTCCGGGTAAAAAATCCGGAATTTGTAATGAGAAGCTTGAGTCACCCATTGTCGTTCGGGTAACCGATGAGTCAGGCTCTCCGGTTGCCGGTGTTCATGTAGCGTTCAACATCATAGGTCAACCCGATCAAACAAAGGGAGAAGGCCTCAGCAATCCTATGGCGATTACGGATTCCACGGGCATGGCACAAACCATACTTCTGCTGGGCTCAAAACCGGGAACCTATCGTGTATCTTGCAGGATTAAGGAGGGATTCCCTGACAACGAAGTGATTTATCAGGCCAGGGCCAACCGAAAAAACTGGGTCTATATGCTGATCATTGGACTGTTCGGCGGACTTGGACTGTTCCTGTTCGGTATGCATTCTATGAGTGAAGGGATGCAACAATCTGCCGGAGAACGGATGCGTTCCATCCTTGAAAACGTAACCCGTAACCGGGTTGTCGGTGCCGGGGTAGGGACCCTGGTCACCACCATTATCCAGAGCAGCAGCGCCACTTCTGTCATGCTGGTGAGTTTTGTAAATGCGAACCTGCTACAATTCAGGCAGACCATCCCGGTACTGCTGGGAGCAGCCATTGGAACCACTATAACGGCCCAGATGATCGCATTCAAGATCACCGAATACAGCCTGCTGCTGGTGGCTGTGGGATTCTTCATACAGGCTTTCTCAAAGAAAGAGCAGGTGAAATCTGTTGGATACTCTTTGTTTGGTTTTGGTGTTCTTTTCTTCGGCATGCACATCATGTCAGATGCCATGGCCCCTCTAAGGGAATGGACTCCGTTTATCGAATTGTTGCTGAAACTGGAAAATCCGTTGGTTGGAATCCTGGTAGGTGCAGTGTTTACTGCTTTGATCCAATCCAGCAGCGCCTTTGTGGGGATCATGATCGTGTTGGCATCCCAGGGGTTGCTCTCCCTGGATGCATCCATCCCATTGCTTCTTGGGTCAAATCTGGGGACACCGGTTACAGCGTTTCTTTCAAGTCTGAAATCAGGATTGGAAGCCAAAAAGGTGGCATTGGCATTTTTCATTATCAAGTTTATCAGTGTACTGATTTTCGCCAGCTGGACCATCCAACTGGGTAAATACCTGGTTCAATTTACTCCGGAGGCCTCCCTTCAACGTCTTATTGCCAATGCCCATACCTTCATCAATCTTGTCCTTATGATTGTAGTTCTGCCTTTTACTCCCCAGGTTGCGCGACTGGTTGATTGGATTATGGGAAAACCCAGGGAGCATGAAAAAGTTTCCTTTACAACGCTCTACCTTGATTCCAACATGGTCACCACCCCGTCACTTGCGCTCAACCTGGCCAAACAGGAGATTATCAGGATGGGAATGATCGTAAGGACCATGTTTTCTCTGATCCTGCATCCTTTCTTTGACAAGGAAGCTTCCTCACTAAATGCTGTATATACCCATGAACAAGAGGTAAATTACCTCCGGGATACCATTAAAGATTACCTGCTTCTGATCAACAAAGAATCGGTGAACAGTAAACGGGTCAATGAATCGTTCCAGATGCTCTACTCCATGAATGAATTTGAGAAAATTGCAGATATCATCTCGGGAGGTCTGGCCAACAGGGCGGAAAAATGGGTATTGAAAGATTATGATTTTTCTGACGAGGGAAAGCATGAGATTAAGGAGTACCATCAAAAGGTTGAAAAACAGTTGAAACGTGCCCTGGTGGTTTTTGAAGAAACCAATCTTCAGAAAGCTGCACGGATGAAATCAAAACACAAAGAGTACAGGACGCTTTCATATGATCTTGAAAAACAGCATTATGCGCGCATTCTGGAAGGGATGAAAGAGTCCATCGACAGCAGTAAAACACACCTGGAGATCCTTGCCCTTTTCAGCAGCATTGACAGTTACACTACCAACATTGCCAGAATCGCACTGGACTGGAACCAAAAAGCCACATAAGGGATGGGTAAAGAATTGGAGAGGTTTTCGCGAGATAAGACAATCAGGGTGATCAACGATTATGCATCCCGGGGAATCCCTTTTGTTTTCCTGATCAGTTTTAATGGCGATGAGAACATGGTCGCGACCCCTTCTGAAGCAGCCCGCGCTGGATTTCATATAGAGATGCCCGGACTGGTAAACCACAACCTCGACAATGCTCCCGGCGAACCCATTCAGTTCAGCAAACACCCCATGGAAAAGAATCGCTATTGTGAAGCCTTCTCCCATGTAATCGATCAAATCCATTATGGTAACTCATTTTTATTGAACCTCACCTTCCCCACTCCCATTGAAACAAACTACTCCCTCCGGGACATTTTCCTAAGCAGCAAGGCACCCTATAAACTTTTAATGGAAAATGAATTGGTAGTGTTCAGTCCTGAACGGTTTGTGCGTATTCAGGAAGATACCATCACATCTAATCCCATGAAAGGGACCATTGATTCTAAAGTTCCAGGCGCCTACCGTTTGCTTGCAACTGATAAAAAAGAGGATGCCGAGCATAACACCATTGTGGACCTGATCCGGAATGATCTCAGTTCCATTGCATCCAGCGTTCGGGTCAAGAGGTTCAAATACATTGAAAAACTAAGGACCCACCAGGGTGAATTGCTTCAGATGAGTTCGGAAATCACAGGGAAATTACCACATAATTATAAAGCCACACTGGGTGAAAGGCTTTTTAAACTGCTCCCTGCAGGATCCATATGCGGTGCCCCAAAAAAGAAGACCGTGGAAATTATCAGGGAGGTTGAAGGATACGAGAGAGGATTCTACACAGGGATATTTGGATACTTCGATGGCCAGAACCTTGATTCTGCAGTGGCAATCCGATACATTGAAAAACAGGATGAACGCCTTGTTTTTAAAAGTGGCGGGGGTATTACATTTCAGAGTGATTGGGAAAAGGAGTTTGATGAAATGCAAAAGAAGGTATATGTCCCCATATATTGAAACCATTAAGCTCCTGGATGGAGAACTAAAAAACCTTCAATACCACCAGTTGAGGTTTGAAAGGACCCGATCCCTCACCCTGGGTTTGAAGACTCATCCGAAACTTGAGCAGGTCATCCAGATTCCTGGTGGTCTTGAAGCAGGTTTGCTTAAATGTCGTGTGATTTATGGGAAAGAGATTGAACTCATTGAATACGAGCCCCATGAAAGAAGGTTGGTAAGATCACTGAAATTGGTTGTTTCAGATACCATATCATATGGATATAAATTTTTCGATCGAACAGCACTGGATCTCCTTTTCCGTCTCAGGGGAACATGTGATGATATACTCATTGTAAAAAAGGGGTGTATCACTGACAGCTATTATGCAAACGCGGCTTTCTGGGATGGAAATGGGTGGTTCACACCTGACACACCACTGCTTCCAGGTACCATGCGCGCTTCATTATTAAATGAGGGAGTTATTGAAACAAGGAGGATAACTCCGGAAGATCTGGGGGAATTCCACAAAATCAGGTTGATCAATGCCATGAATAGCCTTCATGACGGACCAGAAATCCTCATTGATGCTTTAATATGTTAAATTAGTGGACTATTATTTTTACACCATAAAACCGGGATGCCTAAAAAACGAAGCAGTAACCGGGGTTAAACTCTGGAAAAGAGATAGAGCATCTCCCTGGCTATCTGACGACACCTTTCTGCATACTGGGCGGTTTCCTCATGTGCACCATCAAATGCCCCAGGATCCTCGTAGTGAATTGCATAACGGTAAATGGCACCCTGAACGACCGGACAAGCCTCATCGGCATCGGAACAGGTCATCACGGCAATGAATTTATCTGTCGGATTGGGTGGATCGGTATATTTTTTTGAGAAAGTACTAATTCTTGCTTGCTGATCGGAAAACGAGACCTGATACACCGGATTTGAACTTTCATCCAAACGGGAAATGTGCATTCCGGCCCCCTCTAATGCTTTTACAGCCTGCGGATTGAAAGCAGTTACTTCGGTACCCCCGGAGTAACAATATATACCATCCACCCCAAAAAAGTTTGCAGCCAATTGCGCCCAGAGATGACCCAAATGGCTTCTTCTTGAGTTATGGGTGCAAATAAAAATGAGCTTTGCCTGACCACAAGAGTCAACCTCTTCCCGAATCTGTCTAGCCATCTGTGTTAATGCCTTGTTCCTTGCATCAGAGATCACATCATATTCTGAGATCCTCTCTCCAATGTAAGTTTCGAGTACGTCAAATCCATTCCATTTCATGCACTTCAGTTTGTGATCGACTCCACAATCTGCACTGCCTTCCTGACACAACCCGCGCATACAGTCTCCATGATCTTCTCCTCTTTGAACTTTTCCGATCCTTCAGGAGTATTCAGATCGCAACCGATCAGGTCTCTGCACTGAGTAGTTTGGTACTCAGCAACAAAGTCCCTGGTCAACTCTTTCACAGAAGCATAGGTCTGGGATTTCAATTCATCATTGTTATTCACCTTCTCCCCCTTCAATATGCCTAAAACCATAATGGCACCGGTAACAGCACCGCAGGTCTCCTGTTGCTTCCCCATTCCACCCCCGAAACCTGCAGCCACTTTTTGCCCCAGCTCCTTGCTGAACTTCAGCTCATCTGCAAAAGAAAGCACCACGGCTTGTGCGCAATTATAACCGGATAGAAAAAGCTCTTTGGCCTGCTCTGATCGTTCCATGATTCAAATTTTTTTGGTCAAAAGCAAGTTACGAAAAAAAGAGTCAACGTATGATGGAAATTGGCAATGTTAGTTTCAAAAATAGTGCATCAGCACGGGCAAGATCACCCATCAACTCTGCCTCCTGATCATGTGAATAGATCAGATAAAGTGCGCCGAAGGGTGGTTTGAAACGCCATCCGGTCATCCCATAGAAATATACCTTGCTACTGCTGGTACTGTTCTGGGCAAACAGGCGAATCCACAGATCCTTCGTGAAATTGTAATTCAGTGAAACAACATTTATTAAAGTTGACAGGTTATCATCATCGGGTGTGAATTTGATCAGGTCACCACTGTACTGAGCAGCCAGCTTTTCAGTAATCTTCATTCTGCCCCCGAGTGAGTATCGCTGAAAACCCCGGTCAAAGTTATGTCCGAATGAATACTGCACTGTAGCATGACTCCACTCTGCAGTGTTGTAGCCCAATTCAACAGAATGCCGGTGATTGTAATACTCCTTATCAAATAACTTGAATTCGTT
>Ga0209013_10001947_pt1 | contig 19031 bp, 23 predicted proteins | sample Cruoilmetagenom2_FD_187291 | JGI IMG/M metagenome (GOLD analysis project Ga0209013, IMG submission 187291) | Oil polluted marine microbial communities from Coal Oil Point, Santa Barbara, California, USA - Sample 2 (SPAdes) (version 2) | ecosystem: Environmental > Aquatic > Marine > Oil seeps ...
GATAACGGCGAACGCTCTGCACTCGATACGTCTTTCCTGTAATCTACTTCAGTTGATGTATTGATATTATAATACCCATACAAAACAGCGGAGAGCCACAAGGCGATGCTCACACAACACGAGCACCAACAGAGGGATTTTTGTTCTTTGCGCCACCCTTGTCCTTGCGTTCTCTTTCCAATTTAACGAGAAAGGCGAGAGAGACACAAAAGGCATCGTTAACCCACGTTCCCATGTCTTTCGCGCTGTCGCACATCCGACTGACCATTAAACTACGAGTTTTTCGGGTCAAAACTTAGCATCCGGCTCCAGCGTCGGAAATGAGAGGATGTGTACGCTGACACAGACCGCAATTAAGACCAGCGCAACCTTTCCGATTACGAACGGAACCACAAAAGCTGCCGAATACCCTATCGTCATTATCAGGAACATAACCGACAGGATCTTCGTTCTCATCGGAATCCCTTTTCCCTCACGCCAGTTTCTGACGTAGCTCCCGAACCAGCGGTTGTGGAGGAGCCAGTTGTACCACCGCTCCGAACTTCGGGCATAGCAGACTGCGGCAAGCAGGAGAAACGGAGTGGTCGGTATAAGCGGGATAATGATCCCCACACCGCCTATTACCAGGAACGCCGTGCCTGCGATCTTAAGGAGCATCTCAACTACCCGGTCTGATCGTTCACACATGGAATTACCTCTGTCGGTTAGGTATAAATATTTTCCCCTAATATTTTGAGGAGAAAACGATTTTTCCGAACCCGTTGGTGCCTGCTTGGGTATCAGACATGACGTTCCCACCACATCACAACTGCTGACTGCTGCTCAGGGGATCTACCTGTCAGAGAGATGTACTGCCCGATCTCGTCCTTCGTCCTGGAATCCACCCCGACGTATTTTCCGATAAAACTTGTTACATACCTCATTTCCTGTTCAAAGCTGCGTTCCACGTTATAATTCATAACTCTTACGTTCACAAGCCGCCACCACTGCCGCAATTATCAGATACGCGAAGTAATCCGCGTCAGGGTCGAACTCGCCGCTGTAACGTTTCCCGGTTACCTCTGTGTAGATCTCCTTCACCATACCATCCCGTCCGGCAGGTTGTACCACTGCACAATACCCTCTCAACACCTCTTCCATCTTTGCAAGATGCCTCTGTCTTTCATCTGACGCATTCGTTGAGTCCACATCTCGTCCCACGCGTAGCTACAGTCGAGTCAGTTCATGTTGATGGTCATTGTATAGCAATCTCCGATGTTTGCGTGTGTCTCGTGAGTGCGATTTGTGTTTTTCTGCAAAAATGAGCGCGACCGCAGAAAGGAGCAAGGGTTTTTCGCAGGTCTCTGCAAACCTTTGCAGCATCAATTGTGCGCAAGACGCGCCTCTAAGATCTGTGATCGAGTTCCCTGTTGTTCCGAGCGGGTTTCTCTACTCATCTTCGTCAACCTCTTCGTTCACATCCCGTGCGCCCTTGCATTTGCAATGAGCGCAGTTTCCACCGCATTCACAATCCATTGTATCACACCTCTTTATTCATTTTAGAATAGTATGGAGTTAGGTATGGAAATAAGTTGCCCTAAAAAAGTTAGGTTTACGGGAAAAAACCTAAAACGCTGTTTAGTCATGAATCAATCCCCCGGATATGTGTTGTCGATGAGATATGGTGTGTCACATCGCGTATGACGGTCCCCCTACTCTTGAACGCGCCAGGATGTCTGCAAATCCTCGAATCAAGCGATTCAGGCGCGCAGGGCATTCGCGCAATTCGCGCAACCTATCCCAAATGGATTATACCAATCTCTGATTTAAACAGAATATATAACACGAATTTCACTAATGGGGTGAATGCCACAAACCCGATTATCATAAAAACGCACAATTCTACGATTAGGTGGACATTATGCATCTCAAAGTCCCAATCGATGGAACCATGACACCACTATGGCACACAAGTTGTCGAACCACAAGGTTTATATACTATCGCAGCATGGTAGTGCGCATGCGAGCGGGTTTCTAAAACCTTTTTTAACCACACTAACCCCCACTCCCCACTCCCCACGCCCGCTCGCATAACCCCTTCATGATAAGTCGGTGAGTCTTGGGTTGGGTGTGTGAAATGACACCATCTGAACATACGAGTGTTATTCGTACTTTACGGTCGCAGTTACCAGCAACCGGGGCGCAATCGGAGTATTCAGCGCAATTCGCGGGCATTCACCAGCAGCCGTGATTCAACACTCCTTTATGTGGCGCGCCCCGTAACTCCCAAAGATTTTATACCATCGCACGACAAAATGGACATCTCTCAATATCTGGAGGATTTACATGAAAAAAACCAATGCGAGGGATCGTTTTTTACCAGACTGAAGAACTCCGGGGCAGGCACGTGCGCATCTTCGACACCACGCTGCGAGACGGAGAGCAGACGGCTGGCGTATCGCTCAGTCTCGAACAGAAACTGTTGATCGCAGCGCAGCTGGACAAGCTCGGCGTTGACATCATAGAAGCAGGTTTTCCGATCGCATCCGCAGGCGAGAAGGAAGCGGTTTCAGAGATTGTGCGATTGGGGCTCAACCTGCAGGTTTGCGGGCTGTCACGGGTGATACAAGCTGATATCGATGCGTGCCTCGACTGTGGTGTTGGTATGGTGCACACCTTCGTCTCGACATCCGATGTACAGCGGATACACACAATCGGGAAGTCGAGAGAGGAGGTTGTGGAGCTTGCTGTCGATGCTGTGGAGTACATAAAGGATCACGGCGCGACATGCATGTTCTCATCGATGGATGCGACCAGAACCGATATGGACTACCTGACGACCATTCATCAGGCTGTCGAGCAGGCTGGTTGCGATGTGATCAACGTCCCGGACACGGTAGGCGTGATGGTGCCATCCGCTATGCACCGGCTGATTAAAGAGATCAGAGAAACGGTTGCGGTACCGCTCGATGTGCACTGTCATAACGACTACGGGCTTGCGGTTGCAAACAGCACCGCGGCTGTTGAAGCTGGCGCGAGTCAGGTTCAGGTGACAATCAACGGGCTTGGAGAGCGCGCAGGGAACGCTAGTCTCGCAGAGACTGTGATGATCCTGCACACGATCTACGGCGCACAGACAAACATCCATACCGAATACCTCCTCGAGACGTCGCGCATGGTCGAGCAGTACGCGGGCGTGAGAGTCTCCAGACTGATGCCGATCGTTGGCGAGAACGCGTTTGCGCATGAATCAGGTATTCACACGCACGGTGTTCTCAAGTGCACCGACACGTTCGAACCGGGCGTGATGACACCCGAAATGGTCGGGCACAAGCGCAGAATCGTTCTTGGAAAGCATGCCGGCAAGCATGCTGTGCAGCAGGCGATCGAGTCGGTAGGATTCGCTGTGAGTGATGACCAGCTCGCAGAGGTGCTAAGCAGGATCAAGGAACTCGGAGACAAGGGCAAACCCGTGACCGACGCAGACCTCTACGCGATCACCGAGTCGATCATAGGAGTCGTCGCCAGAAAGGAGCAGTTCATCGACCTGAAGGAGGTGTCGGTCATGACCGGAAACCTCATCACGCCGACCGCGGCTGTCAAAGCCTGTGTTGGCGGAGCTGTGAAGGTTGTGGCAAACACAGGCGTGGGTCCGGTAGATGCTGCGCTCGGTGCGGTGCAGAACCTGCTCGGCGAAGGGACCATGGTTCGCCTGCACGATTTCAAGCTCGAGGCAATCTCAGGAGGCTCTGACGCGCTTGCCGAGGTCACGATCGCTGTTGAGGATGAGACCGGCAAGATTGTGAATGCGCGTGCGGCAAGGGAGGATATCGTGATGGCGTCGGTTGAGGCGCTTGTCAATGCGATCAACAGACTGATTATGGTACGGGGCACAAACAAAAGGAATCGGTGATGCGGCTCCCAGTCAACAGGCGAATTACATACAACAACCATCATGTCCAATAGTGGTAGAAACCACAAGATTACACAGTCTGCGAAGCCATCTCCACAAGATTTCTGTGTTGATATTGTGTAATCTTATGGTTGTATACGCGGACGCCCACACAATGTTGAGTAAGTACAAACAACCGCGGGTAAATTTGTGTAATTCGTCTATTCACAGTATTTATGACAAACACAAACCTGAAAAGTATTTGAAACGTTTGCCAAAGCCATTGGGTGCTGTGCCTCGATTACATGAAAAGCAATATATACATGAACGAGAGACCCTATGCTTAATACTCAAATGTTACATTCGATAACGATCAAGAGGTAGATATATGAAACGAACATCTATGCTGCTTGCAACGCTTATTTTACTGGTCATAGTGATACCGGTCGTAACCGGGGTGGAATTCGATAAACTCACGCTGGACGCGAAGGATATCGACTGTGCGAAGTGTCACCCGGGCTCGCCTCACACCCTCCACGAGGAGAAGATGAATCAAAATCTGGTGACCTGTGAGGCGTGCCATGGCGCGGCGCTGGAGATTGCGATCCCGCAATGCGAACAGTGCCACTACGGCTCGATTCACGATGTGCACATTAAGAAGGTGCAAACCGAGGACTGCTCCTACTGCCATGGTGACATCAATACCCACCATAACAGCGAGATCCTTGACATCACGGTCTGCGCACACTGCCACCGTGACCTTGTGGATGTGCATCAGGGCTGCGAGGCGTGCCATCTAACTGCGCCGAACATCGTGAAGCCGGTGCAACCTGCCGGGATGACCATCCTGTGCGAGGCGTGCCACACTGAGAAAGATCTGGTGCATCTGCATGGCGAGGAGAACAACACGTCGATCTGCTACATGTGCCACCGTCCGGAAGGCAACAAGGAGGGACGAGAGCTGGATGCGGATATTATCCCGCACCTGATCCACCTGCCAGACCTGGCGAGTTGCGAGGAGTGTCACATGCCAGAGGGCAAGGTGCTGCTGCCGCTGTGCAGCAACTGTCACGATCTGACAGGGCTGCACTTAACAACTGTTGTACCGGGTACGCAGAGAGAACTCCACTGCTCGGTGTGCCATCCCGAGACCAGCGCAACGTTAACGGCAGCAACAACAGAGACCGCGACAACGGCAGTCCGGAAAACACCTGATGCGTCCGAAACAACGGAAGCGGCGGTTGCAGCCGGAACAGTCGGTACTGCTGCTGAAGCTGCGTCTGAGACTGAAGCGCCGCCAGAGGGCGGAGATGAGCCAGCGAAGAAGACTCCGGGGTACGAGGCAACGTTACTGGCTATCGCGGGCGTACTTGCGTATGCAGTCAGGCGAACGAGCTGATAAACGGTCAAGTTCGCCTCTTTGATTTTTTTAACAGACATCTTGCAAGGCAAAAGTATAATATCTAAAAGTAACAGATCAGTGATTATATGAGACAATTGATATTGATATTGCTTGTGCTCTCGATACTGCTGCCTGTGGCATCGGCAGACAGTATTCACGTAACTGAGACGACAATGGAGTTTCAGGGAGCGAATGCAATCTTCACAGTCAAGTACGACCTTGATCTCCTTGTGAAGGTCTATGTGCTGGCGCTGGGCAGCGCAAACATAGTTCCGGAGATTGAGGCAAGATTTGCATCATTTGGCGATGTCACAATACAGAGACTGGACTGTGAGCAGGCGAGAGTGATTATAGGGAACGTTTCGCGTTACGATGACGGATACTACTTCCACAACTCACACGATTTTGGAATGGTAATCGAAAAACTGGTTGTGGACCCCCCTGACGGATCACCCAGAACATACTGGAAGACCAATAGTACGCCAAATATATTCTACGAGGATGTCTGGAGCTAAATTGCGCTCTGCCATCCCATAATTCTCTTTTTGCTGATTTTGTCCAATTTGTCAGAGAGTTCTCCGGCGTCAGCTGCAAGCAGGTCTTTCGGCGTCATTATGCCTACGGATTGTAACTGCTCTGCGATCATATCTCCGATGCCCTCAATTTTAGTCAGTGGGCTTGCGGTTTTCTTCTTTTTGGCAGTCTTTCCCTTACCAGTCTTGCCCGTGCCCTTACTGTCACTCCCACTCTTGCCTTTCTTCTCTTTTTGCTCCTTCTGCTTTTTTGTTAGCTCGATGTAGCTGCAGTACGGGCATCCGATCTCCCACGGACGTGCACCCTCCCTTGCAATTCGGACATGGTGCAGCCCGTGCTCCTCGCATATCGTGTCGGTTATGACCAGTTCCCCGTATCGCGGCGGTGGGAGCGGCAGCGTGAACTTGCAGTCTCCGCTCTCGCTGGTACATTTGATGAATCTGCCCCCGCTTCTTGATAGCTTCACAACGAGATCGGATTTGCACTCGGGGCACGGACCAACGATCGGATCGTCTCCGGCAGCCTCGGCAGCCTCCCACTTGAGATGGTTGCAGTATGGGCACCCAACCTCGATCGGGCGTTTCCCTGATTGCGCGATCAGGAGGTTGTGCATATTATGCTCTTCGCAGATTTTGTCTGTTATTACCACCATCCCGTACTTCGACGACGGGATTGAGAGCGTGAACTTGCAGTCCGGATAGTTGGTACATCCGATGAACATGCCGAAGCGTGACGGACGCACCACCATGTCCGCGCCACATTCCGGGCAGGGACCGACCACGGTGTCAGTGTACAACCCGTCACGTAGACCTTCCGCGATCTTCTCCTGATTTGTCACCAGATCGTCAAAAATGGAATCGAGCATCTCTTTTGACTTGTTTATCACAGCATCCTCTGTTATATTTCCCTCTGCGATCGTGCACATGTCTTCTTCAAGCTTGCTCGTCATATCCGGCACTACGACCGTGTTGGCATACTTCTCCAGCGTGTCAACCACTGAATAAGCTGTTTTTGTGGGTTGAATAGGATTTCCGTGTACATAAGCGCGATCGTAGAGCTTCTGGATGATTTCGTGGCGGGTTGACTTGGTTCCAAGTCCTAAATCCTCCATCACCTTGATAAGCCGCGCCTGACCGTATCTCGCCGGCGGTTTTGTCGTCTTGCTCTCGATACTGAACTTCTCTATGCCGAGCGTCTGCCCGACCTTCATGTCTGGCAGTATGCGATCCTTTGATTCGTGGTACGGGTAGTAGTATCTCCATCCGGGCTCAACAAGGACGGCGCCGTTTGCAACGAAGTCCTCTCCTTTTATGTCCACAACTACACGAAGCGTCTTCCACAGAGCGGAATCTGCGAAAGTTGCGAAGAACCTCCGGACAACGAGCTCGTAAACCTTCCATTCATCTGGTTTCAGTTGGTCCCTCTTCGCGAGCGATGCCGGATGTATGGGCGGATGGTCGGTCGTCTCTTTCTTTCCGGAAGTAGGTTTGAGCGGTTTTTTGAGCAATTCTGTTGCATATTTTCCGAATTCCCCTCCAAGAAACATCGACACAAGAGATTTCAGGTCGAGAGTCTTTGGATAAACGGTGTTGTCGGTTCTTGGGTATGATATGAACCCGTTCATGTACAGGCTCTCGCCAATCCGCATCGCATTCGCGGGGCTGAGCCCGACTCTGCTCGCTTCTCTGATGAACTCGGTGGTGTTGAACGGGGTCGGCGGCTTTTCTGTCCGTTTCCCAGCTTTTAATTCCGAAACTGTTCCGGTTTTTGCATCCTTAATCTTTGAAAAGACGGCGTCGAGTTCCTCCTTGTCCCAGAACCTGTCTTTTCTGTGCTTTGATGTGAACTCTTCCGTGTGAGTCGCATAGAGTTCCCAGTACGGCTTGGAAATGAATGCGTCCCGCTCCTTCTCCCGATCCACAATCAGAGCAAGAGTCGGCGACTGGACCCTGCCCACTGATAAGAACCGCTTTCCGAGCCTCTTCGACGTGACAGAGAGATATCGAGTCAGTGCAGCACCCCATATCAGGTCGATTACCTGGCGCGACCCGCCTGCCGCCGCAAGATTAAAATCGATCTCTCCGAGGTTCCCGAACGCATCCTTAATCTCTTTTGGTGTGATCGCGCTGTATCTTGCTCGCTTTGCTTTGATCTCCGGATTCACATTCTTCACGATATCCAGAGCCTCTACGCCGATCAACTCCCCTTCACGATCATAATCAGTCGCTATCGTTACGCTACCAGCCTTTTTCCCGAGCGTTTTGAGCGCGGATACTATTTTGGTGCCCCGTTTGTCAGGAACGGTCACGATATCCGCGTGGATGAGGTCGCGTGCATCAGTCTTCTGCCAGCTGTTGTAGCTCTCCGGAAAATCGACGCCGACTATATGCCCGCTAAGCCCGATCACCACCTCGCTGCCTGATCCATACGTGTTCACCCCGCTAACTCTCGACATCTTTGATGCGCTGCCGAACAGGATGCCTGCAATACGTTTTGCCGTGTTATGCTTCTCTGTGATGATCAGGTGCATAGTCTCGTGTTATGGAGATGTGCTATATATGTGTTACGAAACAGGAACTGTGAACCGGAACGTGCTGCCGTGTCCCTCACTGCTCTCTGCCCAGATTCGTCCACCATGCATCTCGATTATCTTCTTTGCGGTCGAGAGACCGAGACCTGTCCCATGCGACGCAGGATCCACCATATAGTATGAATCAAAGACCCTGCCAATTGCGGCTTCGGGAATGCCTGCGCCAGTATCCGCGACTGATACCAACAATTCACCATTCTCGGCAGACGCTGTTATGAAAATCTTGCCTTCTGATGTGTATTTTATCGCATTGCTCAAGATATTTGCGAACGCACGGGTCAGCTGATCCCGATCGCCGGGAATCGCCGGAAGGTTATGCGGCAGATCTTTTTTCATCTCAATTCCCTTGAGTTCGAGCGTCTGCAGCATATAATGGGTTGTGTTATCTATAATATCGGTGAATGAGACCTCCTCCTTCTTCAGCGGAATATTTCCGACTTCGAGATTGGCTAGTTCGGCGATGTCGATAGTCATCCGCGTGATGTGATCGATCTCCTGATTTATGGCATCCAGACTCTCCTTCTGTTCTTTTGTTATCCTGCCGAGATGTTGATCCCTCAGCAGTTCCACATGCCCATCAATTGCAGTCAGCGGGATGCGCAGTTCCTCAGCGGTTCTGGCAAAAAACTTGTCTTTCTCTATCTCCACATCCTCTAATTCGCGGCTCTCTGCAATCGGTTCGACTTCTTCGACCGGATGGTTCCATTCCGTGGCAAATCCGGCATACCCGATCAGAGCCAGCGTGATCAGCCATATTCCAAAGAGCAGTGTTGTGCTTGATGCGGTAAAGGCGCTAACTGCTGCGATTACTATTGTTCCGATAAATACGAGCATAAGTCCTGTGCGCGAGATGTTTTGCATTGATTGTCACCTTACCATAGTTGCTTTACAGTACTGATCCAATCCAATTATACCTATCGTACAATCCGGTTCATAAAAATAATTTTTTCGCGTGCGATAGATACGGTAGCAGCCTCCCGTATATCAATCGGTGATATCCGTTCGCTACGCGTTTTAAGATGAGTGCAACACCACAGTCCTTGCGGTCAATTGTGGGTAGAAAGACTAAAGAATATGTCGTTTCGTCAGTTTTCGATCTGATAAGTGGTACGTTGTCAGTCGTTCTTGAAATGCCTGCAAATGCTGTGAATTCCGAATAATACATATCAGACCATCCGGAACCGAACACCCGCATGTACGTGTTGTACTTTCCGATCTCATCGATCGTGATGCGTATTTTTGGTTCATTGAACGTTTGATTCAGTACAACCTCGCCATTTTCTTCATCTATGCGAAGATACGACTATGAAACGTCACGATCTGTGTAAATAAAGAAATCCGACTCCGCTCCAACCCTGAGCCCTACTATATGGAACTGTTCGATCAAAGGTTTCCATTGCACCTTGTATGATACTGTTGCAGTGGTTGCAGTGATTCTGTTTCTCAACTGGACTGTGGTGTGGTTTCTGCCGCAGTTCAGAGTCCGATTCAGCAAAACGACCGCCTCTTCAGACGTGTTTACGGAATATGTTACGTTATTGATGACAACTTCCGTATCTGCATTCGCATCCATGGTAGCATCCGCAGCATGCCCCCTCACGCGCAGCATCTGATCCGATGGACTTGAGATCTCCTTAATTACACATTCCAGCTCCAATGTGCCGTTGCAGTCCGGACATGCGAGCGAGCATCCTGTCTGCGAGTATGCGAGATAGCCGATGAGAATTACGACCCCTGCGCACACACGCATAGCAGTGCCAGGTTCTTGAGTGCGACGACCCCTGCATCCGATGGCATACCCATGTTATATATCCCCGCGCACCTATAAGTAAGATAGCCCCGTAGGGTAGCGGTCAATCCTGCAGGCCTTTGGAGCCTGTGACGGCGGTTCAAATCCGCCCGGGGCTATTCGAACGATATGATTATATGAATGTACCGTAAATATCGCGGAGTGATCGATATGTTATCTGTGAACGAAGAGGCACTGGAGATTGTTTACGACCTGATCGACTGGAGCGAGGAGTTGAAGATCGGGGCGCACACGCTTGCTAACGGGTCTACTGTAATTGATTGCGGTGTCGAGGTTACTGGCAGTTACGAGGCAGGACTCAGGTACACCGAGGTCTGTATGGGTGGGCTTGGAATGGCGACGCTCAATGTACGCAGGATCGGTAACGTGCCACTCACAGCAATCGATGTTGTCACGGATCACCCATGCATCGCATGTCTCGGCGCACAGACTGCCGGCTGGCAGATCAGTGTTGAGAAATACGTTGCTATGGGTTCGGGACCTGCGCGTGCGCTTGCACAGAAACCGGAAGACACGTTTGAGAAGATAGCATATCACGACGATGCAAGTTGCGCGGTCATCGCGCTGGAATCGGATAAACTCCCTGATGAGGGGATCATGCAGTTCATCGCCGATGAATGTGGAGTCGATGTCAAGAACGTCTTTGCACTGGTTGCGCCAACATCGTGCATCGTTGGCTCGGTTCAGGTCTCAGGACGCGTCATCGAGACCGGCATCCGCAGGTTGAGTGAACTCGGATTCGATACGAGAAAGATTCAGCATGCGGCAGGGACGGCGCCGATAGCTCCGGTGGTGCCCGACGAGATGCGTGCGATAGGCGCAACAAACGACAGCATCATATACCACGGATCAGTGGTGATCACAACCAGCGGATTCGATGAGGACATCTTTAAACAGGTGCCTGCCAGAACCTCAAAGAGTTATGGCAAGCCTCTTTACAAGCTGCTCGAGGGCACGGGGTACAACTTCTCCGCAATCGACAGGGCGATCTTTGCACCAGCCGAAATCACGGTCAGTGACCTTGACAGCGGGAAGACGTACCACACGGGATACCTGAGCGATGAAGTGATCACCGAATCATACAAGATCCGTGGAATCTAATCTATAGAGGGGTCATATTGTTTCCAACAAAGAAAGTTCAGAACATGATCGGGTCCAGGATACTGGTCGAGATGAAAGGCGATAACCACCTTCTCGAAGGTGAACTTGAGAGCGTGGACGACTATTTGAATCTGCATATGCTGGATACCGTGGAGGTCGCTGATGGTGAACGACTGCGCGCCCTTGGCGAAGTCGTTCTTCGTGGCAACAACATCATACTGGTTATGCCTGTTGAATAGGAGATTTTGGTTTGATGGAAGAGATTGAAGAACGTGCACTGGAATTGGTACGCCGTAGCAAAGATGGGATTTTGCTGAGCCGGTTATGGGGCGAACTGGGAATTAATAGCAGGAGATGCACGCGCATCGTCCGCACGTTGCTGGATGCCGGGCTGGTCGAGCGCGAGTCACTGGTTATGGATCGCGTCCGGACGTACAGGATCAGGTTTGTGGGTGAAAGCAAGAGCGAGATTAACGTCAGTAAATACGAACTGCTGGTTGCGGGAGATGTGTTTGATCCGTGTGTCGGATGCACCGATGAATGCAAGCCAACCAGATGCGCGCAACTGAACAAGTGGATTCGAGGATTGGGTGCGGAATCGTGACTACGATTCCCGCCACTTTGTATGCCACAGTGGCAGTACTCGCGTTATTCTTCACATTCTGGGCGGTCCTGTTGATGGACTGTCTGAAACGATCCGAGCACGAATTTCATACCGAAATGGAGAATGCGAAGCGTCTATGGACATTGTTACTCATCGTAGGGATCCCATGGTCCGCAATCATCTACTTTATCACCGTGAAACAGAAGGATTGAAACATTGGAGCACCATCGTAACGAACATTATACTCAGTACCCAAATGGCGGAAACCATAAGATTGCATAGTCTACGAAACAGCAGCGTCAGCCGTCTTACAAGGACACTGTCTGAAAATCAAGTGATTGATCACCGCGGAGGAATACAAGAGTTTTGAGACCGTTTTCAACCCTCTGCGTGGCTCTACGCACTCTGCGGTAGAATCTAAGTGCACACCAAACAATACGGTAGCAACAGTATATGCTCAATAACTCGTGGTAGGAACCACAAGATTGCACAGTCTGCGAAGCAGCGGCGTAGCCATCTCCACAAGATTTATGTGTTAATCTCGTGTAATCTCGTGGTTTTATAGGAGGATATTTATATTATATTGGGTAAGTACACCGTAACATCACCGCAGCCTGCTCCGCACCGCAGCAACGATGATTGGCAGTGCGATTGTTGCATCAGCGTACACGGCGACTGATTTTGCGTCTTCGTTGATCTTACCCCAGGACTTTGCCTCATCGAACGTTGCTCCGGAGAGTCCGCCGTATTCGGGTCGGTCCGTTGTCAACTGGATCGCATAATCGAATCCCTTCGAGGTCATCAGTGTTCCCTGCAGAATAAAGTTCTTTGGCACCCCGCCTCCGATTATAAAAACACCTGAGCGCTCAGATTCGAAGCAGATGTCAAGAAACTCGTGAACGTCTGCAAAGACATCGACATTCAGCGGATTTGTCTGCCTATATAGCCATGCATGCAGCCCGATCATCGAATCCTGAACAGCCGGACAGAATATGGGGACATCGCACTCATAAGCTGCTCTTAGAATCGAGTCAGGGTCGTTCAGGGATTTGCCAATCGCAGAGAGCATCTCCCTAATCGAGATTTGATCGCCCATCTCAGGGAATACACCGAGCAGATGCTCTTCCAGGTGGGTGAAATGAAGTTCGGGCACATACACATCGTAAATCCGGTCAATATCCTCGCGACATAGTTCGTTGTCGTCAACGACCTCGCTTCCCTTGTAATGCGGCAGTCCGAGCGATTCGAGTAGGTCATGCACGAGATTTGCGCCTGTTGAGACGAGGACATCGATGTAACCGTCCCTGATCAGACCGGATATGATACTTCGCATGCCAGCGGGAACCATCGCACCCGCAAGCCCGAAGAACTTCGTGGTCGCAGTGTCCCTGACCATCGCCTCGTAGATGTCGCATGCCTGCGCAAGCCTTCCCGCACCAAACCCGCACCCTCCGAGCGCACGTGTGAGGTCGTCGACACCCATACCCGATGTGATCTGCGCCGCTGCAATCGGTTTTTCCAGCCGAGTACAATCATGCATGTTACGGATCACACCCCGATCAATTCTGCGATTCGTCCTGTCTCAACTACTGCCTCTGACTCGTCTGGCAGATCAACCAGTGCAAGCCCCTCAAGATCATACTCCGCAAGCATCGTGTCAAACGGGATTGTTCCCGCAATCGCAAAGCCAAGTTCTGATGCGTGCTTTGTGAGACTGTCGCGGTTCGCAGGTGTCACCTTGTTTAAAACAACGTAGATCTGCTTGAACCCGAGATCAAGCTCTCCCACAAGATCTCGTATCCGCTCAGCAGTCGAGAGCCCTTTGCGTGAGCCATCAGTCACCACCAGAAGATAATCAAGATTGCGGATGATCCTCCTGCTCAGATGCTCCATTCCTGCCGCGGTGTCAATTACAACAATGTCATAGTTCTCTGTGACCTTATCCATGATTCCGCGCAGCAGGTTGTTTGCGTAGCAGTAGCATCCGGGTCCGTCCGGTCTGCCCATCACAAGCAGGTCGTATCTCGGCTTCTCGATTAAGACCTCGTATATCTTCGATTCGAGCACCTGCATCTTGTCGGCATCGGGCGGAAGACCCTCGATCGCCGTCTCCCTGATGTCGCCGACCGTCATCTCGACAGTCTCGCCGAGTGCCTCCGGAAGATTGGTGTCAGAGTCAGCATCTACCGCAAGCAGCACATGGTCCATGTCGGTGCGCACGATATGCCTGATCAAGAGCGCGGCGAGTGCTGTTTTGCCTGTTCCGCCTTTTCCGGTGATTGCAATTTTTGTCGTCATTTACGTATCCCTCCAACGGGTTCCTGCTAAGGTTATCGGTCTTCGGGTTTAAGCCATTGTGCCACGGTGTGCCCCATAACCCGACTCTGTTCTCTGCTTGAACCGTTCAACCATGGCACTTCTGCACAACGCCGCAACGCATAATACGATGGCAACCACCATCAATGTCATGAAGACCCCGATCCTGCGCATCATCTGCATAGCGCTTCTTTTGCTCTCAACCGTTCCGATCTGCGCCGGAAACATGCACGAAGCGACCATCTGTCATTTCGAAGGCGATCTCATGGCAGGAGACGTCCTCGATCTGGAGCAGGGCTACCGGCTGGCAATCGACGATATCCGGAAGAAGAGTGTTATGATCAGCATATTCGATTGTGATTACGAGATTGTGAACACGAGCATATCCGGAGATTACACCTTCGCAAAGGAGATCGATGGCATCGATTATGATATCCTGCGAATGTCGATTACTGCGACCGGTGACGATGTGGCGGCGATTGCAATCGAGCAGTACGCAGACAAGGACAAATCATTCGATTATCCGCTGATCGCCTGCATATCCGCAAGCATCAGGGAAGGCGAGCGAGAAGCTCTGAAAGCGGGATACGGTCTTGAGGTGACGTCTGTAATCGACAACAACGCCATTCTCTCGCTGTACAAAGACGATAAGATAGTTAAGCAGGAAAAACTGAACGGTAGCGACAAAGAACGATTCATCTATGCAAGAAAGGTCGATGGGCAGTACCGCACCATCCTGATCGCGAAACTTGACGGGATATCTGATGGTTCGGTGCATCTGAGTGAGTTGTCGCAGTTCGAAGAACCGGTGGACAGCGATGGTGATTGTGACAGTAGCGACAAATGGAACGTAAAGCTTGCCAGATCAACAGAATTCAGATATCTGCTGAGTACAGGTGTGCTCGCTGGCATGTTCGCGCTAATCCTTGTAATTACGAGGCAGATGCGCAGGTGAGTAGTGGTGACAGGGACCGGGGCGAGTTCATGAAATATCTGATCAGAAAGGCGGTGGTTCAGGATGTTTTGCAGATTCAGGGACTGGTCAACGAGTATGCCGACAAAGGATTAATGCTTCCGAGATCGCTTGCCGAGTTATACGACAACATCCGGGATTTTACGGTCTGTGTGAGCCGCGATCGGCTGTTCGGGTGCTGTGCACTCCATGTCTGCTGGACCAGCCTTGCAGAGATTGCGTCCTTTGCTGTGCTACAGGATATGTGCTGTCAGGGAATCGGGTCACAGCTTCTGCATGCATCGATGGGTGAGGCACAGGGACTCGGAATCGAGACGATCTTCACGCTCACGCGGGCTCCCGACTACTTCAAAAAGCACGGGTTCGCAGAGGTGGACAAGGGAATGCTTCCGCACAAGGTATGGGGCGACTGCCTCAAATGCCCGAAATTCCCGGATTGCGACGAGATTGCGATGGTGCTGGTGTTGTAGGCGCCCCTACCACGACATTTCTGGTGGCACTCAAAGCTGCAAAAAAGATTTATCACTCCGGCGTCAATGATTGTTCAGAGGAACAAAGATGACGCAATATAAAATCCCAGTGATCCCGGGCGACGGGATCGGTCCGGAGATCATTGCAGAGGGTAAAAAGGTTCTGGATGCGACAGGAGAGGTCTATGGATTCGACATAGACTGGATTGAGTACCCGCATGGCGCAGAACATTATCTTAAGACAGGAGAACTGTTGTCAGAAGACACACTGAAAGAATTGTCCGTATACGATGCGATCTACCTCGGATCGATCGGCGATCCGCGCATTCCTCCGGGAGTGCTCGAGCAGGGAATTCTGTTGACCGCGCGGTTTTATTTCGATCAATACATTAATTTGAGACCTGTCAAGCTTCTGAAAGGAGTCGCAACTCCGCTAAAGAATAAAGGACCGGAAGACATCGATTTTGTCGTGGTGCGTGAGAACACCGAGGACCTGTACATCGGAGTCGGCGGGCGCGCTTCTGCCGGCAGAAGCCATGGCACAGCAGAGATTGTGCGCAATCTGTACAGCGTAAAATTCGATCTGGATATCGAGACCGATTCTGACGAGATTGCGTACCAGATCGGGCTGATCAGCAGACGCGGTACCGAGCGGGTGATCAAGTATGCGTTCGAGCTCGCATCCGATCCTGCACGGAGAAAGCATCTTGCATCCGTTGACAAGGCTAACGTCATGACCGACATCTACGGGTTTTGGAGGGAGATCTTTACATCGGTTGCGCACGACTACCCGGATGTCACGACCGATTTCAACTTCGTGGACGCCATCTGCATGTGGTTTGTGAAGAATCCGGAGTGGTTCGACGTGTTGGTCACGCCGAACATGTTCGGAGACATCATAACCGACCTCGGCGCGATGATCCAGGGCGGACTCGGGCTTGCACCCGGCGGAAACATCAATCCGGACGGCGTCTCCATGTTCGAGCCGATACACGGGAGCGCACCGAAGCACCGCGGTCTGAACAAGGTCAATCCGACCGCAACGATCTGGGCGGGCGCGATGTTGATCGAAGAACTCGGAGAGCGTGATGCTGCAAACGCTATTGTAGGTGCAATCGAGGACAACCTGCTGGACGGGACTGTCAATACTTACGATCTCGGAGGGCAATCCAAAACGAGCGACGTCGGGGACGATATCGCCAGACGGGTGCGTGCAGGCGTGTAGAGCCGGTTACATAACATAAGATGAACGGCAGGGCAGGAATTCGAGAAGATCTGAAGATCACTAATCTTTGTGCGCACTGAGTTCTTTGCCCCTGCCTTTCCGCCCCTCTCGCTGATCCGCTCCAGCACATCCGACACCACGCCTGAACTCTGTGATCTTATCGTCAAGGAATTCGATCTGGCTTGTGAGGAGTCATATCTTATGCGCCTTTATCCCATATTCATCTCCGATCCCAGTTCGAATCCGCTGCATCTCCTCATGGGACATGTTCTTCAGATCAATATCAGGACGGTTCAGGAGTTTTCGGACCCGTTCTTCTATCTGACTTCTGAGTTCCCCACGCTTTCGCTTCGACTCCTCGTTCTTTGCATCCAGAAAGTTATCATATCCCTGCAAGAGGCTACCGAACTTTTCTCTGTTGAGCCTGGGTTTTTGACATAGCAGCGATAGAACCCGAGTTCATCCGGGTATTGGCTGGATGGCATGAACTCGATACTCATCTTTGCTCCGCCGATTTTTTCAAGTAGGTTCTTGATATCCTCCGCACCCCATGCAACCACCTCACTCTCCTGCTCATAAGGTCCCTCGAAATCAGCGATTAGGAGGGTTCCGTCACCCTTGAGAGCCCGGAGCATGTTTCTCAGAATGTATGGCAGGCAGAGGGGATCGACCTCGTGGAGCAATAATACCGCAGATACAACGTCATACTCGGAATCAAACTTCATAGCGGCTGCGTCTATCTTATCAAGACGTGCATACAGCCCATATTTACGGGCACGCTTCTCTGAGTCATCAAGATATCTGTACGAGCTGTCAGTGCCGTGGTATCTGATATTGCCTATGTTCTGGACGGCGGCAAGGATATCAAGACAGCGACCATTCCCGCAGCCCACATCCAGCCAGTCAATTCTTTCACCGGAAGCTGCGAGGTCGAGGAGCTTATATTTGAGGAACTCCAGAGTCTTGGAGTTGACCTCGCTAGCATCTTATTTGCGTTCTTTCTGGTAGACCGATTTGAATATGTCGCATATCTCGGATTCGAGGTCGGAGAGGAAGGGGATTGTGGTTGTTTCTGGTTGTTCTTCTTTCTTATGGTATATACACTATAAACTCAAACCCCATACACACCCCTTATTGCCAATATCAACCATACATACACTCGGTGTACCTCGACATTCCCCCACCCGAAATATACATCATCGCATTTCTCCTCTGCATCCTTACAGATGCCCCTCTCACCGTGCCTTCGGCGATGCTACGCTTCGCTCCGCATTCCGCATATTTTTGAAGACAACCACAACTGGGGCGCGTTCCGTATAGTGGAAAAAGACAACCTCAGAGACGTTGAGATCAACGAAGTCAACAAGATGCTCTCCTGCAAGGATGAGATTCGCGGCTTCTACACATACCTGTGCGAACATTGTGGAACCGAATTAATAGTCCATTTCGGATGCAATAGCCGAATCTGCTCGAATTGTGGCAAAAATCACACAGATAAATGGGCAAGATCTCTCCAAAACGCGTTATAAACGAAGTTTTTGGATGCAAATTACCTGATTGGAATCATCCGATGCTTAGCCCGAGCTGTAACTGATTTGCACCCGCAGGGTGCTTTCTTGTGATGGGAAAGATCGTTTTGCCATTGTCCACCCAAGTCAGGAACATGCGAGGTGAACCATGCGCCCGGAAGTCTGCCAGATGCCAAAAAGCCTTTAAACTCGGTCAACCATTCCTACGTTATGAAAGACGCTTTTGAGTATTTCAGAACCCACCTTGTAGATATAATGGCTAACTACGAGGGCGAATACATCGCCATCATAGAAGATGATATTGTGGCGCATGGGGTGGATGCTAAAAAAGTTTACAACTCAGCAAAAGAGAAATTTCCACAAAGAACGGTTTTTTTAGGGCAGGTTCCGAGAAAGGAGGCTATGATTCTTTGAAGAGATGTTTTGAGTTTACAGAAGAGATATCCTCCAGTCTTGGCGCTGTTTATAGACCCCTTATGAAAGTTGGACTAAAAGATGTCGATGGGGCGTATCCACTCCAAAAAGGAGGGTAAGGCGTATGCGGGCTTCAATTTACCTAACTCCGGTGCCATGATCCGCTTTGATTCCGACAGATTATCTGGTATC
>Ga0209013_10001948_pt1 | contig 19028 bp, 18 predicted proteins | sample Cruoilmetagenom2_FD_187291 | JGI IMG/M metagenome (GOLD analysis project Ga0209013, IMG submission 187291) | Oil polluted marine microbial communities from Coal Oil Point, Santa Barbara, California, USA - Sample 2 (SPAdes) (version 2) | ecosystem: Environmental > Aquatic > Marine > Oil seeps ...
TATTACAACTTAATCTTCACTTCATCATTTTTCATTATTTTCTTAATAGCTTTATCAATTCTCTCTATTTCAACTGAAGGATTCTTCCACCAATTTCGGCTCCAAATTCTTTCGATACTCCATCCTCGGCTCTCTAAGAATTTTTGACGGTAAATGTCACGTTCTTTGGCATTTTTAGAGCTGTGGTACATGGCACCATCACATTCAATACCTAAAATGTATTTAGAAGAATCTTGTGGATGAACAATAGCTAAGTCAATTCGGTACCCTGACATACCAACCTGCGTCTGCACATGATAACCTAGTAATTTGAGTTTTTCATATACTTCCACTTCAAATGGTGAATCAAAATGTAAAGGTTGTTGTGAAATTTTTGTATTTCCCAACTCATTCACATCTATGATAACTTCTTCCACTCGTTCAATTTGCCCAGTTGATACTGCCCGTGCGTATTTCAGATAGTTTTTAAATAACCTAGGACCATTGCTGCTGGAATTCGCAACATCCAGTTCCTCAGGCTCAATACTGCTAACGACGATGGTTTCTTCTTTCGCTCGAGTAATTGCTACATTCAAGCGGTTTCCTCCACCTTCTTGATTGAGTGATCCAAAACGATTATAGACTCTTCCTTCTTCATTTTTTCCATAGCCCACTGAAAACAGAATGATATCTCTTTCATCACCCTGTACATTTTCAATGTTTTTCACAAATACTCGTGAATCCAAATCTTTGCTCATGACTTCTCCGTACACGACCCCAAATTCCAGGTCATTTAACGCTTCCTGTTCGATCACATCTTGGATTTTCGTTTGCTGTGTGCTGTTAAATGTAATAATCCCAACAGACTTCTCTTGTTTTTCCAAAAGCAAATCTTTCAAGATGTCCACAACTGCCTTTGCTTCCACTTCATTGTTACGATCAATCCATCTGCCATTATCAACTTTGATCCACTGCATAGCTGGGGGTTCTCTATAAGGTTGAACATTGGGAGAAATTTGAATAGCACCATTATAAAAAGCATGATTAGAGAAGTTAATTAACTCTTCATATTTAGAACGATAGTGCCACTGTAATGTTTTTTCATCAAATCTTCGCTTAGCCAAATTTAATAAACTAGGTGAATCGTTTGATGAGAAGTCTTCTTCCTCCTCATCTCCCTCGATGGTCGATTGGAACATATTGGACGGTGGCAGTTGCATTTCGTCTCCTGCCACAATAACTTGTTTCGCACGGTAAATGGAAGGTAATCCATTCCCTACCGTACACTGTGATGCCTCATCGAAAATTACTAAATCAAATAACCCATCTGTTAACGGGAAAATGGCCGAAACAATTTCTGGTGATGCCAACCATACTGGTGTGACATCCATTAAACCGGTTGCTGCAAATTCAGTTACAAGTTTACGTACAGGCCAAACCATTCTCTTTTTCCCTGCTTGGTATTTTAATTCCTTCAATGGTGTCTTTGAAATTTCCTGTATGCGATTCAAAGCAGTTTTAAGTTCATTAATTAGGTATAACCGAGCCAAATCTTTCTTACTTTTTACTAGGTCCTCAAAAGTTTCACGAATTCGTGTGTATTCTGACGTTGACACTTTTTTGACAGCCGGGAACTTTTTCTCCGCTGCATCAATCCAGTATAAATAGACGGACTCCCGAACGGTTACTTTCCATATCTCCGGTAGATTAGTAAATCCGATTTGATTTGACTTTTCTTTTAATCGTTTTATCGTCTTTTTAACAGAATCACTGCACTCTTCTCCAAATTGGTCCATATCTGAAAGGTCTTCAAAATCAGAATAAACATGCTCAAGAATCTGTTCTAACTCTTTTAGTGGCAGTGCACCTTCTGATACCATCTCTTTATAATTTTCAACTTTTGCAGGAAGTAGGAATCGCTTCAAAACATTCAACTCGGAATTAATTTCATTTGTTACTTTGGCTAATTCATTCATGATCAAGAGACTTTTCTTAATCTTCAACCACTCAGGTGACTTCAATCCTGAAAATTTCGCACCATTATTCAACTCTTCCACGATTTGTTTTCCTGTAAAGGAAGTCCAAAACCATAGACGTAGACCTTGTAATGTGCGAGATTGTTCATCGTCCAGGTCTGGTTGGATTTTCATGATTTTTTCTTGAATCATCCAAGTATAGGCAGGTGTAATTTCCTTATGGTCTAAGCGCAACAAATGCTCTTCTGCTATTTTTGTTTGGTTAATTAAATGTTGCATTTTACTCACAAATTCAGCCTTATCTTTCATTCCAAATTTTGCAAATGAAAGTCTATCTTTTAACGGATAAGTATCTCTGCCAAAGCGTTCGTACCATTCTCCATATGTGTAGATATGTGAGAGCATATCTTGAAGCTCATCGACTTGGAGAGTATCTGCTATTTCTTCAACATCAATATAAGTAAAAGAATCTTGTGTACTTTTGGCCTTGCTATACAATTCGTACAACGTCATTCCGAAGTGATGTTTCACATGAAGACTGTCCGCAATGTTATTTAATGTATACTCATGTTCTTCCAATTTTTTCGATGTAGCCATAAGCATTTCTTTTGCATCACCTGAGTCGTAGGAAGTCCCTGTTAAAGTATCATTAATTTTTGCATATAACGCCTTTCGGTCATGATTTTCATCATGAACTAGTGCGGTAAATCCTGCTAATTCAAGACTTTGGAGTCTTTGATAAACAACATCTAAGGCTGCTCGCTTTTGACATACGACCAGGACTCGCTTTTTCTGGCTAAGTGCATCCGTAATTAAATTTACGATAACTTGGGATTTCCCAGTACCAGGTGGACCATGAACTGCAATCCCTTTTTTGTATCTCGCTTCTTTTAATATCTGTTCTTGAGAACCATCTGTATCCAATAAATATAAACGTTCAAACTCTCGAATTTTTTCTTGCTCAGCCTCCTCTATACTCCAGTCACTCTCATCTATTTCCGACTCTTGAGGATTCAACATTTCCCCAACAAGGGATAAATTGCTCTCTTCGCTTAACTCAATCAACTGATCATAGTCTCTTACAAGAGCTGAACTCCCTTGTGGAAAGTGGCCGATGATTGCGTTCTGTATAAGCGATAATGAAGCTACTGGAGGAATATCATCCTTTTTATATTCTTTTAAGTGCTTAGACCCCCCAATAGAGGCATCCACATGTATACTAGTTTCCGCTAAATAACTGATTAAGTCATTTTCAGTAAGTAACGCTATTTCTGGAGCCCGTTCCATCCACTCTTCCGAAACATGAATTTGGTCAATCTTCTTGAAGGCCAAGAATAGGGTTCGATTAAGAATCGGATCTCCTTCATCTTTTTGCAATTCCCACTGTTGTCGATTGACTTTTCCCTTTTCCAAGCGAACAGGATAGAGAAATAAAGGTGCTTGAAAGAACGTTCCATCCGAAAATGTTCCAGACAAAAATGGACTTCCTAAATAAAAATCGTACATTCCCGTCTCATCTTCAATACCCTTCATATTTCGATAAAGCGTTGTTAGTTTTCTATTAATTGAGACATTCTTATCTTCCGAATTTTCTTTTTTCATCATCGGAAAAGATTTAGTTGTTTTCTTCTTCATGGCTTCCACAATCGTTCCGGTAAGTTCATTAGAAGTTTGAGTCAAATCAAAACTCCACTTATCGTACAACTTTATTAATCGAATCGATCTATTTTTCTTACTAATATTATTTAATTTATCCCTCATTTGTATGAGTTCTTGTTTCATATTGCCACCTCATTAATACTTTTCCATACGATTTTTAACTTACTTATCTTATCTTAAATTAACATAATTAGACAGGAATACCATTTGCAATTTAATCTTATTTATATTAGGTAACGTAAACTCTAAAGAGACAATTCAACCCACCAAGTAATAAAAATAAAACATCATCAAAAAAAAAGAATTTGCATTTTACGGATGTTTTGCTTTATATGCAGTTTTATTCACGATTACTTTACTCGAAATAATTCCATATATTTCATCTGGTATTTAATCACTGTTTTCTTTCCAAATGGCGATAAGTTCGTAATTTCGATCGAACATATCCACATTAATATAATCCCATCGAGATACTTTTCCAGAAGGTTTCCAGTTATCTTTTATTAATAACTCTTTTGTTTTTTCAATAGAATCTGATTTATATATTGAAGAATAATGCGACTCAGTAGGAGAAACATAATATGTTTCATCGGTAATTGTGAAATGAACATTTGCTATAAAGACATTTGATGATTTTAATTCTTTTTTTCTTTGTCTCTCTTTTATTCTTTCTCTCGCTCTATCCGCTGCCCAAGCTAACCATTCTGGATTATCTTTAGCCACCCCTCCTTTCCACTTAGGTTTAGACAAATCTTTATTTATTTCATTATCATTCATTGCTATTCATTCTCCTTTTTTCTTTAAGCCATAAAATAGGTCCTGTTTTGTTGTTCAAAGTACAACTCTTTAAAATTCTTTATTGTCTTTGTCAAGTTTTCCTACTCCCACTCTACGTCAGTTAAACAATCACAACCTTATCAAAAGTTAAAAAGCTGGTATAACACTATAATTAATTGTCCTGTCATATAGCTTTTTCTTCAAATACACACCTTTTACCTTTTATACATGACCCAGTCAATTCATTCCTTAATATTGTCTCAAGTTCTTCTCGCTCGAATTGCCCTTGTTACAACTATAAATAAAACACATTTAACCCTTTATAAAATCAAATACCTCCTTACTTATGCCACTAATATATGACCGATAATTAACTTAACATTCATTGTTATTAATTTAATTTATTTGTACTAAATTTCTTCTCTAATTCTTCTTTATTTATACCAAAACGCGTCCTTTTCTGAACACGACACGATTGAAACTCTTAGATATCAATTTGATTCAATAACGTTTAATAAAACTCTGACAATATTCTATGTTCAATAACCATGTGCTGTTAGTCTTATGTTACAACTAATATAGGATTATAATGGAAATGAGGAATGACTGTGTTAATTGGATATGCTCGAGTGTCAACAGGATTACAAAACTTGGATTTGCAAACAGACGCTATTACTCAATATGGGTGTGTGAAAATTTTTCACGATAAAATGAGTGGTTCAAAAAACAGAGACCAGGATTAGAAGAAGCGCTTCAATATACTCGTCAAGGAGATACCCTCGTTGTATGGAGATTAGATCGTTTGGGTAGAAACATGCAGGACTTAATCATTTAGTAAACACTTTAAATAATCAAGGCATTGGGTTTCACAGTATGTATTCAAGAGAAACTGACTATGGATCGCAGTAACGCTACTGGCCAATTGATGTTTCATCTCTTTGCTGCATTCAGATTTTGAACGGAATCTTATTCAAGAACGTTCAGCTGCAGGAAGAGTGGCGGCGAAAGCCAGAGGGCGCCTTGGAGGGCGCCCGGAGAAATATGGAGAGAAAGATATTGAAATGATGAAGGCTCTTATTGATGGAGGCACACCAATTAAGGATGTGGCAAAAAGATGGGGAGTTTCTCGTACAACAATCTATCGCTATTTGGAACGTAAGTGATTCGATTATATTGAGATCCTCTAGCGACATAAAAGTATTTAATCTAGAAAAAACTCATTAAAAAAAGCCCTTGCTCATTTAAAGCAATGGCTCTTCTATAAATCATAAAACTTACAATTAGTTATGTATTGTTATTCCTTCATACCTTCATCAATCCAGTCGTTAAAAGCTAATTTAACAACATTACCATGATAATATGTTCCGTATTCACCACTATATCCACTCTTCCACCAACTTTTAGCTTCATCATTCGCTTTTATATGATCTTCAATAAAATTTTCATAAAATAGAGATGACATAACAATAGAATTGATGCCATTCTTACTACCTAAATCAGATAGTTTAGAAGCTTTTGCAACTGATTCACCAATCCAAACTAAATTATGAATTCCTGATGATTTTCGTCCTGCTTTAACAGCAAGTGTTTCTGAAGTCGCTAAACCAATACCAACATTTATGATTGGGAGTGTTCTTTCTTCCAATAATTTGTTTAACATTTTAATGTAAGTGTTTATATAAAAAGCTCTTTCAGCAACTTGATAAATATCTAATTGATATTGCGTTGAGTATACTGCAAAAACACAATCACCTCGTATACCGATCTCCTTTAAATCATCTTCAGAATCCTTTCTTAAAATTTCAATGATTTCAGAAGTAAATCCTCGTATCACTTTCGCTATATCCACATCATTATTGCCTGAGAAAAGAGTTGTGGAATCTCGTAGGTCCACAAATATCGCTGTTGCCCATGCTTTATATCCATTAGTGTATGTAAAATCGTTATCTCTCGGGAACTTTTTCACATCATTAACTGTGTCAGTATTGTCTAGAATTTCTTCAACCTTTTTCTTTCTGTATTTATAATCATAATTTATACTCATTAGCCTAACCCCCCCCATTTCAATAATACTATTCCAACTGTATACAAGATTAGTATTCCTGCAATACCAATGAATGTTGATTTAATACCCTTTCTATAAAAAGAATATTTAGCGGAACATACCCTGGCATTTATGTAAATCTGAGTAAGTAGATCCTCTATTTCGTCTTCGGGAGTTTCGTTTGCCATTTTCTCTTTAAACTCTATATATTTTTTATCATCTATTGACTCAAAGTAATAGAGTGAATCCAAGCGAGTGTCCTGTTGGAATATCAGCACTTCCTTTTTCATCATCGGAACTAAAACTCTTACCAAGCAATATGTACCATAAATAAACGTTCCCCAAAAAACGAAAAAGAGCGCCAAATATAAAAAATTGGAGAAGTTAATATGCAAAATGGTTTGGGATAAAATCTGATTTAGCATATTTATCGAATGCTCAGAGGTAAATATACTAAGAAATATACCTGCTCCAGCAATAACAATAGAAGCTTTAGTATCACAACTTTTAATCCAATCCAAATGCCTGTCTAAACGTTGAATCAAGTCACTTTTATTTAATAAATTGATATTCTCCAAAATTTCCCCTCCATTTTATATATTATCTCATACAAATACCATATTCTTCATAATAAAAGTCAATTTTAGTATAAGAATTAATTTATTATCTAAACTATACTGTTCGCAAAAGTACACAATTATAAAAAAAGAGAAGAGCAACGAATTATTCTCTCGCTGCTCTTCATAAGAATTGGATTCTTGATCAGTAAAAAAGCTCGCTAAATAGATATTTAGCGAGCAATTAAAGTTATAAGGGATAAGCACCTTCATGAAAACCTTCGACCTTCCCTTCTGTTGAAAGGTATATAAGTTTAACTTAATGCGTCAAAAAATTTAGAACTGTAAATTTAGGTACTCACATATTACTTTTATCTTAATTCCAACTTTAAACCAAATTAAACTTGTTATATATATATCATTTTACAAACAATAAAAACAAGCAGATAACTTACTTAAATAAAGCCATTTCTGCTTGTTTTTCTTATATCGACTATGTATTGCGAGTCTTAGACACCTCCAGAAGCTTAACCTTCATTTATCTCTTTTGCTACACTCCATTGTGCTTTAAAATGATTTTTAATTTCCTGTTTAACAGTATTTAATTCTATTGGGATGATCATAGAAGCCTTCTCTCCAATTGTATTGATAGAGCCACCTAGTAGAAATACCATTTTATCGTCTATGATAATAAAGCGATCATGATTTTTCTTACTAACTTTCACCTCAATTTTGCCACGTTCTTTTTTAATTTTAGAATAAACAATACCTGCGTCTCCCATAACTTTTTCCGTGATTAATTGTACTTGTATATTAGCGTTTAACTCACCAATTAGATGATAGATAGTTTTATCAAAGTATGGATCAATGATTTGAATTTTCTTCTTTGCTTGTAACAATATTTCCTTAATAAGACTATACGCTTTAAACGAATTATTAGGCTCCAAAAAAATTGTTTGCAAATCCATATTTGGATTTAACTGATTCCATAATTTATCAAATTGCTCCTTATCAAATGATTCCCATTTAGGATTTTTAAATCCTTTTTCAATCAAAACCTTCTCACATGGTTCTCGTCCAACCCCAAATGAAACGTCTGTGAAATATATATTTTCAACGTGTTCAATTAAATCAAATCCATATCGTTTCAAGTATTCATATTCGATTATAGCTATTACCTGCTCAGTTAGATTCATGATACTATTATTGCCATAAGAATGCTTCATTAATAAATAAGGTTGTTCATTTAAGATGCCAAAACGAAATGTCACATATATATTTTTAATGCTTAATTCATCTTCTATCACCATAGACTTTTCGCTAAATATGCGTCGCCTAGATTCTGAACTAATGCCTTCTTTTAATTTATACAAATTGCTAAAGATATAATGTTTATTCCTCTTATCTAAATGGCAATGTGTCATAGCTCTTGATAAACAATCCAATTGTTGGATTAGTTCTGCTTTACTGAACTGCTCAATTAAATCGTCGCCGCCATTATATATATTATTTATAGCCATTACAATCTCTTCAAATTCTGTTTGATTAATGCTTTCATACTTCTTCTGCTCTACTTTTTCAAAAAATGAATCAATATTATAGGATTTAGTTTCAAACGGATTAAACATTGCTACACGCCTTTCGTAGAAATCTTAATTATTAGTTGCTAAAATAACATGACAATGGAATTGCATATGTCTCTTTTAAGTAGGTATCTGTTGCTAAGATCAGTTGCTTCATTGAATCCGTCATTTTGGAGATGGAAACACCTGGTTGCACAATTGAAATATTTTTGCAAACATGGTTTCCGTTTTACCTGTACCAGTTGGTAAAACAATAGTGGCTGGAGAATTCGATGTAGCCCAGTGCGCTCTAATGGCTGATAATGCTCCAAATTGTGGTAGCCGCAGACCGATTTCATCATTGGTTCTCTTGACCTTTTCGCTATAAAACATTTTCCAACTTTGAACAATCTCATGGTTATGAATTTTATTGCCTTTGTTATCAACTGTATAACTTAATCTATTTCCATGACCTATTATTGATACGTCTCTCTTAAACATAGCCACTACACCTCTTATTCGGCTTATGTATATACATATTTCAATATTTTTTCCATTTAGATAATACACCTCTATAATTTCTAATTAAAAATTAATTCATCTTAAAACGCTTTACATATAATTTCGGATTACATCTTTCAGATTATGTTATAAAAAGGAAAAAGACGCCTATGTACCACCTAGGCGTCTGCACTATATACAATAAACATTCTACTAATTCATTGTATGATTAAAACGCCGAATATTTCTGTCATGTGTATGGCTAGATTTTTAACTTCGCGCCTACTTCATTTAGAGACAATATCGAATATTCTTCTTCTTTACTTTCATGTTATAAGAGTCTGATCAATCATGCGTCTTCTTTTTAGTAAAAGGTTCTTATAAAAACAACAGAGAAGATGCTTAGGTCTAGCCATTCGTCAATTCCCTTTATTAAAACTGCCGATAATATCATGATATGTAATCTAGCTGTAGAGAATTTTATAATATGACTTTCATTATAGAAAACTTCTAGAATCTAAAATTAAAATTCGTATATGTCAGTGGAGTTCAGTTTTTTATTACATTTATAATTTCTTCAAACTCATTTTTATTTAATTCAGTAAATGACCTGCCTATTTTATTTTTCAATAAATCCATAAAACTACTTGTCGACGGTATTATAGATACTAACTTTCTTTTATCAAGCGCGAATTCTGCAACCATTTCGTAAGGAAGATTTGCGTCATTAAGACTTTTGTCCATTTCCTTTCCTCTGTCGTTCCAGTAAGTAATGTATGACAAACGCTTATTGAAGTCATAAATACCTGCTTCGAATTCGTCATAAACATTCTCTTCCTTATAGTATTGAACATCTTCTCTATTAACAATAATGAATAGTAACTTTTCATTAAAGTCGGAGTCCTTCATTAACTCTGTAATTTCATACATACAATTTAATGATTGTAAGTACTTACTAGTTACAATAGAAACAACATAGTCATGATCTCTAATTGTTTTCATAAATTTATCCAAATCGGCTCTGTATTGAGTTATGTTTACGTCTCTGCTTACACTTATATCATTATGTTTAATCAAACTTTCCTCGACAATATTAACAAGGTCCGCATCATAATGACAATAAGAAAGAAATACCTTTTTTGTTTCCATTTCTACTAACTCTCCATTCTGATTGATTATGTAAGGAATATCATTAACTTTGACTAAATCCTTCGATTTATCAATGGAAATGAAAATAAGGTTATTGTCTCCTACTTGGAAAGATTCAGTTATACAGTTTACATCGACATTTAAAAGTTTGAGTGCAATTTCTAATTTGAAAGGGATTGAGCAATTTTTAACTCTCAATGTTTGTCCATCATCATGTATACCTAAGATGATATCTCCCCCATTTTCATTTGAAAAAGCAGAAAGATATCTTGCTGCCTTTTCAGGAGTTAAAACTGGGTGTATGTATACTTTATTACTTCTATCGTTACTTCTTATAGCTTGGATTATGTCTTCTTTTGTTCTCAATATTGTTCCACCTCTACCTTTTATAATTTTCTAAGAGGAATTTTAGAAATGCCTGTTGTTTTTAGAAGATCACCTAATGTTATAATTTTTTGCTCAGCACCATTATCCGTCCACAACTCATAATCTGTACTGTCAAGAACTTCTAATTCCCCATCGCCATAAAAAATAATTTGCTCACCATCAGTTGGTCTAATAACAATTGTAAGTTCTCTGCCATCTTTTATGATAGGAAAAATCGTTTCTGTATATTGATTAGCCTCCCATTCTTCCAGTGTTGCAGGAACTTTATATTGAGGCGCTTTCACTAAATAATTATATACATTTGATACACTTCTTTTTAACAAGCCTTCGAAATGCTTTCGCATTTCTGGTATTGATTGAACAACATGTTTTAATAATTCTCTTATTTGTTCACCATCTAATTGAGGATTTTCAAGAATATCCCTAATTTTTTGTTGATTATTTAAAAGTTCATCTAAACCTTCTATATCTATACCATTTTTATCAACCTTCTCAGCAATTGTCATTCTTCTTAGAGTTTCTTCAGGTGAAGATAAAAGCATTCTTTTAGATAAAGTCTTCGGTAAAAATTTTTCGGATAATTCAGGTTCCTTCAAAAAGAAGTCAGTGAGTTTATTAAATGTAGCCTGAACCTCGGTTGCTCTCTTTCCTGGATTGACGTTCTCATCTGAAAGAATTCCAGTTACTATAATTCCAATTTCCTCAGCATAAGATTCTGTATCTTTTTGTTTAAATGCTTTTTTATGATAGTAAGAATCAAATGCAGAGATCGCACGGCTCAGCAGCTTCTTTTTATGAGATAAATCTAACTCGAATAAAATTTCTTTTAACTCATCATTAATATTTGCATCATAAAAAACTTCATTCATAGGATGGAATGCTCCAACTTGAGTCGGAACAAATACAGATTTAATTACCTGTTCCATACCTTCATCCTTTATCCATAATGAATAAAATTTATCTAACCACTCATATTTGTTTTTAACTTCATGAATGTTTGATAAGAATTCAGAAATATTGTTTTTTTCTAACGTTGAATTGAAACTTCCGAAATAAACGTTCCCTCCAAAAACCCTTCTCCAACCTAAAAAGGTTTCTTTTGAAGGTATATTATTGCTACCTGCATCCTTACAAAGAGTCCAAAATAAGATATCATTTTCTTCTTTTTTAGCTTTAGGAAAGAAGGCTTGTATTTTCCCAGAATCATTCAAGTAAGATACTCTTTGGTAGTCATTGGAAGAGGGATTAGTCGGTATTAATGGTTTCTTTGCTATGTAATCCTTTATTTCATCAAAGCAATATTTTTGAAGACCTGTAGATCTAGGTTTGTTCAGTAAACATATATTAAACTCGTCTCTAGTGGAAATTGCATTGGTACAGCCATCAATTATTCTTTTATATAAAGATACTGCTTCTTCTATTATTTTCTTATTCTCTAAATTCCCATCCCTTATATCGTTGCGGTCTATCTCAACGTCTAAAAGATCAGAGTTCATAATAATCGGAAAAGGATATTCTTCACTGCCGATTAACGGAAAATCACAGAATAGCTTTGGCATATTTTCCGGAATAGGAAGGAAATATATTAACTCATCATCAAAATCATATTTTATTGGACAAGCCACTGTTGTGCTATTTTTTTTCAAAAGGAGTAAGTACCTCAAACTAACTTCACCCATATTATTTGATTTAAATGTAAGTATTTGTTGTTGTAAATGAATTGGTAAAGGAGTGCTATTTTCTCTTTCAAAATTCTCGCCATTAACGTTTATAGAACGGATATTTTGATTGAACGCTAAAATGTATGGCAATGTTGCTTTTAAGTCTTCTGCACCCTGTTTCACTATTGCAATTGATTCAGCGGAGCCTCTGAGATTGTAAATAAACTTTGTTCTATTTACTTTCTCTTTAGTTATATTAGTACTATTATCTAGAAGTTCCAATTCATTTATCATTTTTTCTGTTTTTGCTTTAATAGCAAAATAGTCTTCATCAGTACGATCAATAGTAAAATTCATGTCGGTTAAAGTACCATTTTCACGAATAAAAGTTCCTTCGATTTCCACCACTTCTGACAGTAAGAAAGTAGACATAAATCCCGTACCGAACTTCCCTCTTAATTGCTCTTCAGATTCTGGTTTTGTAGAAATTTGAGTTATTAACGATAATAAATTTGCAGAAGAAAAAGGATTCCCGTCATGACTAAAGGAAATTTGATTATCAGATATTTCTAAAAATATATTAATAGTGCTATTACTCGGCGTACAATCAGAAGCGTTTTGAATTAGTTCCCATATCCATCTACGCCTAATTTCATTTTTCTTTTCCTCTGAAGATTCTTTTATATTCTTTAGTTCATTCAATATTTTGTTAGTACTTGAACTTAGTGTCATTTCCAAATATTTATCATTTGCCAAAACAAGACCTTCTTTCCGTTTTTTTTTGCACTGTGCATTATTCATTAAGTAGTTCTTACTTGAAAACTAATTTTCAAGATGTGTTTTCATTAATTGAGTTTTTATTTTTATGATTTCCTTCTTTAATTAGAGCGTATATTTATAAGTTAATTCTCTTAAATTAATCTTTAGTTTTCATAATTTTAACATATATATCCATTAAATTAGTGTTAGAAAATAATAAAATAATATTCTTAAAACTTTCATAAACAGTTCGTAAAAGTACACTTTTACGAACTGTTTTAAATTGCTCATAATTTATGGTTTTTATAGTTCGCAAAACTATAAAAATCATTTTCGAACGTCCTTTATTTTACACACACTTTTACGAACACTTTTAGTAGAATAAAAGATAGAAATCCCAAACGAGGAGTAAATAAATGGATAATAAAAAATTCGGATACATACGAGTTAGTAGCAAGGATCAAAACGAAGGTCGACAATTAGAGGCCATGAAAAAATTAGGACTAAGTGAACGGGACATCTTCATGGATAAACAAAGTGGTAAAGATTTCGAAAGAGCTCAATATCAATTGCTAAAACGGATTATACGAAAAAGTGATGTACTCTATATTCATTCGCTCGATCGATTTGGCCCGAATAAAGAAGAAATTTTGCACGAGTGGGATGACATCACAAAAAACATCCAGGCAGATATTGTTGTGCTGGACATGCCCTTGCTCGATACGACTCAATATAAAGACAGTCTAGGAACATTCATTGCGGATCTTGTATTACAGATTCTTTCGTGGATGGCAGAAGAGGAACGAGAGCGTATTCGTAAACGGCAGCGTGAAGGAATTGATGTTGCTTTGCAAAACGGCATAGTATTTGGCCGACCAAAGGTTACGGTTACCGCGGAGTTTAAACAAGCATATGATCGATGGAAATTAAAAGAGATAACGGCAGTTAAGGCAATGCAGGAAATTGGTGTGAAAAAGACTACTTTTTATAAACTAGTCAGAGAGTATGAAGAATCTTTATAGTTAACCTACATAATAGAAGAAACTCATTTCATATATGAGATTTCCAACCGATTTGGAATACCTTTTATAAACAACTTTTAAATCTACTAAACGTTTAAGTGGCTATCTTGAACGTAATCTTATTCAAGAACGTTCAGCCGCAGGAAGAGTTGTTGCTAAAGCACGGGGGCGTCTGGGTTAACGTCCAGAGAAAAACGGAGAGAAAGATATAGAAATGATGAAAGCTCTTATTGATGGGGGTGCACCAATAAAAGATGGGGGGTTTCTCGAACAACCATTTTTATCCAATCATAAATGTTAGTTTTAAAACAACGATGGATGAGTATCTTCGTAACAAAAAAAGTATAGGGTCGTTAAAATCAATATGAGATTTAATAAAAAATATAACAAAGGAGGATTATTTTGATACCCCCTATATTACAATTATCTGGAGCAATACTTTTAGCAATATTAATATTTCTAAGGAATGAAAAACAGAGCATTAGGGCTACAATTTCAATAACTTTAATCCAAGGTAAAAAGAATCCTAAAATTAAAGAAACTATTAAAGAAACTTGGGTTATTAGATTTGGTCTATTATTAGTTATTGTGGGTTATATTTTACAAATACTTAACATCGACAGTATTTTATTGATAGAAGCTTCAAGGATATATAAGCTTGTTTACACAACTATAATAACTACCTTGTTGGTTTTAGTACTTCTGTTTATATGTAGTAAAATAGCAGATTATAAATTCAGGAAAATTACACCTTTCGATAAAGATATTGATAATGATGTTCTTAGATGGAGCGATTATGTTAGACATTGAAGAAAATTAAAAGAATTTAAAACTAATTTCATAAAATTTCAAAACCATTTTAAAGATGATTTGATTTTGGAATTAGTTTAAATATCCAAAATAAAAAAGAGGCGATCACCTCTTTTTTATTTATTTCAAAAATCATCGTTTGAAATTTTTTTTAATGCCCTTTTTGATTCTTTAATAGTAAAGAGTTTATTATCTTTTATAGGAACCGGCGGCATTCATGAATAATTCATTTAATATATTCTCATATTCTTGTAGATTTCCTGAGTCAGTAATAGTAACCATCGGGAAGAGTAAGTCATTTTTCTTCAAAGATTCAGATTCCCAGCCATGCTCAATTTTCACTACTAAACCTTTTACATCTAGAAACGCTGTTAAAAGTAAATATGGACCTGGCAAATTTAACTCTGACAAATTCTTAAATGCTCTTTCAACAGATTTTAGAAGCGCATTAGTAACTGCTGTTGCAGGAATAGAGCCTTTAGACCATGATGATAAAGATTTCTTGTCTAAAAATTCAATAATACCTTGCCGATTTAAATGTTGGTAAGTAGCACCGTTCTCACCACCAATACCTTCAAAATGTACAGTATTGTTATACCCATTACCTACTAATGGACTCAAATCAAATCGTTCAGGAGACAATGAAATAACAAAATTATTTTCAATAAATGCTTGTAATGGTACAACGTTCAATAGAATAGCAGGGCCATTCCCAGTTTCAAAATAACCTTCATTTGCTTTTGCTTTCATTATACGATTGATGTGATATTGTTTAATTTTATCTTGTACCTGACTGGAAAGTAGAAACCGTTGCTTTATTTCTGTGTAGTCTAAAGCATACTTCCCAGAGTTATTTCTACCATAGAATCGTTCCCCATTTACTATATGTGGACCGTTATACGACTGAGGTATCCTAATGTGAATCACCTCTTTTTGTCCAGCCAGAGGGTACAATGATATTTCTACTCCTACGAGTTGTGGTTCAACAAAATCCCTCAAGAAATTATCAATTGATTGCTTGAATTTATCTTTATCTTCAATTTCTATCCCATTGATTTCTGTAACAATTCCTTTTTCTTCGGAGACACCAATGATTAAATCTCCTCCAACCGTATTAGCAAAACTGGTTATATCAGCAGCAAATTCTCTACGACTGGATTTTTCTTTAAGCTTGAGTTCTGCCTTAAAATCAAGTGATTTCCCTTCCTCAATTTCATTTACTTTCAAAGCTATAATATCTTCCAAATTAATTTCAGTGAAATTTTTATGAATCACACTTAAGTCCCCTTTTTTATTCATTTTTCTTCTTTTTATTAATTATCAATTTATTAACTATAAAAATACAGCACATGAGTTTTCTTGGCGGACGTCCAGAGAAATACGGAGAGAAAGATATTGAAATGAAGAAAGCACTTACAGATGGGGCACACCAATCAAAGATGGTGCGTTTCTCGAACAACGATCTATCGCTATTGGATCGTAAGTAATCTGAAGCACAAGTTCCGTATTCGCAATCATTCTTCTATCACCTATAAAACAAGTTTCGCAACATAAAAATATCAACCTTCAGAATTTCTCCATCTATTTTTTAATTCTTTAATTATATCTTCTATAGAATTCATTAAATTATCGAAGGTTTCTATATCTGGTGATTCCTCAAAACCTATCTTAATTAGAGATATAAAACATATCAACTCATGGTAATCAATTGTTGAATCATTATAATTTTCAATTATTTTTTTAATGTTTCCAATCGATACCTTTTCCAAAAAGTTAGACGACCATAACCATTTATGCGAAAGAATATATATAGCTTGTTCTTTTCCAACAAGATCAGTTAATATAAATGACATCCCGTAAAGCTTTTGATTTTTTCGGATGATATTCAATAGGTAAGAATCGCTATAATTACTCTTCTTCATAACTTCGTAGGCATAATCTAAGAATGAAAAAAAAACCTCAAATATGCTCATATTCTCGGCTTCTCCCCTACCATCAAAGTAGCTTATTGAATTACGATATCTATAAATTGAATTAATTAAATCTGAATTGCCATAACTTATTTTAGATTGGATACTTTCAATAAGTTGTTCTGTATTAATCGTTATTTCAACATCATGCCCTTTTCTGTAATGAATTTCTGTCTCTATAAATAAAATAATATCATTTAAACTAGGAAATATTAATTCTTGATTTATTTCTTTGTAGTCTTTAACACTCTCTCGTTTTCTAGAGAAAAAATGGGATAACCATTGTGCAACAACTGCTGCTATAAAAGCTACAGTAGCAGTAATGATTGCAGGAATAAATGAAGTGCTCACAATGTATAACTTCCTTTCAACTTTGCTTATTTATGCTACAGATTTAAAGAGGAACCTAATTAGCTAAATACTTTTCATTCATGTAATCACCGAACAATAACATAAAAACTCTAAATCTTTCTGCAAAATAGGGGCTACTGCAACTATACTCAGACCTTTATTTAAAAAGGTTTTCAATCCAGTTTATTATGTCTTTCCAAAATGAAAAAAGAAAAATGAATCCTGTTATTAGTGAAACTAAAATAGGATGTTCATTAGCGAATGATTTCTTCTTATCTAGTTCCTTGTCATGATGATTAGAAGAACCATATTTATGACCAATAGATGAGTTTTTAATCTTGTTTTTATCTCCAATATTGATACTCATGTTTTATCCTTTAAACCCAAAAAATTACCAAGTGTAGATTTGCTGAATCTATTCTTATCCCCTATATTAATTGAATCATCAATAATATTCACGATATTGTAGACAGCTTTTTCTTTATTTGAGTAATTTTCTTCCAATTGAGATTTTATATCTAGATTATCCAAATCATCAAACTGTTTTTCTAATTCCATTACAATGTCAACTAGCTTGGATTTCACATTAGAAACGATTTCGTCAAGTTGATTAGAGGCAAATGCTACTCGCATTCCCACTATTTGAAGTTCATCATTTGAAATGAAGTGACAGAAGGAAGTATCTACAGTCTTCGCGTAATTTTCTCGATTTTCTCCGTTTAATACATTTTGTATTGTTGCAATACTTTCACGTGCTTCTAACCTTTTAAGGTTATCAATACGGTCTTCAGGTAACAAATACTCTAAAGGAACAAGAGCATTTGTATACTGATGTACTCCGTTTACTAAATAAGTTCCTATAGGGTGCCCTTTAAGGATTCTATATTTAGGAACCGTCTCTTCTTTCTTATAACCTTGTAGTTCTCCGTTGACCCAATTCATAATAAGATCATTACCAAGGTCAGATAAAATAACCTTCAATCTCCATAAAATATTTTCAATTTGCACCTGTCCACTTACTATATCTTTTAACAGTTGACTACGAGACATTCCATCATTCCCCTTTATTAGTAATATATTTATTTTTATTATACATCCTTAAAAGGGCAAAGCGTGGCTATGATTGATATTTATTGGAAAATAAAAGTGCATTAGGAATCATTGATAAATAATGATTCATGTAGAATCTTATAAATTCATCACCGATTTACCTCTTTCCTCCCTAATTAGTAAAGACATTCTCCTATTGTAGTAACTCATTTAACCAAAAGAGTTTAAACAAAATTAGTAAAAACACTTCCTAGTCGGGGTGTTATGTCAACCTAAGGTGTATGAAGCATGCAAGCCTGTTCAGCGATTGAATCGATGTCGAGCGACTTGTTCAACTAACTAGACAGATTAACTTTAGGAAGTAATTGGATAAGAATTTATTTGATAATGTAGAAACAAAAAGGATATTCACCAATAATTATCGAAATATACGCTTAACAGAGTTAAGAGGTGTTTGGCATGTTCTATAAATGTGATTATTAATTGATGTCAAAATGTTTACGAAATATTGCTATCAAATTGAAGAGGTGTTGTCTTGAAAGACCCGAGAATACAAAAGATTGCAGGATTAATAGTAAACCACTCAATAAAGGTGCAACCGAATGAACATGTATTGGTACAAACCAATACAGAAATTGATCTTAGTGTTGTAAGAGAGATTATCAAGGAAATTCATAAAGCTGGCGGTTTTGCACATATCGATTTAAGAGATTCGACAGTAACAAGACAATTGGTTTTAGGTGGAACAAAAGAGCAGTTTGAAATATTAGCTGAAATTGAAGTAGAACGCTTGGCGAAAATGGACGGATATATT
>Ga0209013_10001949_pt1 | contig 19025 bp, 15 predicted proteins | sample Cruoilmetagenom2_FD_187291 | JGI IMG/M metagenome (GOLD analysis project Ga0209013, IMG submission 187291) | Oil polluted marine microbial communities from Coal Oil Point, Santa Barbara, California, USA - Sample 2 (SPAdes) (version 2) | ecosystem: Environmental > Aquatic > Marine > Oil seeps ...
TGACTCTCATTAACCCCGGCAGGGGTCATAACGGATCCATAAATTGAAAAAAAATCAACTGCAACATTTACCCGGACATTTTTCGAGGGAGTTGATTTCAGGATCAGTCTCAATCTGTTGTAATCTCCTGTCAGTAGAGTAGTATCACTATTTTCAATTGCTCCTGTACTGAATATCAAAAAGAACCTGTTCTCATAATATCCTGAAAACTCTGACTCTGAATGAATATTCAGAGTTGCAAATATTATTAAAATAATCAGAAACAGTATCTTTTTCAAATTGTCACCAGATTCCTCATATTATATTTTACGGAATATTATACTCCGGTGTTTATATTATACAGATATGATTCTACTTTATCTATCAGTTGGTGTAAATTAATCTTCCAGTTCACCGAAAAATTGTTCGGAAACTTCATCGACCACATCGGGTTTACAACCCTTATTGAATAAGGGTTTTAAATTATATAATTTTGGAAAGAAAGAAGGGGCAGGCTGAGCCTGCCCCTTTATATTGATTTGGTTCTGTACTAAAAAATGTAACGGAATCCTAAAAGGATTTCGTGATAATGTTCAAAAGTGTATCCTTCTTTAATCGGAGCTCTAAGCTCTCCAAAGATGGATCCTTTTCCTGCTGCTGTTTCGAGAACATCAAATCCAACATTAAGAACTATGTCAAAATCTGAATTCCATTCAGCAAGCATAATACCTTCACTTAAAGTAGCATCTCTTACCTTCGAACTGAATCCGATACCTGCACCGATGAAGAACTTATCGAAATGTCCGTTCACAAGGATATTAGAGAGGAAATGGTGAACAAATGGTTCTCCTGAAAGAACAAATGCACCACCAAGAGAAGCGATCACACTAAATTTCTGAGGAACAACAAAATACTGAATACCTGCGCGTGCAAATGCAACTCCGGTATATGTCCCCTTTGCAACTCCCGGTCCGCCTTCAACGAGGAAGTAGAGACGTTTTTCTACACGAAGATCAAACTGACAATTGTTTGCAGACATTGTTCCATGGTCATCTGAAACCTTAAGCAGAATACTGTATTCACCAGCTTTCTTGAACTTTTTCTCCCAGACAAAAGGAGCGGCATCGACAACTTTCTTCTCAAGTTCTGCACCTGTTTTTTTGTTAAGAATGGTAATTTCAGCTGAAGTAATTTTCCCATCCTTATCAGTTGAGCCTGATGCATCCATGGTTATTGTTTTTCCAACCATTGCCTTTTCAGGTGTAACTTTAAGGTCGCAGACAGGTGGATAATTAACTGTTACTTCTGCTGTGCAGTCAGAAGCGGTAAATTCGCCATCAACTCCCTGTACTCTTACAGTCATTTTGTATTTTCCGGGGTTCTTGAGCACAGATTTCCATACAGGATTATCCGAAGTAAGTTTCTTTGTTTCGATCTTATTTCCTTCGAAATAAACTGATACTTCTGATACCGGCGCACATTTAGCACTGCTTACATCTACAGTAACAGGTTCACCCGGATTAACGAGTGCAGGTGAAACTATAATACCGCAAACCGGTTTGCTGTCTGTTACAGTGGCGAGTGTGATATTTCCACATGCCTTTGGAATTATAACTTTGTAGTCTTTACAATCTTTCTGTATGGGAATACAAAAAACATTAAGGGGGGCCTTCCCTGCCCATACAAGATTCGCTTTATCGCGAACTTTTTTTCCTGAATAGAAGAGCATCCATTTAAGGGGAGTACCAACCGGCATCTCTTTTTCATTAACTTTTCCGTTTGCTACTGCATCCATTATCGGCTGATACAGGAAATCTGCTCCAACCTTCTGTAATCCCTGTTCAACTCTTGAACTGTACTTTTCCATCAGCATTTTCAGCTGATCGACACTGTCAATCACCTGACCTCTTTTTAGTCCAAGCAGAGGTGCATTACCGACAGATCTGATCTTAAGGGTATCTGCAGCTGTCATACTGAAAGTAAACAATATGAGTACAGAAACAATTAAAATTGACTTAGTTTTAAAGTTCATTTATCCTCCTGATATTATCAATCCTAATAATTAACAGTGAAATTATAACACTTAATATTTTTTTTATACAACAAAAAAAATTATTTTAGTAAAAAAGATTGAGACTGATAAAGATTGTAATATTCCCCTTTTTTACTGATAAGATTCCTATGATCTCCCTGCTCGATCACTTTCCCGTCTTTTAAAACAATTATCCTGTCAACCATCTTTATTGTGGAAAGCCTGTGGGCAATAATAATAGCTGTCCTTTCACCCATAATTTTTCTTGTTGCATCTTCGATAAATTTCTCCGTTTCCGAATCAATATTGGAAGTAGCCTCATCAAGAATTATTATTGAAGGATCCTTGATCAATGCACGCGTAAAACTCAGGAGCTGTTTCTGTCCTGAAGAGAGTTTTTTCCCCTCCTCCAGAACCTGTTCCTCATATCCTTTTTCAAATTTTTCAATAAAAGTGCCTGCATGAACCTTTTCAGAACATTTTTTTACCCTTTCTTCTGTCAGATTGGGTTTAAAAAGTGAAAGATTTTCATTAATACTTCCATTAAAAAAGAACGGGTCCTGCGGGACAACCCCAACCTGGTCTCTGAGATATTCCAGGTCATAATCTTTAATATCCCTGTCATCGATCAGGATTGAGCCATCTTTGACCTCATAAATTCTGTTTATCAGGTTTATTATAGTTGTTTTTCCACTTCCCGTGTTGCCGACAAGTGCAATTTTTTCACCTCTATTTATACTGAATGTAACATCCTCAAGGACCCTGTCTCCATCTATATATTCAAAGTTTACATTTCTGAACTCAATCTTCCCTTCAAGCCTGCTCTCACTCCTTATTGAATTCGGAACATTACGAATAGTGATATCCCTGTCAAGAAGATTAAACGCTCTTTCTGATGCAGCCATTGCGGATTGGAACATATTGAATTTTTCAGCCAGTTCCCGAAGAGGCCTGAAAAACATATTTATATAAGTAAAAAAGGCAAATATCTCACCCACTTTAATTGAGATTCCGATTATTGAATGTGCATAGAAAAAAACAATGATCATACTTATATTTGAAACGATCTCAATTATGGGAAAATAGAGCGAGTATGCATTTATAACTTTCAAATAGGCCGTAAGATAACTTTTGTTAGATGCTTCAAATTGTTCCCTGCTCCTGGATTTGTGATCAAACAAAATGATCTCTTTGATCCCTGTAATGGTCTCAACCAATGATGTATTAATTTCAGAATTTGCTTTTCTGACCCCTGCAAACCCTTTCCGGATACTATTTCTGAATAAAAATGTGCCAACTATAAAAACCGGGATCGAAATCAGTGTAAGAAGTGCAAGCCTGAAATTTATCATGAACATTGCGGTGAGAATGAAGATAACTTTCAGTAATTCTCCCACAACAGTAACTACCCCTTCTGAGATAAAAGCCCTAATTGCTTCTACATCATTTGTCACATTGGTAAGGGTCTTTCCGACCGGGGTCTTATCAAAATATGAGTTGGGAAGTTTTAAAACATGTTTGAAGAGATCCATTCTAAGATCCATCAACAGCTTCTGGCCTATATACTGAACCAGGTAATTGAAAAAAAAATTAAGTGCGAATGCCAGGAATATAATCGAAAATATCAGGAGGCAAAGTGATTTGAGCCCGGAAATATCCCCGGTCATAACATTCTCATCAATACCGATCTTAATAAGATACGGCTGAACAACTCCGGCCACATTCAGGAGGAGGAGGAGAACAACGGAGAAGATGATCAGAGGACTATACTTGATCATATACCTGAAAAGCCTCTTTATCAATTTCAGATCAAGGGTAGCGGTAGTCTTTTTTACCTTCACATCTTCACTCATCACTCACCCTCCATCTGCTGCATCATTGATATCACATAATACTTCCCTTTTTTTTCTAGAAGTTCTCGGTGGTTTCCGGATTCAATAACTTTGCCGTCCTTGAAAAAATAAATATTGTCACACTCCTTCAAAGCTGAGATACGGTGAGAAATAATAAAAACCGTCTTGAATATATTATCACTGCTTTCCTCCCTGATCTTTTTCAAATTTGAAAGTATTCTCGTCTCTGTCCTGGAGTCAACACTCGACAGGGGATCATCAAGCAATAATACAGGAGAATGGTTGGAAATAGCTCTTGCTATGGACATCCTCTGTTTCTGGCCACCCGAGAGGGTTATTCCCCGCTCCCCTACCCTCTGTTCAAATTGATCAGGAAATGAGAGGACATCAGATTCGAGAGAAGCAAGTTCAACAGCTTTCCTCACTTCATCCTCATCAAACCTGTCCATCCCGATTGATACATTATCATTTACAGTTCCCGAGAACAGAAAAGGATCCTGAGACACAACGGAGAAGACAGAATGGAGAGTTTTTTTCTCCATATTACTTATATCCTCACCATTTATGAAGATCATACCAGGGCCCGGTGAGATCAACCCGGAAAGGAGGTCGAGAAAAGTCGATTTCCCTGACCCTACTTCACCTGTGATCCCAATCATTTCTCCTTTACCGATCTTCATGTTTATATCTTCCAATGAAGGCTTCTCCGCTCCCGGATAATAAAAGGAGAGATCTCTGATCTCGATCTCCTCAACATCCATTTTCTGAGTAATTTTCTCCTCTTCGGGAGGTTCAGGGGTTTTCATAATATAGTTGATCCTCTCCATCGCACTAATTCCCAACTGCACCATCGACATGATCCATCCCAGAGAGAGGATCGGAAAGGTGAGAGCGGATATCATTATATTAAATTGCAGAAGTTCACCAATGGTCATTGATCCCGATATCACCATCCCACCACCGACATAAAGGGTTACCAGCTCTATTGTTGAAAATAAAAATATAAAAAGAGGCCTGATAAAGCTTCTCAACCTGACCATATCAAGCTGGACATTAACATAATCACTATTCAGAATTCTGAACCTTTCGGTCTCGGTATTTTCAAGTGTATTCTGCTTTATTGTTGTCATACCTGTTATCGTCTGCCATACTCGGTTGTTTATAGTAGCAGTTGTTTCCTGAATTTTTTTAAATTTGGGCCTGAGTCTAGGAAGGATCGTAAAGATCAGAAATACCAGAAGGGAAAGCATCGGAACTATTATCAGCATCAAAGTTCCACTCAATCCTATCAGAACCGGGAAAAAGATTACTATTCTCGATAAAGCATTAGGAACATACATTACTGCAGGGCCCAGAAGCACCCTTACGTCATTCAGATCATTTGTTAGTCTTGATGTAATGTCACCGGTCTCATTTTTAAGAAAGAACGGATACTCATAACCCAGAAGAGTATTGTACAACCGTTTCCTGATTTCATATTCAATTTTTCTGGATACACTTATAATTATTTTACGCATAAGATATAGAGATACAGCCTCTATAAATGTGAATACTATAACCTTGATCATAAGCCCCGAGATCACATAAAATTTGTTCTCTCCTACGATCTCATCAAGAAGGCTTTTCATGAAAAACGGGATCTTTACAAGACTGTAGTTCTGTATCAATATAAATAAAAATCCCCCCAGCAGTGGTAGAGTATATTTTTTGATATAAGGGATCAGAGGATAGAGAGCTCTGAAAGATCCTTTATTTTTTCCTTTCAATTATCCCTGATCCCCTAAGATGATCTATATATCTCTTCATATTGTGAAACAATCTTTTCCATTGAGAATTTTTTATTTGCTGTCAAAAAGCCTGCATCAACAACTTTTTTATAATAATTATTATCTTTAAGTATTCTAAGGCCTTTCTCTGCTGCTTCATCGGTATTACCATGTTCAAAAAGGAAACCGTTAACTTCATCATCGATCACTTCAGGAAGGCCTCCAACCCTGCTCGCAACAACCGGAACTCCGCACGACATCGCTTCCAGAGCAACAAGGCCGAAAGATTCCTGCCTGCTGGGAAGTATCATCAGTTCGGCAGACGCAATAAGACCACCCAGGTTCGAACATACTCCTATAAAACGAACCTTATCCCGAATATTCAGCTCCTCAGATAATTCAATCATTTCATATTGAAGCGGCCCTTCTCCCACGATCCACAACTCCAGCTTATCAGGCATCACCTTTTCCATCTTATGGAAGATCTTTATCACATCATTGGGAGACTTTACCGGCCTCAAATTGGAAACATGAATAATGATCCTCTTATCCCTCTCCTCCCCGATATCAGTTTTAAGTCCAGGATTGAAAAATTCAGAATTAATAAAATTGTAAATACACGTAACCGTCCCTTTCTTTATTCCGAGTTTGTTCTCAGAATCACTTATCAGGCTGTTAGAAACGGCAGTCACCGCATCACTTTTTTCAATTGCATATTTTGTTATATTTGTCATCGTCGGATGAGCTCCTACAACTGTAATATCAGTCCCGTGAAGAGTGGTCACACATTTCACTTTTCTCCCGGAAATATCTCTGGCCAATAATGCAGAAACAGCATGCGGAAGTGCATAGTGGCTGTGGATGACATCTATATTATTCCTTACAATAATATCCGCAAGTTGTGATGCAAGAGCAAGTGCATAGGGCTGAAAATCAAAAACAGGATACTCTTTTACCCACACTTTGTGAAACTGCATTTTCTCCGAATAGCTGTCCTTCAGCCTGAATGGGGGTTCCAGCCCGATAAAATGAACATTGTGCCCTCTCCCCTCGGCCATTGCACGCCCAATTTCATAAGCTACAATGCCGGAACCGCCGATCCTGTGATAACTTAATATTGCTATGTTCATACTATGTTCCTCGAAAAAGAGATCACCGGATCAGGGATCAACGGAGGGTTTGGAGAATAGAACGGTTCACCATATCTCACCCCGCCCATTACCCCGGCCTGAAGGGCTCTTGCCTCAAGTATTTCCCAGAAATTGTTCGACCTGATGAGGGTCTTTGTTCCGGAATCATCCTCACCTTCTGCTGTTACCTGTGTACTATAACATCTTATTATCTCTTTTTTCTTCTCCAGGAAGGGGGAAATATCAATTATAAAATCTGGCTTTTTCTTTATCGTCAATTCCGGGAATGCTATAAAAGAATCCGGGCGATGGGGAGGATCATCACCTCCTATCTTCTCAAGTCCCGAAAGATATGAACATTCTCTTACTATCTCCCCGCAGTATTTATGATCCGGATGGCGGATCAGTTCATCAGAGAAGGAAAAAATTATTTTAGGCCTCTGTGAACGTATAACATCTATCACTTTCAGTCTGTTCTCTTTTGTATTCCTGATATTCCCGTCCTGAAGATCAAGTGTCATCCTGAAATCAAGGCCCATCAATGCAGAAGCTTTCTTCAGTTCATCTCTCCTACTGTCACCTGATCCGTAAGTACCTGCCTCTCCATTGGTGAGGTCACACACTCCAACCCGATACCCTAAAGTTTTCATATAGAGGACAGCACCACCCATAAATATTTCCGCATCATCCGGATGAGCTCCGAAAATAAGTATATCAACCATTGTTCAACTCCATAAACTTCAAATTCTCATCATAATTATTATAAATCGTTTTTAAAAGGCTTCTTCCCCCATAAAGATTCATATAGTAAAAGATATTAAACACCCTCTCCTGTCTTCGGCCGGAAGGGCGCAGATATCTGTAGATCATACTGATCCTGCGAATGGCCGAATCACTTTTCTCTTTGTCATTTTTCCTCTTAATTCCTATCAGTTCTTTAATATCTCCATTCAGCTTTTTACTGAATTTGTCCGGCTGCAACCCGAGTTCTCTTAACCCGGTGATCAGATCTTCAGCAAGAGAACCTGACCTTTCAATGAGTTCCTTCTTATCAAATCCGGTAATGTCCTTTAACCTTATTCCCGACATCTCATCAGCATTATTTTCATCAACTTCGGAAATAGTTATTCCGGACTTTTTCAATTCCCTTTTGATCCGGGGCTCTATAAGATCAATACTCATTCTCGGTATTACATTTGCCGGTTCAACTCCATGGAAGCTGAAGTTGTCCGAAAGTTCCTTAAGATACTTCACTTCACCCGGTCCTGCTATATAAGAAACAGTATTGAAATAAGCATCCTGACAGATACTTCTTGTTTTTAAAGAGGGAACAAGTTCATATGTGCTCAGATCAACGGGAGCACCGTCTCTTCGTGCAAATTTACCACCTTTTCTGAAAACAGGAATTCTCCTTTCCCCGTCCATGAAGAACAGATTACATTGTTCTCCCTCCGGGGTTGTTTGGGCTTCCTTCATTAATATTGCCCTGGAAAATTCCCTGAAATCCTTTATGGAAGGATCGAAGAGCTCAAGATCAAATTCTTCGAATAGTTTATCCGCCAGAGATATGGAGGCTTCTCCGAGTGATCTTCCTGTAACATAGGAGTCAAATACAATTTTTTTAAGTCCTACCGTATGTTCTGTCTGAACAATCGAATCAAAAAATTCATTTAACACAATGATTAGTTTATCATCAACCGGAATACTTCCACATGAATATCCTTTTGAATCAATATCCCATTTCAATGACCTCAGTTGACCGGACGAATCCAGGAAGTTTATGGTATTTATCTCACTAAAATCTGCATCATTGGTCTCAAGCCAGTATACGGCTTTCCCTTTATATTTCTCAGCATGGTAAATTGCTCCAAGGACTTTATACATTGTAAAGAGCGGGCCGCCGAGGAGTCCCAATTGCTGCCCGGTCACGAATGTTGCAGCCTCATTTTTTCTCATTTTTCCAGGTCCCCTTAAATTATTATATTACTTAAATGGTTCAAATACAATTTGAATATAGTATCAGATAATATACTCATTTTTCTAGAAAAAATTATCATATTGTATATCGGATTCGAATAAACTAAAATTGAAAAAGTTTTATGGAGATAAAAATGAAAAAAAATCTTGAAGAAATTATAAATTACATTGAAGAAGTAAGATCTGATATAAAAAATTATGTTCAGGATAAAGAAGATCATTTGCTGCAAAACACAAATGATGCGAATTCCTGGTCCCCCAATGAAGTTCTACAGCACTTATATAAAACAGAAATTTACATTACAGAACTGCTGAACAGACAGATAGAGAGGGCAAAAAAGAAGGATCTGACATCCGTGGATGAAACAACTTCCTACCTCCATTCACTGGATGAGTTTGAGATCGAGATAGTTAATGAGAAATTCAATGCTCCTGAATTATCAAAACCTGGAGGATCAATGGATTCTGAAGTGGTCTTACATCAAATGGGTGAATCAAGGAGTGAACTGATAAAACTACTCAGAGAGTTTTCTCAATATGATATGACAGGAATTGAATTCCCTCACCCTGCTTATGGAAGGATGAACATGATCCAGTGGGTATTATTCCTGGGGAAACATGAAGAGCGACACTTTAACCAGATAAAGCAGGTATTAAAATTATCAGGAGTGTAGGCAGATAATCTTAAAGGAGAGGAGATGGCTGAAAAATTAAAAGAGTTGTTCTTCACAGAAAAGTCGATCAAAGAATTTTCCGCTTCTGTTAAAAAGCATTTCCCTGATTTTAATAAAAATAAATTTTTAACACTCATTTATACCGGTGAATGGGAGGAATTGGAGCTTAAACAAAAAATGAGGCATATCAGTACTGCTCTTAAGGAGGTATTACCTGTTGATTTTAAAGAAGCATGTTATATATTAAAAAAGGCAGCCCCGGAGATTAAAGGATTTGAAGCCATGTCCCTTCCGGATTATATTGAACTTTATGGAATGGAATATCTCGACACATCCCTTGATGCTTTGCGGGAATTCACAAAATACTCCTCATCCGAATTTGCTATCAGGCCGTTCATTTTAAAGTACCCTGAAAAAGTAATGGACAAAATGGTAGAATGGTCGAAAGATCCTGACACTAATGTAAGGAGATTTTCCAGTGAAGGCTGCAGGCCCCGTCTCCCATGGGCTATGGCATTGCCCATATTTAAAAAAGATCCCTCTCTTATATTCCAGATCCTTGAGAACCTGAAAAATGATGAATCGGAATTTGTCAGGCGGAGTGTTGCAAACAACCTGAATGATATATCAAAAGATAATCCGGAAACAATGTTTGACCTGTGTTCCAGCTGGTATGGAAACTCTGGAGAAACCGATTGGATAATAAAACACGCATGCAGAACTCTCTTGAAAGCAGGGGATAAGAAGGCAATGATGTTGTTCGGATATGGCGATCCGGAAAATATTCATATCAATGATCTTAGTCTGGATAAATCTGAGATAAAGATCGGGGATTATTTATATTTTTCATTTAATCTTGGCATAAAAGAAAAGCAGAGTGTAAAGATCAGGATCGAATACAGAGTAGATTTTATGAAGTCCAACGGCAAATTGTCCGGGAAGGTTTTTAAAATAACTGAAAATACTTTTATGCCCGGGACCAAACTATACAATAGAAAACACCAGTTTGCTGATATGTCCACAAGAAAACACTATCCCGGTGGACATGTCCTGACAATAATAATAAACGGTGTTGAAAAAACCTCAACCGGATTCGAATTAGGATAAATTACAATTCTAAATCCAGAGTACTGATCTTATTGACACTAATTCCTTCTGGAGCTCTGAATAACCCGTATCAGAACAAAAATATATTTTGAGCCCGACAGGATCATGGCCGCCCCTATCCCTGTATATAGAACAGAAAGATATACTTTAGGAAAAGCAGAATGTCTGACAAAGGACCCCAACAGGATCATTCCACTTATCAGAACATAACTTCTCCATGGGAAAAAAGAGAACAAACACCTTTTCCCTTCCATTGGTACTATCCGGTGTAAATTTTTATCAACTATTTTTGAAAATCCGAAAATATGTATCAGGATTCCTGAAGTCAGGCCGACTGCAATCATAATCAGGATAAATTTTATCTCTTTATCCTTCAGCCATGAATAAGAAAGAGAATTCAAAAATATCCCTATCGCAATCCATAACAATCCTGCAATTAGTAATAGAATATTTTTAGGGACGCCGGGTTTCCATTTCTCCAATTCAGAATCAGACAATTTTAATTTCATATAGTATTATATATTAACTGAAAATAATAAAATCAAAATTTTTTAATTTTTTCCTGAGATATATTCATTAAAAGTCACATGTATATATCGGAGATATTTATTAAAGGAGGAAGGATTATGAAAAAGAATTTATTGTTGGTTTTGATTATTATTGCACTTATTACACCTGCAATTTCCCAGACATTAACGGTGAAACGACCGGTTCTAACATTAGCAAAACCAAAAATACATGTTACAGGACATGCTCAATATTATGGAAATGCAAAATATATCTCTGCATATTTAACTTTGAAGTTAGACGGCAGGCCTTTGAGCAATGTAAAAGTATACATCAATAAATCACTGATGATGAACCACGGGAATGGAAACTACGGCGGATCGATCCCGTCAACATATAAAATAAAACTTGGAAATGAACTGGTATTTTCAGTTGTATTCCCGAAAGGCCCTTACCGTCTTGGATCCCCCCCTCCTTTTTCCGGAAAGGTCAAGCTGGGAACATATAGGATAAAAAACATAATAAGATGGGTATGGCCGAAACCTGGGCAGACCATCACATTTGGAAGGTTCCTTACGTTTTTATTTAAATGGGATTTTACCGGTACTCCGGCAAAAACAGAATTTTTTATAAAAGATAAAATAACCAATACGAAGATATATACAAAAAATACAAGCTCCGAACAACAGAACGTAATGGCCAGGCTATTCAGCAGGGGCAAAGAATACGTAATGGGGATGTGGGCAGTCGATCCGATCGCTCATTTTAAATTATCTAAACACTGCACAAAGGGGTCAAAAATTGACTGGTATTTTTCAAATACAATGATCTTTAATACCGGCAAAAAAATCACCCCTTTTATTCGTAAATAATGTAGTTCTGATCAGTTCTTCAGACCGGCATAATATATTGAGTTGAACAGAAGTTTAAAAGTGCCAAAGGTCTGTGCGCGGTGTTGTATCCTTCCGCCGAATACGATCACATTACCCTTATAATAGTCGAATACCATCGATGCAACCGCTCTGTTGAGATACTTTGCACCCTTTAAATAACCACTGATAAGATGGGGGCCGGTATTGCTGAACCTGGATACAACTCTCCTTTTAATATTGCCGTTAACCGGCATAGAAGTTCTGAAAGCTGGACTGTGTGAAAAGAAAAGGATATTATCCTTCTCCATTCCCCAACCGATCGGATCATCATTATTAATATTTACACTCAGAATGGATCCGGGGCAATAAAACTTGTCCCTTCCTGTCTTCGCTAGTACATTTTCAAATGGGAGATTCAGATCCTTTTTCGCAATTTCATACGAAGAATCGAGAAAGATAACCGTGCCTCCCCCTTTAATAAACGCTTTCAGATTTGAGATCCCTTTTTTACCGATCCCGCCTTTATATTGAGGAGGCATCTTTTCAAAATATCTTCCCCAGTATCCGCGGTAAATTCCATCCACTATAACATCTCTCCCCATATCAGGAAAAATCACTACATCAAATTTTCCGGTAAAACTCTTATTACTAATATCCTTGTTGTGAATAACAGTATATTTAAATTCAAAATTATCAAGCACCCATCTCGTCCACCCCTCATCCATACTTGACAAATACGGCTGGTAAATGGCCAGTCTCGGAGATATTAGTCTTGCTGAGTCATCAGCAGAGAATTGATCTGCATATCCCGGATCCACATCTGCCCCTTCGAATATTTTATTTACATCAATCTTTTCCAGATCCGATCTTTTCACTAAATAATCACCCGCATTAATCTCACCATTTTTAAGATTTCTGTAAACCGGGACATTATTCTTCAAAAGACGGTTAACAGCAATTACACTTCCATTATTGCTGGCAGGAATAACATAGACTGCCCCCGCCTTCACAGAATCACCCGATCTGAAAAAAAACTCCCCAGATTCTTCAATATAACTTTTGTCAGGAGAAAACATAACCTTCTCATATTTCACTCCCATCTGAATCGGAAGGGTCCAGCCGGATGAATCGTATGGTTCTATTATCGGGCCATCCCTCATATGTTTAATTTCAGGATATACCTGCTTGCTCATCATAACCTTCACGAAATTTCCATAAGGCTGGGACAATGGAATAAAGAAAGATCCGGCATTGTATACCTTATTGTTTTTCAGGATATCTTTTTTGATTTTAAAGATCCGGACCCCGCCCTCTGCCATCCTTTCAAGAAAAGAGACAGCAGCTGATCTGTCATGCTGATCAGCGTTGATCACATAACCGTAAACAGGCCCTGCCAAACCTTTGCTGATACACTTCAGGCCACCGGATAGAAAATTCTTGAGAAAACTTGTTCTGTTCTTTGAAACAATCTCACCAAGCGCTTCTGCAGCAATAATTTCATAGTCGATAATATCTCCGATTTTCCACCACCCACCCTTCCAGGGATCGGGAAAATTCACCTGCTTCTTATATTCCGGCAGCCCTTTCGAAGCAACTCTCAGCTCATTCTGATCTATGTAGAGAGGAGTGGCAATTGCAACACTTGCCATTTCAGTTAAGATACCGACAACATTTTTATACCATGCAGTATTCTTTGAACCACCGGGCCAGTAAGCATCAAATGCATATCCGGAGGCTACTCCTTTTTTCCCCTTTTCCTGAAGCTTAAGAGCCATGAACGAACCTATAATATCTGTTTCTCTAAGAAGGAGAGGATCAAGATTATCATTGATCGGATCTTTGAAAGGTGGAACGAACATCCTGGGTCCGGTCGTACCCATCTGGTGCATATCAAGGAATATCTGAGGATAATACTTCTTATGCAGCACTGAATTAACAATTCGTGTTTCTTTCAGATTAAGCATGAAGAAATCTCTGTTAGTATCATGCCCTGCGTAATAGTGATAAAGGTAAGGAAGAGGCCCACCTTCAAATTCTGTACCCAGGTACTTTTCATACCATTCACTCACCATAATATTACCATCCGGATTGATTGATGGCATCAGCATTATCACTGTATTTTTCAATATTTCCAATATGTCACTGCTCTTACTGACAGCATATTTATGCGCAAGAAGCATCATCATCTGAGCAGAAGCAATCTCAGTGGAATGAATTGTTCCTGTGATAAGGATAAAAGCTTTCCCGGTCGAGAGACATTGATCCAGTTCCATCCGATTAATTCTGTCCGGATTCGCCAGTTTTTTATTTATTTTTATAAGTTCATCAAGATTATTGATATTCTCTGCAGAAGAGATGAATGAGAGGATCATTGGATTCCCTTTTGTACTCATTCCTTCATTGACAGTTTTGATCCGGGCAGAGTTCCCACCAAGATATTTCATATATTTAACTATCCCATTATAGTGAATAAGTGTCCGGTCTTCCCCGATCTTCTTTTTAAAATATTCATTCGGATCTGTGAGGGAGAACAGAGAAACACTGAAAATTAGTACTAAGAATATAATTGTGAATTTTTTCATTTCAAAACCTCCATTTATTGCCAATTTATTAATATAACCCCCGGAAATAAAAATTTAAAGTTTTTAGTGAAATTAGTGCTGATTATCTTTTTGAACTAAGAACAGGGATCGGGCGATAGAAGAAACGTTCTGCAATTTCATAGATCACTATAGCAGGTTGTTCTTTATCGATCAGGTCGGGGAAAAAATTAAAACCCCAGTCAAGCAGAAAAATTACCTCTGAAAAAGAAGCCGACATATACTTCTTCAATCCACGCCCGAATGAATCATGTATCACTATTGCTTTTGGAAGATATCCTTTTTTGTTAATGGAAACTGAAGTTCTGACCCTTTTATATTTAAAATTTTTCAACCGGGATCGACCGATATCCGACCCGGGAGGCAAAAATAATCTCCGGAAACTCTCTTTATAGAACGATTCATTCAAAGCAAGCATTGAGGCAAGGTCAGCTTTTGAAGGGCCTGCTATTTTTTTTTGGGGGAATTCTTCAAATGCAAACGGTAAAGCACCTTGATACCTCTGAGACAGATGGAGAATTATCTCTCTGTAAGCAAGCCATGCTCCGAAATGGGTCCAATGGGAGTCGGTCCTGTGATAGACCTGGTGATCCTTTTTCCCGTTAAGGAGAATGGCTCTCAGATTCAGGACCTGAATGTCTGAATTTTTCAAAAGGTACTCTGTCAGCTCCTCTGCTCTGATACCTCCGGTAACTTTTTGTAAACTGTCGGGGAGATACTCTGTATACACAGTACTTTTATTGGGAACAATAACAATGAGGAGTTCGATCCCCCTTTTTTTAAGGAATTGATACCGTTCATAAAATGTGTTGAACCAGTATTCAAGTTCATCCTTTCTGAATCCATCTATCGAAGTTGAATAATCTACCTCTAAGCCGCTTTCATTCAGCCGCTTAAGAAAAAGCCACTTATTTTTTCCGATTATTACCCGTTCAACCGGGGATACACCGAAAATTTTTGAATAAAAATAATTCCTTCTATACAGCATTTTTCTTCTGAAGGGAAAATTTTTCTCAAAATAATTCCCGAAATTTTCAAGCCCCTTCTGAAATCCTTCTTCGGGGAACAATTCTGGGGCTTTACTTTTATTCTCCCATGTAGAACCTGTTTTCCCGGTTCCAGTCACTAATAACAGGAGAGGGAGGAATAATATCAGAATAAAAGATATGGTGTGTCTTTTATTCAGTATGATCTTATATATGTTCTTCATTATTTACCTAAAACCTGAAATATATGAAGGGGGAATATGTCCCCCCGATAACTGCCAGAATACTCACATAAAAAACAGTGAGAAAAAAAATATAACCGATCGCTTGAGAAAATATCCTTAACGGGGTACCCATTTCAAACGAAATCCTTTTTTCCACCATGGGCACCAGATGCTTCTCAAGAGCCTTAAAGAATGGAAATGAGATGAAGATCCCTGCCGATGCAGCCAGAATAGTTTCCGAATTTACATAGAGTGAAACAAAATATCGAGTTCCATCACCGCCTCCGAATCCTGCCATTGATCTCAGAAGATCAAACGCCTGTGACATATCCGAAGCTCTGAAAATTGCCCAGCCGACTGTCACAACAAGAAGAGAATATAATATCTGCAGAGGTTTCCAGACCTTTTTTTTCATGAACTTTCCCAGTTTCCAGTGTTCGATAATGAGAAACAATCCGTGAAAAAGTCCCCATATTATAAAAGTCCACTCTGCTCCATGCCATATTCCGCAGATCAGCATCGTGATAAAAGAAGCGGCAAAGTATGCAATATCCTCAACCTTGAAACCAAATTTCCGATCCTCTTTTATTTTTCTCATGATCCTATAGGCAACAGGTAGAAATATATATAATTGCAGCCAGTTTGACAGGGTAATATGCCACCTTTTCCAGAAATCCCGGATCGATGTTGCAATATAAGGGAAGTTGAAATTTTCAGGGATCTCGAATCCCAGCATTTTACCGAGTCCGACAGCCATATCTGTATATCCGGCAAAATCAATATATATCTGCAGAGTAAATGCCAGTACTCCGACCCATGCAAGCCCGAATGTAAACTCTCCAGCCGGTATTTTAAATATTTCATTAACACATTTTGCAAGTACATCCGCTATCAGGACTTTTTTAGCCAGACCGAATACAAACCTTTTAACACCCTCTTCAAATGAAAACAGCCCGCCCCCTTTCACGATTTTATAAAACTTGTTGTGAAAAGTTATCGGACCTGAAAACACTTTCGGGAAAAATGAAAAAGTAAATGCCACATCAAAAGGATCTTTAAAACACAGATCTTTGTTCCTATGGATATCAACCAGATATGATATTGCAACAAATGTAAAAAAAGATATCCCCACGGGAAATGTTTCCGGTATAATCGAGCGGAGAAGGAGTATTTCAGTTCCGATAACAGCTTCTATATTTGAAACTATAAAACCGGAATATTTATAGAATACAAGAAGAAGAACATTCAGTGTAATGCCGGAAGTTAAATAAAATCCGGATATTTTTTCATTTTTACTTCCTGATATCAACAATCCGAATATATAGTTTAAAATTATTGAAAACAGGAGAATATTCAGATAAACTCCCATTCCAAAGTAGTAGAAAAGAAACCCTGCAAGGGCGAGGAACCATTTTTTTGCTTTATTCTTTAAAATATTCCCGAAAAAGATGGCCACAGGGAGAAATAAAAATATAAATATAAGTGAGCCAAATTGCATTTATATGTTTCCTGTACAGCAAGACGACTTTATCATATCAGAATAATTTTTTCCTTTTAAGATCACTCAGCTTTCCTGCAGTGAAAAATGGATCTTTCAGATCCGGCTTTCCATTCAGTGCCGAGATAATTACCAAAAACTTTTTTAATAATAAAGCCTGAAGCTTTAAGTATACCCGTCAGCTCTTCTTTTGAGAAAAGTCTGACCGACTCTTTGTATTCACTTTTTTCACCATTTTTTTTAAGAAATATATTTTTAATAATTCTATTTCCGGAAATCTCCCGTTTCTCGCAAACCTTACACGCATCTCCTATAACAAACTCACTCTCCTTAATGATATTATCCCGAACAAACTCTGAATTAAGGAAATCCAACCAGAAATGCCCACCTTTCTCAAGAGAATCATAAACACCCTCAATAACCTTTATATTCTCAGAGTCCTCTTCAAAATATCCAAAACTGGTAAACAATGAGAGTATAATATTAAATCTTCCCGGAATATTTCTCATATCTCCCTGAAGCAGTTTTAAATATGGATATTTGCTTTTCCCACTCTTCAGTAATGACTCGGACAGGTCAATACCAGTTACATCAAAACCTTTATTCTTAAGAATTGAAACATGCCGCCCTTCACCACATCCCAGATCAAGAATTTTATCCTGAATATCAGGTTTTATATTTTTCAGTAAAAGTGAGATTTGCTTTTCTGCATCATTCTTACCCCTGTGAGAATAAATAAGGAGATAATTTTCATCAAACCACTCTTTGAACCAAGCTTTAGTCATTGATTACCGGGGAATTATTTAATCCCATGCTCGGCCTTGAATGATGCCCAGTTCTGTTTAAGCCATAAAAAATCTTCAAATTTATTAAGTCTGATTATAAACGGATTGCTTTTTAGTTCATTGCCGATAGTTGAAGACGGAGCGGTACCGTAATTATGCCCGGGCCATACATTTAAATGGCCGGGAAGAGACATAAGTTTTTTAAGACTTTTGAATTCAACTTTAGCATCTTCTTCAGTGTAGGTACCACCTACTTTCCCTACAAATAAAGTATCTCCGGTAACAAGATTATCTCCTGTCAAAATACACAATGAATCTGAAGTATGACCGGGGGTATGAATAATTTCACAGGAAATTTTTCCAAATGTTAAAACTGCTCCATCCTCTACTTCAATATCTCCGCCACCGTCTTTAAATGTTACCAGCTCTGCACCGGTTCGTTCCTTTATAAAATGGTTCCCGCCGGTATGGTCGGGATGAGAATGGGTATTTATAACATACCGGATCTTAAGGCCAAGGTTATTTGCTTCCACAAGAACAAGCGATGGATCCGGAGAAGGATCGGCAACTGCAGCAATTTTTGTTTCCTCACACCCGATAATGTAGGAATAGTTTCTATCCCCGCCGGAATTGATCTGTTTAAATATCATTTTTCCTCACTGGAAAAGTATAACAAATTATTTATGGGTGTAAAAATATTATCTGAAATAAAAAAATGATCCAGAGCCCGGCCAGCCGGGCTCTGTTTTATGATCTTTAGATCTTATTTTTCTTTTTAAGTCTTTTTACTATCTTCTCCATTTCAGAAACAAGAGAATCAAGCCTTTTAAAAGCTTTTAAGAACGGGTCTGCTGTTGTCATATCCACTCCGGCAGTTTTGAGGATATCCAGAGGAGGACGGCTTCCACCGGCACTTATGAAATCGAGATAATTTTTTCTATTCTTTTTCTTATTCTTTCCATTAAGAACTATATCAGAAAGTGCCATCGAAGCAATTATTCCCGTGCTGTATGTATAAACATAATAATTGAGAAA
>Ga0209013_10001950_pt1 | contig 19009 bp, 14 predicted proteins | sample Cruoilmetagenom2_FD_187291 | JGI IMG/M metagenome (GOLD analysis project Ga0209013, IMG submission 187291) | Oil polluted marine microbial communities from Coal Oil Point, Santa Barbara, California, USA - Sample 2 (SPAdes) (version 2) | ecosystem: Environmental > Aquatic > Marine > Oil seeps ...
CTGCCAGAGTTGGTACTTTTCTACCAGGTATGGCAACTCCGGTCTAGGTCCGACCAGGCTCATATCCCCCTTGATAACATTAAACAACTGCGGAAGCTCATCCAGACTGGTACGCCGCAGGAAACCCCCAACCGGCGTAACCCGTGGATCCCGATCTGATTTATGAATAAGATGACCCTCTTCATCGAGGCGTTCAACCGAATCCACCATAGTTTCTGCGTCCGGGACCATAGTCCGAAATTTGAGCATTTCAAAAATGCGACCATTCTCCCCGGCCCGTTTTTGGCGGAATAGGACCGTTCCCGAACCTTCCATGCGTATGGCTATCGAGACAATCCCCATCAGGATTAAAACTGGTGGCAGCAGTAAAATGGATATCAATAGATCAAAAGCGCGCTTCATCATGCGTTGGTAGTCATTCAAAGCCGGGGCACGCAGATCCAACATCGGAATACCGGAAAAATTTTCGATCGCAGCTTTATGAATGGCCAGATGGAAGTAATCCAATATGATCCATACTTTCACTGGCAAAGTATGTAGTTTGTTGACCAATTGTTCCATATGCTCGTATTCCCACTGAGGCAGGGCGATAACAACATCGTTCACCCCAAGTGTCTCTATAATAGTTTTGGCTTCCTCTACAGGACCGAGAATGTCCTCAGGCAGAGGATCAATAGCGGTGTTGTCATCCAGGTATCCTACAACCCTTATTCCAAACTGGGGATTATTTTCTATTTGTACCTGCATCTCCAAACCGGTAGAGTTTTTGCCAATGATCAGTAATTTGCGTTGGTTCCCGAACCGGCTTTTCGATTTATTTATGATCAGACGCGCGGTCAAACGCCAACCCAACATGAAAGAATACGCTAACAATACAAAGAGTAAAAATAACAACCGCGAGACTTCACGATAGGAAAGGAAAAGGATACCCGCCAGGGCTACGGCAGCCAAGATTGACGCCAGGGTGAGATTAGTGATCTCGTCGACTAATTTAATATTCTTGCTTCCATCGTAGACTGAAAACAATATCAAAATGGCGATCCACACAACCATGGAAAGCAAGTAGATTAACCAAGGCGTCGCAACGTACAGTGGGTAATGGGCGGCAAAAGGAACGATATGCAATTGGGGTCTGATGTAAGTCGCTATATATAGAGCTAGGCATACAAAAGCTGCATCAATCCCAATAGACAGGAGAGCAAAATTAACCGAAAAACGACTACCCATATTTCTTCATTAAGGCTGACAATTTTTTTGAGAAATACCTTGCATAATAGATTTAAATTATCATTAATAGCTGTGTAGTGAACCTATAAAATTGGAAATTAAATGCTGAATAATTAGCTAAACACGAAAATTCCTGATCGTTTTCCAAACCAATGTGTTTCAAACACTATTGGTGTCAGATAATCCAAAAATGAGTGGATACGTTTATGTATATATACATCTTTCAGAACTCTCCCGATTTGGTGATAAACATCCAATAAATTCTGTTACCCTGTCAGGTTGACTTATTCATCTTTGATTGTGCGGATTAGCCTTTCAGTGATAATATAATCATTTGCAAAACGAGATTAGCTTTGCATTTATAATTGAAAGAATGTCTTATGCGTGCCATATGGGCTGCTTCCAATTCTTGCACAATGATACTTAATAATATTGGACTTAAGTATACCCCTTCCTTGCTAATGTGAAATGTAAAGGTGCGTGCAATAAAATAAATGTCCAGCCAGATGGACCCGGTGCGGAGATAGTGTTCATCTCAATAAACGCGGTCCGCGAACTCAGATTCACATTCGATTTCTCTTGTAAGCACCCTTCACTCAGACAAAACATAATGGATTGCCTCTTCAAGGCGTTCGCGGTACTGCCGATCATAATATTCCCAGTATTCGCCCGACTTGATTTTGCGCCACCACCATTCGTTTTCTAAATACCACGCAATGGTTGCATCTAAGGCTGATTCGAAATCGTACTCAACTGTCCACCCCAACGACTTGATTTTGGCACAATTAACACTATAGCGTCGATCTTGACCGGCACGATCTTCTACAAAGCGGATCAAAGAATACGGCTTGCCTAACCGATCAAGGATCGCCTTTGCCAGATCTAAAGCTTTAGTTTCATTCCCAGCACCAAGATTATATGTCTCTCCATATACGCCCTGATGTAAAATCAAATCAACCCCACGGCTGTGATCTTGCACATACAAATAGTCGCGTACATATTTGCCATCACCATAAACCGGCAAAGGTTGATCTTCGAGAGCATTCGTCACGAATAGGGGCACAACTTTTTCTGGATACTGGCAAGGACCAACATTATTGGTACCGCGGGTGATGGTGACAGGAACCCCATAGCTAACATGATAAGCATAAACTAACAGATCAGCGGCCGCTTTACTGGCTGAATATGGGCTTCTGGTCTCCAAGGGATCCTCTTCTCCAAACGAGCCGCGCACGACCTGACCATATACTTCGTCCGTAGAAATCTGATGATAACGTAAGATCTCAAACTGCTTTGCAGCTTCCAGTAAGGTGTAAGTGCCATATACATTGGTGTGAAGAAAATGATCGGGGTTCATCAGGGAACGGTCAACATGGGTTTCAGCAGCAAAATTTACAATAACATCAATGTTATACCTTTGCATGGCTTCAGAAACAGGGCTATATTCACAGATGTCTCCTTTGATAAAAACGTAGCGTTCACCATATCTTTCCTTCAACCCTAAGAGATTGTCTAAATTCCCAGCATAGGTTACTTTATCGTAGATGATAATCCGATAGCTAGGATATTTTTCTAACATATAGCGAACAAAATTAGAGCCCATAAAACCGGCACCACCTGTGACCATGATATTACTATATTCTAGAACCTCTCTCTCTATCGGTCGTGGCTGTAGTACTCTGAACTCCAAAGGCCTCCATTGTCGTAATTGCTCAATCGTAATGGTCCCTCCCAACAAATCATGAATACTTGGGATCACACGCATCGGAACGTTTGCCTCCTCACAAAACCGACAGACATCATCAATTGCAACTTGAGGCGCGGTTGGCATAGCGATGATAACTTCCTTCACTTTATTCTTGGTAACCAATGTAGGGATTGACTTGCGGTTACCTAACACGGTGACTCCATAAATTGTGGCACCAATTTTGGTCGGATCATCATCGATAAAACCAACGGGGTTCAACCCCATTTCGGGATTGCTTCTTATCCAGCGAAGGACAGTTGAGCCTACATCACCAGCGCCCATGATAAGCACACGTTTAATTGGTATTAGTTTGCTAAGCAATTTCTTGTTATGGGCAGTCAACCAGTTAAATCCTATCCGGATTGTCAGGCGAGAAAGGCTCAAAAACCCCAGATTCAGCCCCCAATCCAAAACCCAAACAGAATATGAATCAATGTATGATAATGATAGGTTCACGAATGGAAAAACTATACAATTTATCAGTGCCATTACGATCGAAGCACTCGTAGCCGATGCTATGATATGTAGCAAATCTGGCACGCTGGCGAAGCGCCAAATTCGCGAATAAAGACCAAATCTATAATTCATTGTAAGACGAACTGCTACCCCTAAAACCAGGATGAACCGATTTGCGCCCAGGATAAAAAGCATTGTATTCCAAGACTCGTAACGGAGTAACAGACTTAATACAAAAGCCAAGACAACGCTAGCTATATCTATAAGCAACATATACCGAACCCTGACTGAAGGGCGAATATTACTGCTTCCGCTACTTATTTTCTTAACAATCTCCTGCAAAGAAATGTTATTTAACGATTCAAACATATGCTTCCCCTTTCATTATGAAAAGTTGTCAGTTGACAGATTGTAGTGGTCTCATTAAATTGGAGACTTTTTAAGCGTTTCTTAGGGGGATTCCATAACCAATTAGACATGTAACTGCCACCAAGCAATCTCATACTCAACCGGAGTCAAGTACCCCAGTGATGAGTGGATGCGTTTGGTCATGTAAATATCTTCAACAAAGCATCCGATCTGAGCGTGTGCATCGGAGAAATCGCGATATTCAGACAGGTACACTCCCCCCCAATAAAGAAAACTAACTACCAACGATTCCGTAACACCGGTGAGTGATGATGTATCCGCTCGATAGCAGTACATAGTCCATCCAGCATTTCCCTAGTCATTTCCGAATAGAAGGGCAGACATAAAACCTGGCTGGCAATTCGCTCGGTGACTGGCAGGCTCACATCCCGGTATTCGGCATAAGCATCGTGCCAGTGCAGGGGTGGGTAAAAGTATTTGCGGGCAAGAATATTTTCAGCAACCAGGGCTTCGAACAACTGGTCACGCGACAGGCCAAACTCTTTTTCATCCACCAGGATGACGAAGTTCTGATAGTTGGTGAAGACATAAGGGCGGATGGTTTGGAAAGCAATCCCTGGCACCTGGTTTAATCGCCCAATTAAATTGGTTGCATAATTTCGCCGGTTGGTGATGTGCTGGTCCACAACCTTGAGCATCTCCAGGCCAACGATGGCGTTGAATTCCTGCATCTTGGCGTTTATCCCAGGGAATTGGGTATTCCCATCCCCGGGATCACCGAATTTGCGCGCTATGGAGAGATGTTTCGCAAAATCTCCGTTCCCAGTCGTAATACAACCCCCTTCGCCAACAGGGAAAACTTTGGTGGCGTGGAAGCTAAAAATCTCCGCATCCCCAAACCGCCCGATGAGTTTGTCTTTATAATGACTTCCAAAGGCGTGAGCTGAATCAAATATCAGCGAAATACCATGCCGTTGAGCAATCTTCTCCAACTCATCAATCTCACAGGGATGGCCGTAGATATGTACTGCCAAAATCGCTGTGGTCCGCGGGGTGATTGCTGCTTCCACCGCAATAGGATCGATGGTGAAGATGTCGGGGAGAATGTCCACGAAAACGGGCTTCAATTGGCGGTGCGCCCAAAATAAGGCATGGGCGCTGGCGCAATAGGTGTAGGCAGGTAATATCACATCGCCTGCTTGCTGGAGGGCATCCAGGGCTAGGATCAGCCCCAGGGTGGCGTTCCCAACGGCGGTCACATGGGGTACTTCTAATTTTTCGACTAGTTCTTGCTCGAATTCAGGCACATACCGGGCATGGTTGGTTAATCGGCCGGTGCGGAGGGCCTCACGGAGCGGTTCTGCAATTTGCTCCAAGATGGGCAGGCGAGGGGACACGATGCCAAGGCGATCAACAAATTGCGACTTTCCACCAAGAATAGCTAGCTTACTCACATAATTCTCCTGTTTTTCCAACTGCCAACCTGTCTTATAGGTTTTTATCACCTTTGCTGGCACACCAATGGCAGTAACGTTCCCTGGCAAAGATTTTGCAACGACAAGCCAATCCGGGGAGATATTCATCTGGCAAAGGACAGCCTGAAAGATACAGGTATCAACCGCTCCAGCATCCACTCATAAAACTCGTTTTTAGCCAGTTTTGGAAAAGCTGCTTCAGAATTGACGATTTCCTCTGCCAGCGTATCCATCATCCGGCCTACGTTTGCCCACGCTTGCATTTAGGGATGAAATGCCCATTCTCATCGTACAAATCCTTACGCAACTGGGCTTCAAGGTCTAACATCCGATCTTGTGGGCGGGGTCGGATAGGTCTCGCCGGAGAGCCAACATAGATGGTCCATGGATCACAATCATCTTTTATTAGCGAGTTTGCCCCGATAGCTGCTCCCTCTCCAATTATAACACCCGGCAGAATGACGGTATTTGCCCCAATAATGGCATGTTTCTTGACGTGAACATAAGAACGAATGGGGATACGGTAAGGAAAGGGAACTGTCGGCCCAGTGAGACATCCCCCAAGGTAATCATCATTCCCAGTATAAACCCGGCAGCCTCCTGAAATCCCGGAAAAATCATCTGCTATAAACTCGCCCCCGCCCACAATGGATACAAAGGCAGCAATGTGAACAAAGCTACCAATCACAATCCTCTTGTTAGGTCCAATGTATACAAAATCATCGATAATCACTGAGTGACCGATGGAAACGGCGCCTGGCGACACAATTTTTGCCGTTGGCCAGATAACTACGTCCTCCCCTATCTCGCTAAATCCCAATTTATAAGCTTGATTCGTCACTTTTCTAAACCTCCTTTTTGAACCAAATATTTTGTCCAGCCAAAAATTCTTTCTGGCAAGTACTGTTTCTCGGTAAATACTAGCTCTCTTACGAAGCACTCCCTAACCATACTCTAATGCTCTATTCAGTTTTAGAGAGGCTCCCCATAAACTCCTCAATCGTTGCATGCCCTGGTTGGCTGATGTCTTTCCGCAATAGAATAGCCCAAAAGGTCAATAACATGATCTTTATATCCAACCAGAAGGACACATTATCTACATACCATACATCTAGGGCAAATCGCTTCTCCCAGGAGATAGCATTACGGCCATTGATCTGTGCCCAGCCGGTAATACCAGGAAGCACATCGTTGCGCCGCGCTTGCTCCGGTGTATATCTATCCAGATATTGCATTACCAATGGTCTAGGGCCTACCATGCTCATCTCCCCCTTCAAGACATTGATCAACTCCGGCAGTTCGTCCAGGCTGGTGCTGCGTAAAAATCGTCCAAAAGATGTTAGCCTTTCTCCATCCAGTAAAAGGTTGCCATACTTATCCCTGTCGTCGTTCATGGTGCGGAATTTGTAAATTGTAAATGGCTTTTCACCTAGTCCCGGCCGTTCCTGGCAGAACAGGATTGGCGTTCCAAGCTTGATACGGATCAGGATTCCAATCGACGCCAAAGCGGGAGAAAACACGATCACAGCCAATGCTGCTAAGACTAAATCCAGAATCTGTTTTCCATATTTTCGATATAGCATATTTATCCAGTTAGGTGATTAGAAGGATGATTATTCCACAACATCCAGTAATAACTGTTCTAATTTCTTGGCTTGGTCGAGACGGTTGAAGTTATTAACAACGTAAGAACGCCCATTTGTTCCCTTGGATTCAATTAAATCACGATTTCGATAAAATTTGATGATTGCTTTCGCCAATTCATCAACGTCTCCAGGGGTTACAAAGATGCCTGCATCTGCATCTTCGATCACTTTGCGGATTTCACCATCGATGGCTAATATCACTGGCCTGCCCGAGGCCATGTAATCGAACACCTTATTCGGATAGACAGTTCGCAAGATGGGTAGATCTTGAAGCGTAGCGACACACACATCGGCTGAAGCTATAAATGCTGGCATGGCATCTTTGGGTTGTGGGTGCAAGAAAACCACATTTTCTAGCCCTGCCAAAGTGGCCCTACTCATTAGGTTTTGCTTTTCTTTACCATCTCCCAGCAGGCAAATACAAATTTCGGTATAAACTTGCAGACTTTGAGCAGCTTCAAGCAGTAAGCCCAGGTCATTCAACATTCCATGAGAACCAGCATATAACACAATGAAACGGTCCTGGCAGTCATAGGGCACCCAGACACTCCGACAAGCTGCCTCAGGCGTGAATTGTTCGGTATCTACGCTGTTGTTGATTAGGGAAATGCGTTCCTTGTTACAACCGCTTGACTCTAAATATGAAATAAAACCGGGTGAGTTTACAATGACCTTAGTAGCACGCTTATAGAGCCAGTTTTCGATATACTTTCCAATATTGATTAACAATTTCGACCGTACCGTATTGGTTTGAAGGACGTAATCCCAAAAGAGGTCTCGAACTTCCAGGATTAGAGGAACACGATGTATCTTTGCCACCAGATAAGCAGATAAATCTTGTAAGATAGGTGGCACAGTCCCAATAACCACGTCAGGCTTCAGGCCCCATGTCCCTGCTGGCAAGGATATCACCACGAAACTGACAAAACTCAGGATGCGATGTAGGAAACTGCGCTGATAACCACCATAGTTACGGACTTCCCGGATTTGGATGCCTGAATCCCAAAAGGTTGCCCACAGACCACGCTGTTCTTGACTTTGATTGAGTTCTCCAGTCAGGTAATTTGTCTGGCTGGTGATGATTGTGACTTGGTGACCCTTTTCGACCAGATAGCGAGCCATTTCATAATGCCTGGTCCCGCCAACTTGATTGCCTCTCACAAATACCTGGTGGATAAGTAAAACATGCATCAGATGATATCCAGTCGATCCTGGGTTTGTCCCATCATAGCTATCGATGATACTAATGGAAGTTTTCTGTCTTCATTCAATGACATGAGAACGTCTGATTCTGAAAAACCAAACTGCAAAGTGGAATCGCGGAACTCAATGTGCGCTCTTTCGGGAGAGAACAATGTATAAAAAGTACCTTTTTGCTCTGTCAAATTTAGATCCAAAGATAACGCGGGGCAGTGATAGTGATAATAAGGTGCTTGCCAGCCACGTGGCGAGCTGGCATCGCATCTAACCAGGGAATATTCCGCTACATTGCCTACCGCTGCCAGAGTTACATTATAATACCCCAATGGCGTTTCGAGTGTAAGGCAACCTTTTTTTTCATCCCACTGATACGGAAAATCTTGCATGAGCCAATGTAAACGGTAGTTATGTTGGGTTTCACTGGTCACCCTGTCTATCACCACCCAATGGTTATTCCCTAATTTGATCAAGCTTTTCCAGTAAGAAACTGGGGCTTTCAAGCGCTGATAACCGTTGTGTTCTCCTTCGAAATAAACTAACTGCCCCGAATCAGATACGCATCTTTTCAGAACATCTCCCTGTACCCAAGGAAGCCACAGGAACTTCCCCATACGCTCCATCTGGCTTTGACCATCGATGGTTACCGTATTGTGGTAAACCGTATGGGCAAAGGGATTATTCCAGGGATCATTTTCATTATAACTGTAGGTACCCGGATCAAGGGTGATGTTTTGCCCCTGCCACCACAAATCCAAATGCAGCATATCAGCCTGACCAGGGCGGTGTTTGTAGCTTGCACAGCGTGTAAAAGCAAAACCATTGTTAGAACGTAAGGTATAGTAACCACCAACCTCAGCCCGAAGGTCAACCCGATCCGGCACATCAGCCGGCGCATCAAGTGCTTCTGGACCGAACAACCATAACAGGTCTTCATCCCAGGTACCGTTATCGTAACAACGGGAACCTGTACTATAGTAATAGATGACCTGGATCACAGGACGAAAATCCTGGTAGTCACAGTTGTTCACGGGTAAGACCAATGCGCCATCGTTTTGCCCGTAATATGGCACTCGACCACTGATTTCATCCTGGAGTTGGTAAAGAAACTCACCCGCCTGCTTCACACGATTTCGTAATTCATCGCTAAATGGTTGTTCATGGAGATCAGCCAGAATGAATGACCACAGGTAGTCATGCAGCATCAGGCGATGGTAATTGACGGAATGCTGCACGAAAGAACCATCCGCATAGATCAATTCCCGTCCAAGAGCCTCAAGGATCTCTCGTCCACGTTCCCGCCATCTGGAAGAATCTCGAAATTCAGGAAACAGTACGCCGATGGTCCACAGCCCTACCCCCTCACTGATCCCGTGATTATTTTGCATGCTCAGTGCATGGGCGATGTTCTTCTCGATACGCTCACCAGAAACTGCGATCATCTGGGCCAACATCGTAATGCGGTGTGGCGTAGTAGTCGGACTATCAAGGAAACCGTAGAGACCAAAACACCAGGCCATTACTCGAAAACTGATTTCCTGGCCACACTTCCAATTAGGTCCTTGCTGGGGCGGGTTGTGCAAACGCCAGTCTTCGACTAATCTCCAGAATAACTCGGAGAGATGTTCATCGCCTGTCCGCCAATAGGCTCTCACCAGGTCATAAACGTAACTGAAACGGCTCGGTTCCCAAATGATTTTGATATCCCCAAAAGCGAAGTCATCTATCTTACTCCAGTGCAAGTCCGGTGGGACATTTTCCCCCGAAAATGGATTGCAATGCCACTCCGGTGGAAAACCGACTTGCGCTTTTATGTAGCTAAAGTAATTCAGAATCCCCTCCTCTAACTCCCCTACAATTCGCAATGGGCTTTTTCCTTCTTTATCCCAATCCATAAAAAAGGGCTGGAACTGCTGGCGATTTTCAGGATCAAAGAAAAATCGGGGCGCTTTTACTAGGCGAAAAGTTCTATAGTTTTCGGGGTCGCGAAGCGTATCGTCGGTAAGGAAATCGTCTAAAGGCTGTTTCTCCCAATCAGTCGCTGGCATCCGGCGAGATAACAAACCCAGATTAACCAGGACTCCATAATGCAGCCGGTATACCAACCAATTCAGCCCAAAATACCGGTAGAGATCGAACAAATAACGCAGTTTAATCATGCAAGGGGTTTCGCAGCCTGCCCAGCCCGTTCGACGGCATTGAAAGTCGCCAGGGTCACTTCTTCGAGTATAGTCCAGGGGATGAGCATATCACCACCCATTCTTATGCGCTCGACAAAGGCGTTAACCTCACTGGCATGTCCCTTATCCTGACGCCACAACCGTTTACGCTTGAAATTCCTCCAGCCATACCCGTTCAAAGTCTTGAAATTATCCAACACCAGGATGCGTCCCTCGCTAAAGACTTCCACACGCTCCTTCGGAAAGCTTTTACTACCGTTGGCCAGGTAGTGAATCGCCCCCAGAGAGCTATCCGAAAATTCGAGCGTTATCATCATTTTATCCTGGCGCACACGAATCCCCGTCATATCTCCCACCATACGAGCCTCTAAACCGACGATCGGAGCATCTACCAGAAAACGAAGGAAATCAATAAAATGGCAACCTTCCCCAATGATCCGTCCTCCGCCGATTTGAGGGTCTTGGGTCCAGTGGTCCGCGGGGATTGCGCCAGCATTGACCGTGTAAATGAGGCTCAACGGCTGCGCCCTGGCTGCAAGCGAACGCTTCATTTCCTGTGCCAGGCTTGAAAAGCGGCGGTTGAAACCAACAAACAAATTACACTCCTTTGAGTTTTCGAGGGCATCTCGAACCTGGGCTAGTTCATCTCTGTCCAGCGCCAGCGGCTTTTCGACAAAGACATGCTTACCCGCCTGCAGGCTCTCAACGACCATACGGGCATGAGTATTGTGGCGAGTGGCGATAAACACCGTGTTGATTTGTGAATCAGCGAGGATCGTCTGATAATCGGTGGTGGCTTTCTGGAAACCAAATTTACGCGCCGCCAAAGCCCCGGTACCGTCGTTACCGCTGGCAACCGTTTTCAGGTATGCGGGTATTTTTTTGAGAGCAGGTATCAACACCAGAGATGCAAAATTTCCCGCACCGATCATCCCCACCACTACATCATCCACCGGAGCGGAGGCGCTTGATCTATAAGCAATTGTATGGCTTTGCCCAACACCCTTTTCAGGATAAGTCAGCAAGACGCCTAATAGTGAACGATCATCCAATAAAGCCTGGTAAGCTTGCAGGGCCTGAATCTGCGGAATGCGCCTGGAAATCAGCGATTTCAGATCGAGTTTTCTATCCGCCAGCAACCCCAAAACCGCCTCGAAATTGCGCTGTTCCGTCCAGCGGATGAAACCGAAGGGATAGTCTTGCCCGCGGTTTTCGTAATTCTCATCGTAGCGACCTGGACCATAAGAACACGAGACCTGAAAAGTCAATTCTTTTTCGTAGAAATCAGCCCGGTTTAGCTCCAGCCCAGTCACCCCTACCAGGACAAGACGCCCTCGCTTGCGGCTCATTTGGGCGGCCTGGCGAACAGGATCACTGCCCTTAGTAGCCGCGGCGATGACGACGGCATCCACGCCATGACCATTGGAGAATGCCAGCCCAGCGACAACCGGGTCTGCCCCGGCGCTGAGATCCACGATTTGAGCGCCAAACTGACGGGCCAGATCGAGTTTCCGCGATTCGAAATCTATCCCCAATACCTGGCAGCCGTTGGCAACCAGCATCTGGACGACCATCAAACCCACCAATCCCAAGCCAATCACGACCACTTTCTCCCCCAATGTGGGATTGACCAACCGAATGCTCTGCAATCCTATCGCACCTAACACCGTGAAAGCGGCTTGATCGTTACTAACGCCATCGGGGATTAGCGCGCACAGGTTTTTAGGAACACTCACAATTTCGGCATGTGAGCCGTTGGACACCACCCGGTCCCCTACCGAAAAACCAGTAACCCCTTCGCCGACTTCTAACACTACCCCTGCATTACAATAGCCCAACGGCAAGGGTTGATCGAGGCGAGCAAATACGGTTTCCATGGTAGGTAATAACCCATCAGTGCGGATTTTTTCTAAAACCTGGAGGACTTTCTCCGGTTGGGCTCTGGCTTTTGCCAACAAATTAGCCTGGCCAAACTCCACCAGCATACGCTCTGTTCCGGCGGAGATCAAACTGCGACTGGTAGCAATCACCAACTGGCCTGGGCGGCACATAGGCGCAGGCACATCAAAAAGTTCTGTATTACCATTTTTTAAGTCTTGGAAGATTTGTTTCATAAAGTAATTTATGCTGTTTTCACTTCTCTAATTTCAGATTTTACTGCCTGGAATTTACCACTCGTTTCGCGTCCGATTTCTTCCACATATTCAAATTTAACCTTTATCTTAGCGCTAACTCTGCGATTAATCTCTTCACGTAAAAATTCTTCATCTGATATCGAATAAGAAGAACGTCTCACCACACGTAAACACAAACTTCCTAATTCTCTTTGAACAACTTGCGCTTCTTTAATGCTATGTGTATCTTTGAAAATATAATCGAAGCGCATGATCTTCCGACCTTCGGGAGTAATAATATAGTCTTCAGTGCGACCTTCGACTCTTATCAAAGTTTTTGAACGCCTTCCACATTTACAGTTTGTAGTTACCCAGGTACCCACATCCCCAACGTCGTAACGGATGAATGGCATGGCATAACTGCCAAAACCTGTCGCGATGATATTTCCACGTATAGAGCCATCCCCTAATAATTCCGGATTAACACATTCTAGAATCCCGTATTCGAAATCTTCATGATACAAATCTTCCGAGCAACGTGAGGCATTCCCACACCCTTCTGAGAAACCATAATGGTCGGTTACAGGGCATTTAATAACTTCCCGCATTGCCTGCCGTTGGTCTTCATACAAGTTTTCGGCACCTGTAAATATAATCTTTGGGGGTCTGGTGATTTCCTGATTATGTTCTTGTATCAATACTGCCAGGTTATAGATTATCGATGGATAGCCATGGTAATAGTCAAATCCATACCGATTTAACCGGGCAACAATTGCATCGATTTTTTCGGGCACAATATGATGCATCGTAAAAATAGTTTGATGCATTGGCCTGTTTTCGCGCCAAAAAGGAGGCGCGGTCTGCTGTAAGGGTACAGCCGATAATCCTGTAAAAGAAGCATAAGGCGAATCAAACTCAATCCCAAACCACTTTCTGTGCCGCCACCATACTGCCCAGCGAAATTGAAATGCTCTCGGTTCCATGTAGAATTGCAGACTTTTGCCAGTCGTCCCACTTGTATGCACAAAAACCAATTCGTTAGGTTTAAATTCCGAAGAAATCATGTCCCCCATATATTTGTGCACATCTTCTTTGGTTAGAATAGGTAATTTCTGCAAATGGGCGGTAGATTGAATATCATCAGGCTTCAGTTTTAATTCATCAAATACTCGCTGATAATATGGTACGGTTGCATAGGCATGTTGTACCAGTTTTCGAAGTTGAATGTTCTGATATTCCTGGATTTCTTCATCAGACCACCATTCTGTTTCTTCTAACCAATCTAATAATTCCTGGAACTCCCCACCATAACGTAGCTTATATTGGGAGTAGCCATGCAAGTCACATACCAGATTTTGTGCGAAAATCGGTAAAAGCGGATACATCCTCTCTTGCCATTCAGACAATTTTTTTGCCTCCTAATACACCCCAAAGATGCACTTAACTCATAACTTTAGTCTTGAGGACCATTCTTTATTTTCATTCTTACCAAATTCTTTATCACTGTCTGTCTCAATTTTACCCAAGAATCATTAAGCCTAACGAGAAATGTTTGATGATAATCTTTATATATCGGTAACCCTCGTCGTCGTGTACGGTTGTCTCTAAACCATTCAAAATACTCTTCATTCCCCATGTCGCGATAAGGAGTCAATCCTTTTAATATTTCTCCACCCCAACCCTCAGTTTTCTCAAAAGATATCGAGCAATTTTCAGGATCAAATTGATGCCAGTGAAAACCAATGCTTTTAGTACATCTTCCTTCTACGACCAATTCCAGAGCAAGTTCTCGAGATGAAATCTCAGGGTATCTAAGTTGAAAATGTCCTAGCTGGCGTGGAGGGAAAAACCAGTTCCCTAAACTGTAAATAATGGGTTTGTTGTTAATTAATTCGGCACCTTGAGCTACATGAGGATGCAAACCAATTATGGCATCCACGCCCTCATGAACAAGGTCATGGGCCAATTGGCGATGTGCTGGTTGAGGGTAGATTTCAAGCTCGTAGTTCCAATGTATAATGTACACTACGAGCGAATGTTGATTTTGAGACCTATATCTCCGAACGGTATCTAGTGCATTCTGAGGTGTAAAGGGGTTCACTCCTTCAGTATTCAATGTGGCAGGTTTACATCCGATCACGTCCCAGCCAAATGCAAAGAACTTGATCTCTGATCCATCCTTCCTTAAAGAAAGCGGTTGACCTGCTTGAGCCACATTGATACCCGCCCCAAAACTGGACACGCCCGCAGAAGACAGTAGTTGTTTCTGAAACTTTACTTGCTGAGGTATATCATTTATATGGTTATTGGCTAAATACACAGCTCGAATATGGAAGCTATTCAAGACTCCAATTAAATGGAGCGTATTGTATAGTGTCATCGTTGAGGCAATATTTTTTTGGGGGGGTGATGAACAAGGGATAATGGGACCTTCCATATTTGCAAGAACCAGGTCGGCATTATAAAAAAAAGCAGGGATGTCTGTAAAATCATTGTAGGGGTGTGCAACTGAAATATCGCCCAAAAAAAGTAGCCGTATCGGTTTCATGCTTTGACTAAGACCTACTACAAACTGCGTTGATGGAGAGATTTAATTCGGTTCACAACTGATATAAACGCTTTTTCATATGAAAAAGCATCGTTGAAACACCGAACTGCATTATATTTGAATATCTTTGTAGTCTAGCACTTCAACATATCTATTGAATTTTAAACTGCGGTGGATTCCGAATCTATCCCATTCCCCGGTCACCAATGATTCTTCAAGATTCTCAAACACAAAATCCACATCCTGAAACAATGGTTTAAGTTTATTGTTGGTTTTAGAATGAATAGCAAGCGTAATATCACCGTCAAGTACAATTTACAATCTTAAAAATATCCTTCAGCCAGCTCACTCGACAATTTTTCTGAATTTTTTACTAAAGCTTCTCGTCCAATTTTCCCCATTTTCGAAAACTCGCTTTTGTCAATTCGTCCACATCTTTTCAGTGCCGAGATCAAGCTTTCTACATTTCCCATCTCGAAAAAAATACCTGCATTCGGAGCAACTAGATCAATAAACAATGGAATGTCAGATGCTATTACAGGTGTATTCGCGTTAACATAAGAAGTTCTTAGTAATGCACTATTTGCGTATGGATGGTAAGGTAACATAACAATATCACATGCCTGCATTTGTGCTATAAGTTCTTCATCGCTCACTCTTCGTGGTATCCAAATAACATTCGAACAATACTGTGTTTTCTGTAGATATGGACTAAGATCAACGGTTGGCTCTCCCACAATATACAAAACACTCATATCGTCCGCTTTCATTCCTTGACACCATGCATCAACTAATATGTCTATCCCCTTTTCCTTACGAATATACCCTGCAAATAAATATGATCGCCGACCACCATTTTCAGTTCTGAACTGCTCCGTTAGAGAACAGACTTGAACCTGATCGAGAATTGACCGAAAATCACATAACGGATATGAAATCACCTTTATTTTTTCCGGGTCGATATTGAAATCAGTGATGAGTGTATCACGAGAATGTTGGTTATGGGTCAATATACGATTTGAATTGTGGAAAACATAAATTCGTCTCGTAGGTGTTTGGTGCCCATGGGATTTTACATCGTGTGTTGTAATATAAACCTTTCTACCTAATTTTTTCAATATAAAAAAGAAACCCCAGGTAACCCAACGATCATCTATCAAGTGCAGATTGACAATCTCTACTTTACTTTGCATAACAAAAACCAACAACCAAAGATATGTGAATATTAGTTCCAAATACCGAATAGGTTTGCGTAGATATTGAAACCAAATTTTTTCATAGTAGGGATTCTGAACGACTTTCTCCGTCATTCGGAAAAAAATTCTATAAAGCCTACCTAACCGTTGTATCTCGGGAAATTGATAATAGGCATTCACAGCTGCATCAATGTTTCGATAACCTGCACGATCAAATGAAAGTAACAGGTCATTCAAGTAGGCCCCCGCAGACCCCGGTGTAGCATAGTAAACTATGAGAAGTCTTTCTGAATTTTCAGGCATATTACATCAATTCACAATCGTTGAAAATATTTCAGCAAGTTCTTTTGTTTGATACATTCGATCAAATTGTTTTATAAAATCTTGGGAGACTCGAGTTTTGGCACTTTTACCTATCCTGGCATCCTCAATGAACTCCTTCAGAAGCATAAATATTCCGTTACTATCGTGGACATCTACCATCCAATTTACTCCTGCTGAGAGTAAAAGATCTTTTGTAGCTCCATCTTCAACTAATGCTATGATGGGCCGGCGTGAAGCAAAGTATTCATAGACCTTTCCAGGAATTGCTGTAGGAGTTTTTTGGCTCGGTATCAAAACTAATGCATCTACATTGATCATTAATTTAATGGCATCAGAGTGCGGTATCTGTGGGACAACTTCTGCTATTCCAGAATATTTCAACTCATCAAAATAAGGTTGAAATTCAAAATGAACATTTCCGACCTGCTTGAAGCTAATCAAGCTTGCAGCTTCGGGATATTCTTCAAGCAATTTCTTAAGTGCATCTAACAAAGTCAAAGGGCTGCGTGATAAGGGTAAATTACCCAAGTGAATAAGTTCCAATGGCTCATTTTGTTTTTTTTGTATTGTGGGGTTGCCCAAGTATTGAAAATCTTCTGGATCATATCCATTTGGTATTAGGGAAATTCTTTTAGGAGATATACCAATACACTTAATATAGCGATCCTTGCTCTTCTGAGTTGGCACAACTAGATGATGAACTCTGCGAATAGCAAAACGCTCTAACATTAATTCTATTGATTTCCGGAATTTGGGATATGCGTTAAATGTAGCCGTATCACTCCAATCGTCTCTAAGATCCAGGATTACTGGCAGACGTGTAAACCAGCTAATAGCCAAAGCACCCAGGATCGTTGACATAGGAGGGCTTGTTACCAGGATTGCATCGAACTGGTCAGTACGATGCAATTTAATAGCTCTCAAGATCAAGAAAGGAAACCAAAGAATTTGTCGATCAGGAATGAGAAATATATGTTTCAACCGATTAAGAATGCTTGCTGTTTTCCACGATTTTTTTCTCAAAACTGTGGATGATTCATAACATGGCGACGAATCTATATCTGTTATCCATTTTTCAAAGGAATTTGTCCTAATCACTTTTTCAATTTTAGAAAAACTTTCCGCCGATCCAATATTTTGACCTACGTAGATAGAAGGATTGACCGAAATAACCACGGACTGCCAACCGTATTCGGGTAGGTATTTCACAAATTTTTCAATGCGAATCGAGAACCCTCCTTCGAAGGGAGGGAAATAATAAGCTAATACCAACACACGAGAGCAATCATTTATCATAATTCTGCCTCGCCAACGGATATTTGCTTAACAAGTTCCTCAAACCAATATAGGCCCAAGCAGTTGGTAATAATATGTCAGCTCCAGCAACGTGGGTGGTACCATAATGTAAACTTGCCATGAATAACCCAACCGTAATCACCGTTGATGCCATAATATTTCGATAACTAAGGGTATTAATTTTGGTAAAAGACGCAACATAAAACCCTCTATGGATAAATAACCACCAGATGATAACCCAGAATATTACACCCATCAAACCGATTTGTCCTACAGCTTCGTCAAAAAAAAACCATCCCGCGGTTGCTTCCATACGTCCCCATGGAAAAAGAGGGCCGCTTGGTACCCCAAAGCGTCTGGCCAAATCACCACTCGTAGCCAAACCCCGACCGAATACATTAAACGTTTCTAGTGCATTAGGAAGATATTTAATACCGCTGAGGGTTATTATGCTGTCATAATTCACCCAAGAAAGCCCACCTATGTTAAAAACCATAAAAATTCCCACAACAATAAATAGGCCGACTATGATTAGATAGCTAAGTCTATTATTTGTTATCCGAAAAGAAATTAAGATACTTACGACTAAGAGACTTGTCCCTATCGTAAATATACCGTAAGTACCAAGAATTGCCACACCAAATACTACAATTAGACTCAACCGCATAAAAGATACTACTTTTTTCTCTTTCCTAATTGGCCATAAAAATTTTGTACAAACTATGCTTATACCAGCAATCAGTATATGCCCCAGATAACTGGGATCAGGAAAAAAACCCAAGGAGCGATATGAACCAAGCCGTTCCCATAAATGAACAGTTGTTACCTTCAACTCTCCTGACCGGATGGGATCTAACCATGGAGTACCAAGCGAGAATAAATTCAACAAATTAATAAATAAATGCTGTCCAGCAGCAAAAAACGCGTTTAGGATAGAAGATACTAGAAAGCTATTGAGATATAAACTCATTCTCTTTTCACGGTTTGAACCTGATAGCGTATAGGAAATTGGGAAGTAAATAGGTAAGTATCGTAACAAAGTTCGGAAGCCCAAAACTCCAGTTGCTAAGGTTTCAGAGTAAATAATGTGACCTAATACCCAGAGGATAAGCACAAAAACGTATAAACTATATCGAGACGCATACTTTTTTTCCTGCTTTTGGATCATTTGAATCCCCCAGCCTGCCATAATAAATAAAAACAACAAATCTCGCCAGACTGTATCAATTGGAGC
>Ga0209013_10001951_pt1 | contig 19001 bp, 14 predicted proteins | sample Cruoilmetagenom2_FD_187291 | JGI IMG/M metagenome (GOLD analysis project Ga0209013, IMG submission 187291) | Oil polluted marine microbial communities from Coal Oil Point, Santa Barbara, California, USA - Sample 2 (SPAdes) (version 2) | ecosystem: Environmental > Aquatic > Marine > Oil seeps ...
CCGACAGGGATGAGAGTTTTTTTATTCTGGAGGCAGGATGGCTATCAAAAAAGCGCCAAACGAAGTTGATTTTATAAAACAGGAACACCAAACCCTTAAATTCTGGGAAGATATTAACGCATTTCAGACCCAACGCGATCTGCACAAAGGCCAGCCTCCCTGGTCCTTTATCGATGGACCTATCACGGCCAACAACCCCATGGGCGTGCATCATGGCTGGGGGCGGACCTATAAAGACCTCTTCAACCGATTCTGGACCATGAAAGGACGAGAACTCCGCTACCAGAATGGCTTCGACTGCCAGGGTTTATGGGTTGAGGTAGAAGTCGAAAAAGAAAAAGGATTTGAATCCAAAAAAGATATTGAAAGCTACGGCCTGGCCAAATTCGTCCGGGAATGCAAAGCACGAGTCCTGCACTACGCAGCTGTTCAAACCGATCAGTCCATTCGCCTTGGATACTGGATGGATTGGAACAAACCTGAAACACTGCGCGAATTGGCGCAGAAACTGGTTGACGATCCACTGCAAGAAATCACTGTACCTGGATCGAAGGGGCCTGTGACCGATACCGTGGAACAGATCGTCGGCCGTTTGGGTATGCAAGAAATGGGTGGTTCATATTTCACCTTCTCTAACGAAAACAACTATATGATCTGGAAGTTCCTGAAGAAATGCTGGGAGAATGATTGGCTCTACCGGGGCGCAGACGTTATGCCCTGGTGCCCCCGCTGTGCCACTGCCATCAGCCAGCATGAGATAGTGACTGATGGGTATGCCGAGCTTACCCACCGCTCGGTCACCTTGCGCTTCCCGCTCCGGGAACGCGCCGGGGAATCCCTCCTGATCTGGACTACAACACCATGGACCCTGACCAGCAACGTGGCTGCTGCGGTTGGCCCTGAATTAACCTACCTCAAGGTTCAAATCTCACTCCCCGCGCCCAATGAAGGACAGGAACATATCGTCTACCTGTCCAAAGGCACCATGGGCATACTGCGCGGTGAATATAAAGTACTGGGCGAAATCAAAGGCGCAGAGATGGAAGGATGGACGTTTGACGGCCCATTTGACGATCTACCGGCAGCCCAAACCAAAGGCGGCGTGACAGATATCAAAGAACTCATTGAAGGCATAACTCAAAGCGCCGTGGAAGCCCACCAAGTCATCCTGTGGGATGAGGTCGGGGAAGAAGAAGGCACTGGTATCGTGCACATTGCTCCAGGCTGCGGCGCGGAGGATTTTCAGCTCTCCTTTGAAACCCCCCTGCCCAGGCTTGCCCCCCTCACAGAAGAAGGATACTTCATTGAAGGTTTTAATTGGCTAACCGGAAAACATGTTTCCGATGTCGCTGATGATATCTTCGCAGATCTGGAAAAGAAAGGGGTTATGTATCACGTAGAACCCTATACCCACCGCTACCCCACCTGCTGGCGCTGCAAAACCGAATTGGTCTTCCGGCTGGTTGATGAGTGGTTCATCAACATGGGTGAGAGCTACGATAAACCCAGGGAAGAACTGACCCCGGCTGAAAAAGAGGCCAGCCTGCGCTATCAGATCATGGATGTAGTGGACCAGATCCGCTGGATCCCTGATTTTGGCCATGCCCGGGAACTGGATTGGCTCAAGAATATGCATGATTGGATGATCTCCAAAAAACGTTACTGGGGTCTGGCCCTGCCGATCTGGGTCTGCGAAAATTGCGACCACTTCCACGTGGTTGGCGATGATGATGAGCTGAAAGAAAGAGCCACAGAAGGATATGAAGCCTTTAAGGGTCATACGCCCCATCGTCCCTATATCGATGAGGTAGTCATTGCTTGTGACAAATGCGGCGGTAAAATGACCCGGGTTCCCGACGTGGGAAATCCCTGGCTGGACGCCGGCATCGTTCCATTCTCCACCCTGAGCTACCGGGTTGACCCTGAATTTTGGGAAAAATGGTATCCCGCCCACTGGATCAGCGAATCCTTCCCCGGACAGTTCCGGAACTGGTTCTACAGTCTTCTTGCCATGGGAACAGTATTGGATGGTTCACCGCCATTCCTGGAGAACTTCAGCTATGCCAGTCTTCAAGCGGAAGACGGAAGGGAAATGCACAAATCCTGGGGCAACTCGATCGAGTTCAATGAAGCCGCGGACATAATGGGCGTGGATGTTATGCGCTGGTTATACTGCGCTCATAAACCAGAAAACAATTTACTCTTTGGTTACCATCGGGCCGAGGAAACGCGGCGTCGTTTTATCATTCCCTTCTGGAATGTATATTCCTTCTTTACAACTTATGCCGAAATTGACGGCTGGGCTCCGGATGAAAAAGGTTTTGATAAAGATACACCGGAAGGTACAACGCCAAAATCTGAGAACCCGCTGGATCGCTGGATATTGGGCCGCTTGAACCAGACAGTTGAGCAGGTTAACAAGGAATTTGAGAATTCCAATGCCTATAACGCTACCCTGGTTTTTGAAACCATGCTGGATGATCTCAGCAACTGGTATGTTCGCCGCTCCCGCAGACGCTACTGGAAGACTGAAACTGATCTAGATAAGAACACTGCTTATGCCACACTCTGGCATGTTTTGGTCAAGATGAGCCGCTCCCTGGCGCCAGTTATTCCATTCCTGACAGAAGATATCTATCAGAATCTGGTCCGGTCCGTTTACCCGGAAGCCCGGGAAAGCATCCACCACACTCTCTGGCCTGAAGCTGATACGAAAGCCATCAACCAAAAGCTGATCGATCAGATGAAGCTGGCCCGGGAAACCGCCAGCCAGGGCCTGAGCGCCCGCAGCAATGCGGGTATTAAGGTCCGCCAGCCGCTGTCCCAGGTGCTCGTCCATGTCAAGGAAGGCCGGGCAGAACTGGATGATGAGTTAGTCGAGATCGTCCGGGATGAGTTGAATGTCAAAGACCTGGTGTTCGTCCAGGAGGCAGAATCCCTATTGGGCTATAAAGTTCTTCCCAATAACAGGCTCCTGGGGCCCAAATATGGCCAAGAGTTCCCGAAGTTATCAGCTGCCCTCTCTAAACTGGATCCCAATCAAGTAGCTGCCCTGGCCAACCAAGGCAGCCCCATACCACTCAAGGTCGGGAAAAAAGAGATTTCACTTGAGGCAGACGAGGTTCTTGTACAAACCGTGGCCGCAGAAGGACTGGCAACAGTTGACAGCAAACTTCTGACTGTTGCTATTGATACCGAGATTACCGATGCTCTTCGGGAAGAAGGTCTGGCCCGGGAAATGGTCCGGCGCATCCAGGATTTCCGCAAACAGGCTGATTTTGATATCGCCGACCGGATCAAGCTGGTCTATCAAGCAACCCCCGCCCTGCAGAGCGCGGTCATGACCCACCGTGATTACATCATGGAGGAGACCCTCACCCTGGAGATGGAAGAAGGCGACCCCACCAAGAGCACCTTCAGCGGGACAGCCCTGTTCGAGGGGGAAGAAGCGACCCTCGGGTTAGAAGTAACGAAATAGTCATATCTGGACTCACTGAAGCAATAGGGATTGAAATCCCGAGAGGGGACATCCACCCATGGGTGGATGTCCGAACGTCGGCCTCAGCCGACGTTTTGTTTTCAGCAGGAGAAAGGCGATGGTGAGCATCGAAGGGTTTGAACCTTCAGAGCTTTAAACGTCCCCAAAGGGGATGTTCGGTCTGAGCGCAAGCGAGGACCCCTCTCAGGACTTCAGTCCATTCGTCCCTTCAATATAAGTTATAATAATTAAATGACCCTGAACAGCAGTTCAACTCAGGACCTGTATTATTACCGATACTAGAAGCGCTGGCCCGTATCAATAGATCAGTGCTTCCCTACACGCCCTCCCAATCGGGGGCGTGTTATTATGTAAAGGTCAGTCAAGATTTGGGAGAAACAGATGGTTAAGAATAAGATGTCCATAGATGAACAAGTAGCCTACTTGATGCAGGGAGCCGATTACGGCAATGAGCAGATGAAACAGGCCATGGCCGGCGAACTCAAAGAACGCCTGCTGGAAGCGGAAAAAGAAAAACGCCCCCTGAAAGTCTATTGCGGCTATGATCCCACAGCACCAGATCTGCATCTGGGCCACACTGTTACCATGCGAAAATTGAGCCAATTCCAGGAACTGGGCCACGAAGTGACCTTCCTGATCGGCGATTTCACAACTCTGGTTGGAGACCCGTCTGACAAGGATAAATTACGACCGCGCTTGAGCCCAGAAAAGGTGTCTGAAAATGCCAATACCTATGCTGACCAGGCATTTAAGATCCTTGATCGCGATAAAACCATCATCAAACATAACGCCGAATGGCTATCCAAGCTGACCTTTGAAGATGTGATCCACATCAGCTCGAATTTCACCGTCCAGCAGTTCCTGACCCGGGATAATTTTGCCAAGCGGTACAACAATAATGATCCTGTTTACCTGCACGAATTCTTTTATGCCTGGATGCAGGGATATGATGCCTACATGCTGGATGCGGATGTCCAGGTAGGTGGAACCGACCAGCTATTCAATATCATCACTGCTGCCAGGAAGCTGATGTCTGCCCTGGGCAAAAAACCCAATATTGGCATCACCATGTCGATCCTGCCCGGTACAGACGGTGAGATCCGGATGAGCAAATCCCTCGGCAACGATATCCCCATCGCTGGCGATCCTAAAGACATGTATGGAAAAATGATGAGCATCCCTGACAAAGCCATGGGGGTCTTCTGCCGCCTGGTCACTCGCTGGACACCGGTTGAGATCGTTAATTTTGAAGCCGATTACAGCAGTGGAAAGATCCACCCCAAAGACGCTAAGATGAAACTGGCCAGGGAAATAGTCACCATTTATCACGGCCAGGAAGAAGCTGAAAAAGCAGAAGCTGAATTCGTCCGGGTATTTCAGGAGCAAGGTCAGCCATCAAAGATGGATGAATATAAACTTAAACCAGGCCAATCCTTGCTTGACGTTCTCGAAGCAGCCAAATTGGTTGAAAGCCGCAGCCAGGCCAGGCGCATGATCCAGCAGGGCGCGGTGCGGCTGGACGGCAGGAAATTGGATGACCCCCATGCCGAGTTCCCTGGCACTGGAGTGCTGCAGGTGGGAAAGAGGCATTTTATCAGGATTATCTAGATCAGAATCACAACCTATGATGACTTCCAAACCTTTGCGGATGCTCACCCTGGGTGACTCATATACTATTGGCAGCGGCCTGCCCGCTGATGACAGCTGGCCTTACCAATTGACCAGCCAGCTCCGTCAGAAAGGCATCAAGGTCGCAGATCCGATAATAATCGCCCAAAGCGGCTGGACCAGCCTGAATTTGATCGAGGCGCTCAACTCTAACCCTCCCAGCGGTTCATTCAACCTTGTCAGTCTTCAAATCGGAGTCAATGATCAGTACGAGAAAATTGAACCGTCTGTCTATGCGGAAAATTTCAGGGATTTATTGGACCGAAGCATCAGCTTTGCCAGGAAAGGCGCTGAGGGCGTCCTGGTGTTATCCATCCCCGATTGGAGTGTTACTCCTCATGGTGGGGAGTTTGACCGCAGCCAGGTCCAGGAAGAGCTAGATCAATATAACGCTATCAACCTGTCTGCTGCATCCTTAAGGGGAGTAGAATATATTGACTTGACTTCCAGCTCACGTTTTGCGGAACAGTACCCTGAATTATTGGCGGATGATGGCCTCCATCCCACCTGGGAAATGTATTGGAACTGGACCGGGCTCATTCAACCCGCAGCTCTTTCTATATTTCGTTCTTCCTAGTTGAATTCCGATCGATATCCCTGCTCCAGATTAACGCTGGAAGTGTTACGGAGTATAATCGGATGACTGCCCGAGATTTTTTCGTCAAGAGAGAGGTTAATCGCCATGCCCCTTCATTTTGCTTTCCTCGTATTAGAAGACCATCCCTACGGACGGGAGATGCTGCGGATCCTACTCGAAAAAGACCTGATTCCCAGCATCATCATCCAGGAAGTATCGGATGTGGGGAATGAAGAACGCCAGAAATTCCTGACACGTATGGCAGGCCAGTCCTTGCCGCCCCGACTCACCCAGTTGGTATCTGGCAGGAAGATCCCGGTATATTGTGTATCAAATCATAATGACGACACTTGCAGAGATTTGCTCGCAGACGACAAACCTGACGTCCTCGTTTTGGGTGGAACGCGCATCATCAAACCAAATATCCTTGAGATACCACAGCAGTCCACGGTCAATGCCCATCCGGGGTTGCTTCCCTGGCTGCGCGGGTCAGCTTCGGTAGGTTGGGCTTTATATAAAGATATGGCCCAGGGCGCTACCGCTCACTTTGTATCTCCGGGAATCGATCTCGGCGACATCATTGTCTCAAGGGAACTCCCAGTCTTTCGAGGCGATACCTACGAAAGCATAAATTCCCGGATTGCCATTCTGGCGGGCGAGTTAATGGCTGAGGCAGTAACTGCTCTGCAAAACGGAAATGCGCCCCGTTCCCCCCAAGACCCGGAAGTGGGGGAAACTTTCAGAATCATTCCCGAGGATCTATTAGAGGAAGGAAAAAAGCGTCTGGCACAAGGCCAATATTCGCATTTTGCTGATTGATGCATCCCGGATTTCACACCCATTATCGTAATAACTGAAAGGGTTGTCTTCCAATTCGGCCTGCCGATTGATTATTCCAGTAATTCTTACCAGAGGGTAACGTCCATGAAACAAACTACTGAGGAGATCTACGCCTCCCAGCTTGATAACCAGGATCCATTGGCTAAATTCCGGGACCAGTTTATTATCGCTGATCCTGACCTTATCTACCTGGACGGTAATTCCCTGGGAAGGTTGCCTAAAGTTACAATTCCCCATCTCCAGAATCTGATCGAAGAGGAGTGGGGAAAAGGTCTGATCGAGGGCTGGAACAAAGGCTGGTTTGAAATGCCAACCCGCCTGGGATCCAGGATAGCCCGACTGATCGGCGCCCGAGATGATGAAGTAGTGGTTTGTGATACAACCTCGGTCAACCTTTTTAAACTGGCCGCCGCCGCCTTGAAGTACCAGGCCGGAAAGAAGGTCCTAGTCAGTGATGAGTTCAACTTCCCCACTGACCTGTATGTTTTCCAAGGGGTGATCGATATCCTGAACGCGGGCCATCAACTGGATCTGATCCGGTCAGAGGATTCAATATCCTTCTCTGAAGAAAGCATTAATAAAACCATCACCGAGAATACTGCTTTGGTTGCGCTGACCCAGGTCGCATTTAAAAGCGCCTTCATGTATGACATACAGAAGGTCACGAAATTAGCCCACCAAAAAGGAGCCCTGACCATGTGGGATCTGAGCCACTCGGTTGGCGCGGTGCCCCTTAAGTTGAACGACTGGGATGTGGATCTGGCCGTTGGCTGTACCTATAAATATCTTAACGGTGGTCCCGGTTCTCCCGCTTTTTTGTTTGTTCGAAAGGAACTGCAAAACGAACTATTTCCCCCTATTTGGGGCTGGTTTGCTGACCAGGCGCCCTTTGCCTTTAATCTGGATTTCTCTCCGGCTGATGGCATCTCCCGCTACCAGATCAGCACACCTCATATCCTCTCTATGGCTGGAATTGAACCTGCCCTGGAAATCCTGCTGGAGGCAGGTACCGACCAGCTGAGGGAGAAGAGTGTTAAGCAAACCGATTATTTGATCTACCTGGCGCAGCAATTATTACTTCCGCTGGGATTTGAAGTGGGATCTCCATTGGATTCTTCCCGGCGGGGTTCCCATGTTTCACTCAGGCACCCGGAAGCATACCGAATCTGCCGGGCGTTAATTGACCCCCAGCCCGAAGATACCACTTTGAAGGTCATACCCGATTTCCGCGCCCCAAATAACATCCGCCTGGGCATCGCACCCTTGTATACAAGTTTTGTTGATATTCACCGAGCCCTTAAACGCCTACAAACCATCGTTGAGGATGGGATTTATCAGAATTACTCCAAGAAACAGCTGAAAGTTACTTGAGGGCAAACCTAGGCGGACACAGTTTCGCCGATCTGCTCCCTGGCTTTCTTTTCATTGACACGCAGGAGAAGGATCAGGCCCACAACCAGGAACAGGATCACTGGCAGAATCGCCACTCGTTGTCCCAGCTGTTCTGCAAAGGGCCCTCCACCTTCAAGCAGCTTAAACCACAGGAATGAAGCCCCCTCGCCCTGGGCTTCAAAGAATATGGCTGCTTCAGCAGCTACAAACCCATAGATCGTCGGGCCGATAAAGGAAGAAGTCCTGCCTGCAACCGCAAAAAATCCGTAGAATTCTGCGCTGCGGCCGGGAGGCGCCAGAGCGCCAACCATTGCCCGGCTGACGGCCTGAACCGAAGACAAGGCCAGCCCAGCGATTCCGCCAACAACATAGAATCCAGCCACGGATTCAACAATGAACAGACCGACAACAGCCCCGATCATCATCAATAAGAATATGACCAGGGCTGCTTTTCCACTTCTCTTATCTGCTATCCAACCCGAAATGTAAGCCCCGATCACGCTGGTGAACTGGATCAAGATCATAAACAGGATGATCTGCTGTTGATCAAGCCCGAACATCACCGCCCCAAATATGGCGGCAAAATTGATTGCCATCAGTATCCCATCGTTATAGATCAGGAAGGCAATGATATATTTCACAAATTCTCTGTGATTCTTAATGCTTTGGAAGGATTTTTTAAGCCGTTGGATTGCGGTCGAAAATACATTCTCTCCGGTCAGCAGTTTTCTGTTCTCCCCTTTTTCCCTGAACCAGATGAATAATGGCGCTGCAAAAATAGCAAAATAAACTGCCGTTATCACCAGCGAAAAACGCACGATCCAGGTGCCCTCGTATACAGTCACCAGGGCCAGGACTATAAACAAACACACGATTCCACCTATCAGGCCGATCGCCCAGCCTTTGCCGGAAACCCGCCCGATCTCCTCCTGGTCCGCTACTTCTGGTAGCAAGGAATTGTAAAATACCTGTCCGCCCCTATAACCGATCTCCGCCAGAATGAAAAGGACCATCCCTAGCAGGATGTCTCCCTTTTGGACAAAATACAACAAAGCTGTGGAAGTCACAGACAAGATCGTAAAATATGTTAATAACCGTTTCTTTTGTCCGGTATGATCTGCGATCACTCCCAGGACAGGAGAAATCAACGCAACAACCAGCATGGCGATGCCCACCGAGATTCCCCACAACCGCGAGCCTTCTGCGCCGCCTACTACGTGACCCTTAAAATAGGCTGCGTAGATTGCCAGGATCACAACCGCCGCATAAGCTGAGTTTCCAACGTCATACAGATACCAGAGCCAGCGTTTACGTGATAGTGATAATTCTTGATCGGGTGCAGATAACATGGATCTCTCCTCAGGAATTTTTGATTATGCTATATCTAAAATTAACCCCCTGGAGAGAATGCAGATACGGTACATTAATCTCGATCTCTATTAGGGACCGAGTCCCTTTCCCCTTAAACAAAAAGGGCGGCTCATCGAGCCGCCCAAGTTAGGAAGAGTAGAAAGAAAATCACTCAAAACTGGCAGTTCCATTTTTAAAAATCATTTTCCTGCGCCTATAAGCCCAGCACATATAGGAGATCGATACAAAATAACTGGCCGGGAGACGGTGCAGGTTTTTGATCTTTGTCCCCAAAACAGTGGTTTTGCCACGAAAACCCATCGGGCCGATATCCAGCTGATTGGCCTGATCTGTGATCTTATCTTCCAGATCAGCAAGGGAGGGATCCGGGTTTGAATCGTTCAGCTTCCTTTTCAACACTTCCTTGGAAGCAATATAAGATGACCCGCGATCACCGCCGATGGCGATACCCAGAGTGCCAGGAGCGCAGCCTTTTCCCTGTGCTTTGACTACAGCATCCAGGCTGACTTTCCGCACGCCATCCAAATCCCTGCCGGCAGCAAGGGAAGAATCCGGCAGTTTATATTGAGTGCTGACGTTTTCGCAGCCTCCCCCCTTGAGGATCAGATCGATCACTACCTGATCACCTTCGATCTCCTCAAAATGGATCGATGGGTAATATTCATCACCGCTATTATCACCGGTGTTTTTTCCAGTCAAAGTATTAACGGAATTGGGCCTCAGGTAAGACTTCTTTGTGGCCTGGATAACTGCTTCCTGGATTTGCCGTTTCAGTTTCCTGGTGTTCCAACCTTCTGGATAATTCACAAAAAACAAGGGCGTTCCCGTATCCTGGCAGATAGGAGTAGAATTGTCACGGGCCATTTTTACATTTTCCAGGATCGTATCCAGCGCGCCCCGGGCAGCCGAGCCTTCTTCTTCCTCATCCCGTGACTCGCGGAGGGTCTTTTCAATATCCGGCGGTAAATCTGTAGCTGTCAAACGCACTAATTCGAGGATCTGTTCAGTTAAATCTGGCTGCATAATACCCTCCCACCCCTGACAATGATACATATTTCTATATAATAGATTATGCCATTATATCGACCGTGTACAGTATGAAAAATAATCCCCCCAGGATATCATTAATCATATCCTGCAGATTGAGGGCCTTACGCTTGAATAATGAAACTATGCTATACTAATTCTGAGCTATGGAAATTCAAAAAAATAGGGAAAAATGGATTGAATCGCTGTATAAATTACAGCTCCAGAACCTCACCGCGACCTTCTTGGAAGCTCTGGGCCCAATGAGCTTGCTTGGCGCCCAATTGGTCTATCTCAGCCAACCAGTTTTATCCTCTTTCATCCCTAGAGAGCAATCCCAGGACTTTGCCAAGATTTTAGAAGACCCATCGGAAACAGAGATATTTATCGAGGCACTCAGAAATTACGAACCAACATCCTAGTTGGAGGAATTATCTGTGTCTGCTACTGGCTTCACGGGAATAGTGGTTATTGTACTTTTTGTCGGTTTGATGGTCTTTTTTTCGTTCATAAATAAAGACAGGAAAACCAAGAACCTCCGCCCGATTCCCGCATACGACAAAATCATCCAGGAAATCAAGGTGGCTGTTGAAGATGGATCCCAGCTGCATATATCCCTGGGCAGAGGGGGCATTACCGGTCCCGAGTTCGCTGCTGCCCTGGCAGGCTTAGGAATTCTAAAAAAGGTCATTGAAAAATCCTCTGTCTGCGATCAACCCCCCATTGCCTCAACTGGAAACCCGGTAATCTCTATTCTGGCGCAGGATACGATCCAGGGAAGCTCAAAAGCGATCAGTGTAACAGATCATGTCAAAAACCCGTCAGGCGAGTTGATCGGCGTTACGCCTTTTTCTTATGCTGCTGGCACGTTGAGCATAATCCGTGACGACAATGTCTCCGCCAATATCCATACTGGGTGGTTTGGAAATGAAATCATCTGGATCACGACTGCCGGGGAGAGGCAAAGCAGTCCCACCATCGCCGGAACATCCCAGCTCACTGCCCAGTCTGTCATCTATGCCAGCGCCTCGGACCCCCTGATCGGGGAAGAATTATTTGCAGGCGGAGCCTACCTGGGTGAAGGAAAAATATACCAGGCAAGCATTTCAGCCCAGGACGTTGTCCGCTGGATCATTATTTTTATCATCCTGGCCAGTGTTTTGCTAAATATCCTGGGAATCGACACTTTTTTTGAAAATGTCCTGGCAGGTTCAATGTGAAGATCGATCTGAAGTCTCCTTTCTCTACTGCTGTTGCCATCGGAGTCGGCATTATTGTCCTGGCCGGATATTTCATACCCTCATTTACAAATGTTCGTTTTATCCTTCTGAGAACCGGACTGGTTCTGGCGGCAGTTGCCCTTCTAGTTGGCATTATCAATCTGATCACAGTCCATATCAAAAAACTGGGAGCGGATAGTGAGAATTCAGGATACAGCCTGATCCTTGTAATCTCCCTGCTGGCTACACTGGTTATTGGCATTATAGACATGGTCCAAACCTACCTGGTCGGTAAACCTAACTACCAGATGACCAGTTGGATCTTCACAAATATTCAGCTGCCGATAGAGACCAGTTTGCTTGCCGTAACGGCTATCAGCCTTACCTATGCAGCCGCCAGCATCCTGCGTAAGCGGATGGACGTTTTCTCAATCGTCTTCTTTTTTGTTGTTTTATTGGTCCTGCTGGGGTCATTTTCGATTCCCCCAGCAACCCTCCCATTCCTGCACGTAATTCGCGAATGGATCCTGCGCGTCCCAGCCCTGGGAGGAGCCCGCGGGCTACTGCTGGGTATTGCCCTGGGCACAATTACAACAGGTATCCGAATCCTAATGGGAATTGATCGACCTTACGGTGAATAATCATGACTGAGATCATATGCTCAACTTGTGGAAAACCTAACACAGATGATCAGAATTTTTGTGATCATTGTGGGGCTCCCCTGTTCAGCGTGGATCCTCTCCCGCCCGATAGCCCCTCGCTGCGAGATGATCTTTTCGACAATACCGATGACAAAACTCCAGCTCAGTTCCCGGAACCGATGGACGAAGCCTCGCGCTTAGACAGTTTATTATCTCCCCAAGAACCCCTGGAAAAAATTCCTGAAGTAACCCCCCAGGCTGCCGGCTCTTTGGATGAATTCTCCCGATTGGATGATCTGATCCCCGCCCCAGAACCTGAAAATGTCCCTCCCTCAGAAGGGGGACCTCAGCCATTAGAAGAGTCAGATGCTTCCTCCCGATTGGATGACTTCTTCGCAACCGATAATCCATTTACAGATCCTGAAGAAGAAGAAAAAAAGCAGCCAGACCCTCCTGCCTTCGACCCGTTCCTGGAACCCTCCGCACGCGATCAATTGTTGGGAGAAGAAAGTCCTGGCGACACATCCGGAGGAGAGTGGGAGTACCTGACCAAACCTTCCGCTGAAGACAGCTCATTAGAAAAAAACTCGCCGGTTGAAGAACCTGCGGACAACCTCGATTTCCTTAGCTCGCTTTCGGATGACAGCGCCCCCGAAACGGAAAGCCCTGCCAAAGAACCTGGTGAGGAACGGGAACTCCTAACATCGCCCTCAGTTGAAGAAGAATCTACCAAGGATCCAATTGAGGATTGGGATTTCCTTTCTTCATCCTCTGCTGAAGAGGAATCTACGCGGGAAGAAGAACCAGTAAAAGGCCCAGTGGATGAATGGGATCTCTCTCCGGACGCAGATGAAGAACCGCCCAAAGAAGACCCCGGTAAGAGTATAGTTAATGAATGGGATTTCCTTTCTTCATCCTCGGCTGAAGAGGAACCCGCACAGGAAGAAGAACCAGTAAAAAGCCCAGTGGATGAATGGGATCTCACTCCTGACGCAGGTAAAGAACCGGCTAAAACAGAATATTCTGAACCGGAAACTGATACTGGGCTGGGCTTATTAGCAGCCCTGGACGGAGAGGAAGCTGCAGCTGGTTCTGGACAACCAGCTGATGAACCGCCAGGCGATTTAGATTACTTAACACCAGATCCTGATAGCGAGCCAGCACCTATAGATTTTCGCCCTGATCTCTATGATGAAGACGAGGATCCCCTCCCGGAGTTTGGCTCCCCTGGCTTCAGTGACGATTCTGGTTGGCTGGACATGCTCCAGGATCCCGAGTCCAGAGAGGCAGCCAAAGAAACTCCAGCACAGCCCACCAAACCGCAAACCGATTGGCTGGATAAAATCAAAAGGCTGAACGAAAGCAGCGATCTGGTGGACGAGGACTCATCCTTCCCGGATTGGCTATCCGTGTCTGAAAAACCTGCAGAAGAAATGCCTGCAGAGGTAAAGCCGCCGGAAGATTCACACCCCCCAGCCGATAGTGATGAAGCCACTCCAGCCAGCGATCTGCCCGCCTGGCTTAAAATTGATGGTGATGATGAATCACTGAATGCGTTCCTGCTCAAGAAAGACCGCACCAATGAGGAGTACAAACCCTCACTTATAAGGGGTATCACCGATAAGCTCCCTCAAGAAGATGACGAACCTGCGTCAGGACTGAGTGATTCCCAACAGATCAAATTCCCATCCTGGGCAGAAGAAAAAAAGGCTGCTGAGAAGGCCGCGGAAGATCAAGGATCTTTAGCGGGGAGCGAAGAAGGTTCTGATACGGTCATTGACCCATTCCAGATCGAAGAAGAAGAATTTTTTGATGACCTCTTTAGCGATGAGCTGCCAGGCTGGCTGACATCTGCATCAACCGATTCTGTATTTGAAGACTTTGAAGAAGAATTATCCCAGGGCGAACTGCCCGGCTGGGTCGAAGCCATGCGTCCGGTTGTTGAATCAACCGATGCCACTGGACTCTCAGAGGACGAAGATTATATAGAAAATTACGGGCCTCTGGCAGGTATCCCCAGTGTGCTGCCTGCTGAAGCAGAAGTTGCCTTTGATCCTGAAAGAGCCGCCAGGAAACCCCTGGATCTATTTGCCACCAAAAACCACCAGGATTATGTCAATATATTGAAGAAGCTCATCACAAATGAGAATAAAACCAAAACCATCCAAAAACCTGCCCCGGTGGCAACACAGCGGGTCTTGCGCTGGTTAATTGCCATTATCATGCTGGTAACCACGGCAGGGACCGTCGTCTTTGGGGGAATAATTGACACAGACCCCCCCACCGCTGCCCAGGTTCAAAATACAGGTTACGGGGCTTTATACAAACAGATCGAGAGTCTGTACGATGGTCAACCAGTCTTGATCGCTTTTGATTATCAGCCTGCTTCAGCAGGAGAACTGCATACCGCAGCGGCGGGTGTCGTAGACCATTTGATGAAACAAGGCACTTATCTATCCTTTATTTCTACCCAGCCCACCGGTCCAGCCCTGGCAGAACATTTCCTGGCCACTACTCAGGAAAAGCACGAATACATTCATACTCAGCAGTACATCAACCTGGGATATTTGCCTGGAGAATCAGCTGGCTTGTTAAGTTTCGTTATAGCACCAAAAAAGATCATTCCCCTGGCTTTTAACGGCAGCAATGCCTGGGGATCACCCCCGCTTCTACATGTCGACTCAATTAATGATTTTGCTATGATCCTGGTTATTACAGACGATCCGGATACGGCAAAGATCTGGATCGAGCAGGTGGCCACTATCCTGGAAGATACAGCATTGAACATGGTAATCAGCGCCCAGGCTGAGCCATTGATCCAGCCCTATTTTCGCTCATCGCCTCAGTTGGTAAAAGGTTACGTTTCCGGAATTATTGACAGCTTGAATTATGAACAGCTTCTGAACCGGCCAAATTTGGCGACCACTGCCTGGCTTCCATTTAATTTGGGCATCATTATCACAGTTGGAACAATATTTATCGGCGGATTGGCAAATGGCATATTATCCCTGTTTTCCCGCCACAGGTCCAGGGCTGCAGGAGTTAACAAATAATTATGGCTAATATGATGGATTTTATTGGATTATCTCTGGGATTTTTACTGACGATCCTGATCTTCAGTTATCTACTGGGTGATAACCCGTTCTTCCGGCTGGCGATCCATATTTTTATTGGCGTCGCCGCCGGCTATGTTGCCATTGTTACAGTCAACAATGTACTGATCCCCCGCCTGATCATCCCACTCATCCAGGGATCCCGTGGGGAACGGCTATTATCCATCCTATTATTTATACCCAGTGTGTTCTTGTTTTTCAAAGTAACCCCTTTCCGCAAGCTTGGAAACTGGTCCGTAGCTATTCTGGTTGGAATTGGCGCCGCTGCAGCTATCGGCGGTGCGATCACTGGCACACTCTTCCCCCAGATCCTGGGTACAATCAACAGCGTGGATCCATCAGCTTATACCATCACCACCAGCCGCTGGGATCAAGCCATCAATGGTATCATCATAGTCTTGGGAACAGTTACAACCCTGATCTATTTCCATTTTGGAACCCAGGATACTCCCGGACAATCCGACAAAAGGCTGCCAATTATCGAATATATCAGCTTAGTCGGCAAGGTCTTTCTGGCGATCACTTTTGGGGCTTTGTATGCCGGTGTTTTACTGACTGCCCTGGCTGCCCTGGTAGAGAGGTTGGCCTCATTCTGGACTTTCCTTAACACTATTGGTTTTCAGTTATTCTCTTCATTCTAGGTGTCATGGATACAACTATAGTTGCAGCCAAATCAGTTATAGCAGTTGATATCGGAAGCACGATTACCCGATCGCTTTTTTTCGATGTGGTAAGCGGAAAATACCGCTTTGTGGCAGTCGGAAGTGCGCCGACATCAGCAGGAGCGCCCCATTTTGATGTCACCAACGGCATATGGCGGTCGTTGGAGCAACTTCAATATATTACCGGCCGGGTTTTATTAAGTGAAAAAGATGGCGTTCTCATACCCAGCACCCCTGATAATCAGGGGGTTGATATCATGGTTGCGACCATGTCAGTCGGAAATCCGATCTCTGTAGTCACAGTCGGCCTGCTGGATACCGTCTCCTTGCAGAATGCCCGGAATCTCGCTCACACCACGTATGCGAATATCATTGATGAGATATCACTGAACGATCACCGGACATCCTCTGATCGTATAAATATGCTGATCAGAAAACGACCCGACCTGATCATAATTACAGGCGGCACAAATAATGGCGCCTCCCATTCTCTTCTGAGCATCCTCGAGAGCATCGGTTTATCCAGCTATATGCTGAACGAAAGTCAGCGCCCCCATATCCTGTTCGCCGGAAACGAACAGCTTCAAGATGAGGTCAAATCTGGGCTATCGAAGATTAGCAAACTGAGGGTAGCTGCCAATATCCAGCCAGTTCTCGGAAAAGAAAATATCCAGCCCGCCCAGAAAGAGATCAATGAAATATATAAGGAAGTCCGGAATAGACAATCCGGCGGCCTCAGGGAAGTTCTCTCATGGACTGAGGGAACATTCACCTCAACAGCTGCTGCTTTTGGCAGGGTAATCCGATTCCTGAGTGAAAAATATGAACCGGAAAAAGGAGTGCTGGGAGTCGATATTGGTTCCGACTCAACTATCCTGGTAGCCGCATTTAACGGGGAAGAAACTCTGCGGGTATTTCCCGGTTTGGGAGTTGGCTCTGGATCAGCTGGCGTGATCGAAAAGAATTCCCTCGAATTAATCAAGCGCTGGATGCCAATTGAAATCTCAGATCAGGAGATCAGGGACTATATCTATAATAAATCAGTGTACCCCTGTTCTCTTCCCCTTGATGTTGAACAGCTCGAGATCGAGCTGGCAGTTGCCAAACAGGCTATAAGGTATGCTGCAGAGCAAACTGTCCCTGACCTGCCAAAACAGCTCGGGGCGGGAGGTACTCTGCTGCCCTTTATGGAACCGATCATCGGATCCGGGAGAATCCTGACCCTGGCACCTAAACGCTATCACTCACTGTCTATATTACTTGACGGCTTGCAGCCCACCGGCGTAACCACGCTGGCCCTGGATCAAAATGGCTTACTGCCTGGCCTGGGAGCTGTGTCCGAGGCAAATCCTTTATTAACCGTTCAGGTAATAGAATCCAGCACATTCCTGAATTTGGGCACGATTATTGCACCTTTAGGGGTTGCCAGACCTGGAACAACGATTCTCCGAGTCCGGGTCAACCGCGAGGATGGAAGATCATTTACTCGAGATATAAAGTATGGATCCTTATCCATTCTTCCGGTCGGGCTTGGTGAAAAAGTATCTCTGCACCTCCGCCCGCTTAATCGGTTTGATGTAGGGATGGGAGGTCCAGGGAAATCCGGGAAAGTGAATGCAGTTGGTGGTGTCTTAGGTATTGTAATTGATGCCCGGGGACGTCCGCTTCAGTTTTCACTTGATCCCGAGAAAAACAGGAAAAGGAACAAGGCCTGGAAAAAAACGTTCAGTAAATATGAGTAAACTACTGGTATAGATACTGTTAAAAAAATGATCAGTAAAGTAAAGCATATCCACGCACTCACGAGTATAAAACGGGAACGGGTCCTGCCTGTTGCCGGGCATGTCCTTGTCCGCCGGATGCAGAAAGTATCCCCCTCAGATGTTATTGTGGTCGCTCCGCTCGTCTCCCAATTCGTTCTCCTGGATATTGCCCAGGGGCTAAATGTTAACCCGGCCCGGGCGGATGAGCTCCTGCAGCGCCAGGCTGGTGAAGACCTGGTACAGGGTGATGTGATCGCAGGACCAGTAGGATTGTTCAAGCGTGTGGTCCGCGCACCTCAAGAGGGGTTGGTGAGAATAGCCGGCGAAGGAAAAGTATTATACGAGATCAGCTCCCCCGATTTTGAGTTGCAGGCGGGGATGGAGGGAACAATCACTAATATCATCCCTGAACGGGGCGCCATTATAGAAACGAAAGGAGCGCTCATCCAGGGAGTCTGGGGTAATGGAAAAACCACCTACGGCGTCGTGCAGCCAACCAGCAATGATCTGCTGAAGGAACTTGTCGTAGAACAGCTGAATATTGGATTCAGGGGTGCGATCATCACAGCTGGATTCTGCAGGAGCCCTGAAGTATTAGAGGCTGCCGGTATTGTTCCTGTCAAGGGATTGATCCTTGGCAGCATGTCAGCAAATTTGATTCCCTTGGCGAAAAAGATGGATTATCCGATCATGATCGTTGATGGTTTCCGCGAAACCCCCATGAACAAGGCAGCCGAAAAGATTCTGATCGAAAATAAAGACAAGAATATCGCCTTGAATGCCCAGGAACTAGACACCTTCCAGGGAAACTTTCCCGAAGGTATCATTTCACAATCATCTACTTCTGAGCCAGATTTACCCTCTGAAGCCGAGACACTCAAAGCGGGTAAAAAGGTTATCATTATAAATGGACCGCAAGCCCCTCAAATTGGGGAAATTGAAAAAATAATTCCTGGTAAACAGGTTCTGTCCAGTGGAGTTGAAACCAAGCTTGCAGAAGTAACACTAGCCAATGAAAAAAGCACCAAAATACCGCTTACAAATCTGGAAATTATCAACGATTGAACAGCAAACCAATTTACTGGAGATCCGACAGGGTAAATTGAGGAGAGAGACTTATGGGAATGAACGATTTTGAAGATATGGATTTCGAAGATATTGGGAGTGAAGAAACTATCTCAACCAGCAGAGGTTCAAATCGAACCTTCATGATCGTTGCAGGTATCCTC
>Ga0209013_10001952_pt1 | contig 18999 bp, 19 predicted proteins | sample Cruoilmetagenom2_FD_187291 | JGI IMG/M metagenome (GOLD analysis project Ga0209013, IMG submission 187291) | Oil polluted marine microbial communities from Coal Oil Point, Santa Barbara, California, USA - Sample 2 (SPAdes) (version 2) | ecosystem: Environmental > Aquatic > Marine > Oil seeps ...
CTCGGAGAGCATGGAGACGCAGTCCACCAGGCGCTGCAAGAACTGGCTGAGGGGCGCATCGTCCAGCGCATCTGGGCTCACGATCACACCGTTTGGAAATCGGAACCCACCGAGATCAGCAACCGGCTGGGCTGGCTTCACATTATCGAACCCATGCAGGCCCAAATCTCGCGCATCCAGGCGCTGGCTGAGTCCGTTCGCGAGGACGGCTATACGCATGTCCTGCTGCTGGGTATGGGCGGTTCCAGCCTGGCGCCGGAAGTATTCCGCAAGACCTTCGGGATCAAAAATGGTTTCCTTGATCTGGCCATACTGGACAGCACCGATCCGGACGCTGTGTTGGCCCACGCGGAGCGGCTGGACCTCTCAAAAACTCTATTCATTGTTTCCACGAAGTCCGGCGGCACAGTGGAGACGCTCTCCTTCTTTAAGTATTTCTACAACCGGGTGCTCGATGCGGTCGGATCGGCTCGTGCCGGTTCCCACTTCATCGCCATCACGGATCCCGGCAGCAAACTGGAGACCATCGCCGTTGGTTATCGCTTCCGGGAGACCTTCTTAAATGACCCAAACATCGGCGGGCGTTACTCAGCGCTCTCCTACTTCGGCATAGTTCCAGCCGTCCTGATCGGCGTGGACGTGGGCAGACTGCTCGATCGGGCCATGACGGCCGCCGTAAACTGCGACGGCTGTAACACGCCTGAGGACGACAACCGCGGCGCACAGCTGGGCGCCATCATGGGTGAGCTGGCCAATGCAGGACGAGACAAAGTCACGTTTATCCTCTCGGAAGAGGTCAGCAGTTTCGGAGACTGGGTGGAGCAGCTCATCGCGGAGAGCACCGGCAAAGATGGAAAGGGTATTCTTCCAGTGGTCGGCGAACCGCTTGGTACTCCCGAGGTCTATGGCGCCGATCGTCTCTTCGTATATTTGCGGCTGGACGGCGACCCAACCTATGACGAGAGAGTCAAAGCTCTGCAGGGTGCCGGTCACCCGTTGATAACCATACGCTTGAAAGACATCTACGATCTGGGTGGGCAGTTCTTCACCTGGGAGATGGCCACCGCTGTGGCAGGCTATCAACTGGGTATCAACCCCTTCGACCAGCCAAATGTGGAGGCCGCCAAAGTGCTTGCCCGCCAGATGGTTGAGGAATACCACGAGCGTGGGCAGCTGCCTGAAACTACTCCCGACCTTCGGGCAGACGGGATAAGCGTGTACGGTGACGTGCTGACCAGCACCCCGGCAAGCGCATTGAACGAATTTCTAGCTTCAGCCCGTCCGGAGGGTTATGTGGCACTGCAGGCGTATCTCCAACCCACCCCCGAAACAGACGCCGCTCTGCTGGCGCTGCGGCAGAATATTCGGGACCGCACACACCTGGCCACCACTTTCGGCTACGGTCCGCGCTTCCTGCACTCCACGGGACAACTGCACAAAGGCGATGCTGGCCGCGGTTTGTTCATCCAGTTCACGACAGATAACTCGCGCGATGTCGACATACCCGATGAAGCTGGCTCGGACGGAACTTCCATCAGCTTTGGTGTACTGGAGATGACGCAGGTGCTGGGGGATGCGCAGGTGCTGCAAGACGCCGGCCGCCATATTATCCGCTTCCATCTTGGGAGCAACATAAATGACCGACTGGCCTATCTGGCCCATACCTTAGAATAGGACAGCGATATACTCCACCAGGGAGTATTAGTCGTGTAGTATTAGTCCAATACTTTGAATATAGTGATTGCCATATCTAACACCAGGCCACGAAGGCACCAAAAAAAACCAAGAAAAATAAATTAAAAATTGGTGCCTCTTTGTGCCTTTGTGGTGAGAGAATACCTTATGATTAAAGCCATGATCTTCGATCTGGACGGCACCCTGGTCCAGACTGAGAAATTAAAAGCGCTCTCCTATGCACGGGCAGCGGTCGAGCTGTGCCCAGCGGGAGTGGAGCTGTTCCCGGTGGAGATCAGCGAAGAGCAGGTGGTGGAAGCCTTCAAAGACGTGGTGGGGCTCTCCCGCCGTGAGGTAGCCACACACCTGGTGAGCCGCTTCGGTTTGGAAGAGACGGCCAGCGCCCGCATGGACGAGTTCGGTGTAAGCGCCCCCTGGCAGGCATTCGTCCAGGTGCGCCTGCAGCTTTACCAAAATATGATCGGCGACCCGAACGTCCTGCGTCGGAATCGCTGGCCTCACAATATGGCGCTGCTGGAAGAAGCCAGGCGAACAAACTGCAAGGTCGGCCTGGCGACCATGTCTCACTGCGACCAGGTGCAGAGGGTGCTTGAGATCCTGGATTTGAAGGAAAGCTTCGGATTTGTGGCAACCCGCGACGATGTAGAACGAGCTAAACCGGACCCGGAAATATACCTGCTGGTGGCCGGTGAACTGGGTATCTCTCCGCCGGACTGCCTGGTGATCGAGGACTCGCCGAGCGGGGTGCAGGCCGCAGTCTCGGCCGGGATGTGGTGCATCGCCGTCACCACTCCCTTCACAAGGGAGCGGCTGCACCAGTCCGGCCTCCTGGACGAACGCTGGATCGTGGATGAGCCTGACAGGCTGCCGGATGTGGTCCGGCAAATGTACGAAGAACGGCTGGAAGATTAAGGGGTCGCGAAATTATCGAAGATTTTTTACATTACAATATAAAATCGGAGGAAAACAAATGGAAATAGCAATGATTGGACTCGGCAAGATGGGCGCCAACATGACGACACGCTTGCTGCAGGATGGACACCGGGTGGTGGCGTTCGATCTGAACGAACCGGCCATCCTGGCTGCTGAAAAGGGTGGCGCGGACGGGGCGCGGACTTTAGATGAAGTGGTATCTTCCCTGGAAACCCCGCGCGCGGTGTGGGTGATGGTTCCTGCGGGAGCCCCCACCGAAAGCACGGTGATGACCCTGGTAGGGCTGCTCTCACCCGGTGACATCATCATCGACGGTGGCAACAGCAATTACAAGGACACGGTTCGCCGGGCTGAAGTATTGAAAGAAAAGGGCATCTATTTCGTCGATGTGGGCACCTCCGGCGGTGTGTGGGGACTGGCCGAGGGGTACAGCATGATGGTGGGCGGAGAGGACGAGGCAGTCGAAAACATCCGTCCTGTGTTAGAGACCCTGGCTCCTGGACCGGATGAAGGATGGGGACGTGTCGGTCCCAGCGGTTCCGGTCACTTTGTAAAGATGGTTCATAATGGGATCGAGTACGGGCTGATGCAGGCCTACGCCGAGGGTTTCGAGATCATGAAGGCCAAAGATGAATTTGGTCTCGACCTGCACCAGATTGCAGAAATCTGGCGCTTCGGCAGCGTGGTGCGCTCCTGGCTGCTCGATCTTACCGCCAACGCACTGGCCGAAGACCCGGAATTGAGCGATATCAAAGGCTGGGTGGCGGACAGCGGCGAAGGACGTTGGACGGTGTTCGAAGCCGTCGATCTGGACGTACCCGCGCCGGTGATCACGGCCTCACTACAGGCGCGCTTCACCAGCCGGCAGGACGAGAGCTACGCCGCCAAGATTCTGGCAGCTATGCGAAACCAGTTCGGCGGGCACGCGGTCAAACAGAGCGGCGAGTAACCAGCCGTGTCAAGTGCCATGCGTCATGTATGACGTGTCATGTATGACGTGTCATGTATGACGTATCACGAATAATTTTAGGAAAACTACATGAACACACGTCCAACAACAATCGTCATTTTCGGCGCCTCGGGTGATTTGACCCGTCGCAAGCTTGTACCGGCGCTTTACAACCTGTACCGCAAGAAACGGCTGCCCATAAATCTGAACATAGTAGGCTACGCTCGTCGAGCATACAGCGACCAGCAATTCCGGCAGGAGATGATGGAAGCCGTCGGCCAGTTCAGCAAAGACACGTTCGATCTCGATCTGTGGGCAGCCTTCGCCTCCCGCATGTACTACTTCAAGGGAGACCTCGGAGCGCCCGAAGATTACGTGGGCTTGAACCAGTACCTGACGAGCATAGAAGGTGAAGAAGCGGACAGGCTTTACTATCTGGCGATATCGCCCAGTTTCTATGAACAGACCATTTTAAACTTGGGAGAGGCTGGCATGGCGTCCAAATCAAACGGTGTGCGAAACATCGTGATAGAAAAACCCTTCGGACGCGACCAGGATTCAGCCAAAGCTCTCAACGAGAAGGCGCATTCGGTCTTTGACGAACACCAGATCTACCGCATCGATCACTACCTGGGTAAAGAGACCGCCCAAAACATCCTGTTCTTTCGCTTTGCTAACACCATCTTCGAACCGCTCTGGAACCGCAATTATGTGGACAATGTGCAAATTACGGTTGCCGAGAACGTTGAAGTGGGGCATCGGGCGGGATATTACGAAACATCCGGCGTGCTGCGCGACATGTTCCAGAATCACCTGCTGCAGCTATTCTCCCTGGTCGCCATGGAACCACCGACGTCCTTCGATGCCGACGCGCTGCGCAACGAAAAAGTCAAGGTGCTCAGCGCCACCCGCCAGATCGATATTCAGGACACAGTTCGCGCCCAATATGAGGGCTACTGCGACACACCGGACGTGGCGCTTTATTCACAAACGGCCACCTTCGCCGCGCTGAAAATGTATGTTGACAACTGGCGCTGGCAGGGCGTGCCGTTCTATTTGCGATCGGGCAAGGCATTGTGCAAGAAGTTGAGCGAGATCATCATCGAGTTTAAACACCCGCCGCATATCATGTTCGATGTCCCTGAGAAGGAAGAATTCACCCCCAATATGCTGGCCATTTCCATCCAGCCCGATGAGGGCGTCCATCTCAGGTTTGAAACCAAGGTGCCGGATACCTACCAGGAATCGCGCTCGGTGGAGATGGAGTTCCACTATTCGGAGTCTTTCGGGCGAGGTGCCCTGCCCGAAGCCTACGAGCGCCTGCTGCTGGACGCCTTGAAAGGAGACGCATCATTGTTCTCACGCAGCGACGAAATCGAACTGGCCTGGAAGCTGATTGATCCGGTGATCCAGAATAAAAGCTCGCCGCAGGCACCACCGCTCACCAGCTACGAGCCTGGAAGCTGGGGACCTGCTGAAGCCGATCAACTGCTGGCTCGTGAAGGCAGGGTTTGGCGCATTGGTTGTAAACGAGTCTTGGAGGGTGATGGACGAGATTCGTAGATATCCGGACGGTGAGAGCCTGGCGCGCGCGGCTGCAGAGGAGTTCGTTCGCCAGGCGAATGAGTCGATAACCAACAACGGACGATTCAGCGCTGCACTGGCCGGCGGTTCTACGCCCAAAGCGCTCTACCATTTACTGGCCAGCGAAGATTACCGGGACGAACTTGGCTGGGGAGATATACACCTGTTTTGGGGCGATGAACGCTGCGTTCCCCCGGACCACGAAGACAGCAACTTCGGTATGGCTCGGCGTGCGCTGCTGGACCACATCGCTATTCCTGATGCCAATGTGCATCGCATGGCGGCTGAAATCGTCCCGAGCGAGGGGGCCATCGAATATCACAGGCAGTTAGACAGCTACTTCCGACCCGGACACTCAGAACTGCCGATCTTTGACCTGGTCCTGCTGGGCTTGGGCTACGATGGTCACACCGCTTCACTGTTCCCAGGAGATGCATCTTTACTGGAGCGCAGGCGTTGGGTGAGAGCTGTTGAGCACACGCAGCGACCTCTACCGCTGGTCACGCGGCTGACGCTGACTCTCCCGGTGATCAACGCCGCCAGAAGCGTGCTCTTCCTGGTCACAGGCGCAAGCAAAGCTGACGCCGTGGGACGCGTTATCAGAGAGGATGAAAATCTCCCGGCGGGATTAGTACGCCCGGGCAGCGGCCGCTTGCTGTGGATGCTGGACGAGGCCGCGGCCGTTGGCCTGCCTGCGGGTTTATAGAACATATCACATCAACTTATGCTGATCCGCCGGGGGCTGGAATCCTTTTCTCTGTTCTTCAAGCCAGACGCGAAATTCTGAAATATCCGCGGGGAAGGGCATCGGGAATGGGAGAGCGCCTTTCTCCAATAATAAGCGGTTGCCTTCGGGCACGTTCGGACCATCCACAACGAATACCGGCAGCCAGCGTTTTTTCAGCGCTTCTGTTGAGCCTCCCCAGGTGCCGCCTTTGTTCGCCGCGGAGGCAACCACCAGGGCGTAATCGGCCAGCGTGTAAATCAGCTTGTTGCGTCCCATGGCGCCCCCGGCGCTGAAGCCTGCGCTGGGAGAATAGGGTGTCAGTAAAGTCAGATTGCCTTCCCGCAGCGCCCTGCGATAATCTTGTTTGCGGATGGCGCTCTCCAGGTTGTGCGGCAGGATTCCAACCGAATACCCGCGTCCTTCAAGAGCCGATCTCATCGTAATTAAATCCACCCCCCGGGCGCCGCCGGAATACACAATCAAGCCATGATGATCGCAGGCATTTCCAACAAACTCAGCAACGTGCTTCCCGGCATCATCCACATCGCGTGAGCCGACCACCGCCAGACCGGGCTGTCCCGGCAGATCTTTGTCTCCGGCGCCGAACAGCACGCTCGGGGCTGATTCTTTCAATCGCTGGCGGTATTTTTTTGGATAATCCGTATCGGCCCGAGTCCACACCCAGATACCACGCGACTCGAGCCGCTCCAGTTCAATGGCAATTACTCCACCGCGTTCAAGTAAACGAGCCAACCTGTCTGCGTAACCGGCCTCAAGGTTCAGGATTTCTGCTATCTCATTCGATGATGAACCTAATAAATCGCCAGGGCTCAGCGAAGCGGCGACCAGCTTACGCGCCAATGGGTTCCACTGCCTCAGGGTCAGGGGAGCGGGACCCGGATCCGTAGACAATCCAAGGTGTGTGCAGAGCATCAGAATAGCGGTTGAATCACTCGAAATTTGTTTGGTCATGTTCACCTGGAGCTTGCGGGAGCCAACGTAAAGGAATAGACAGGTCCGCTGCCATTGGTGTGCAGCAGCCAGCCCGCCAATGTGAACGTCCAAATTAATCATAATCCATATCCGGCCCGCGGGGTGCAGAAATTTGCGGTGATCTTAAAATCATCATCTCACTCATGTGCAAACATACCAGAATCCAAAAAGCAGAGCAGCTTCTTTCGCTGCTCTGCTTTTTATTTTTGGTTTATTTCAAGTAGTTATCTTAGAGTGCAACAACTTCCTGAGCCTGGGGGCCTTTCTGGCCCTGGACAACTGCGAATTCTACGCGCTGTCCCTCGTCCAGGTTACGGTAACCATCGCCCACGATTTCGTTGAAGTGTACAAAGACATCTCCACCGGCGTCGCGCTCGATAAAGCCGTAGCCCTTAGAGCCATTGAACCATTTTACTGTACCTTGTTCTTTTTCGGTCATGATTTGGAACTCCTTTCAAAGATTGTCGCTAAGTCACGCATGGGTTCCAAATCAAAAGATGTTGTCTTCTTTATTAGAACTTCTGGAAACAAGCAATATATATTAGCATAGTTTACTGGCGTTGAATATAATACTTTTATTAGAATCACGTCTTACCGTCTCACCCAGTCTACAGGGATACTTTCGGGCGGCAGATCGAGTGTCTCCACTGCCCAGACGCCGGCCTCAACGATGCGGTTCACGCTGCCGCTGAAGCAGGGCGTCCCATCGCAAGGCAGCTCAGAGTACACCAGGAACTTCCCGTTGGGGCTCCAGACCGGGTTGCTGGAGAATCCCAGGTAATGCTCTTCAGAGCCATCAGCCCGTACGGCCCACAGGTCAGCCCTGTTGCGTTCGCTTAATGTCTGGAAAGCCAGCCACTCAGCATCCGGGCTCCATTGAGGCGGCATTGGCCAGCCACCACCACCAACCGGTTCGTACAGATGCAGAAAATTGACTGACCGGTCAGTCAGATCAAAAACCACCAATCCCAGCCGCCATTCTCCCCCATCCGCAAACGGTCCACCAATCACCCAGGCCAGTTTGGTGCCGTCTGGCGACCAGGCCGGACTGGCGATCTTGATCCCATCAAGACCTGTGGTTATCCCAAATTCATCCAGGTTAAAAGGTTTGGAACCCTGGTCCAGGTAATAACGCCAGGCACTGCCCGCTCTATCGTAGGCTATCGTCGTGCCATCCGGAGCAGGACCAGGACTCGAAAATGATCCACTTTCCCGATCCAGTAATAGGTACCCGCTCCCGTCTACACCAACGCTGGTCAGGTTGCCGTAAGATGGAACCATCTCTTCGAACGTTGTCGAGCCAAACAGGATCGTGGCAGGGTTGGCCGGCCACCACATCGCACCAGATTCGACCCGGTCCACGGTACCGGTCAGGTTGATCTGCTCGCCGCTCGAAAAGTCATGGCGCCAGATATCATCACCTTTTTGCAGCAAAACTTGCAGCCCATCCGGTGACAATGTCGCCGTATCCGCGCCTTCCTGTTCCTCGAGAAGCAAAAAAGGGGATCCGTCCGCGTTGATATGCCACAGTCCGGTAGCCGGCTGCCTGTACACCAACCCAAACAGAGGGTCTCTATCGGGGATCTCGGGTGGGATAACAGCAGGAATCTCTTGAGGGGAACTCCCCGGCGGTCCGTAAACGCGGAAATTGCTGACGATGAAGGGTGTTTCGGGCAGCTGATCCGCATCGCAGTAGCCAGCGATATCCGACACGATGCGCATTAAATATCCCGTGTTTTCGGCGACGTAGCCAACCAAAACTGCGCGCCCTGACGGGCAGGTAGAGCCGGTCACCGGGTAGCTGAGCCTGGCGCCAGCATAGTCACTGCCCTCGGGCGAAAGGATTTCTACATCTGAAACGCCTGCCAGTTCACTGATGGCTCTATTTACCAGTTGTTCGGCGGTAGTTACGGGTTGTCCAGGACGCCACTCGATCGCTGTAACGTCCGGAATGATCTCAATTTCCTGAGTGTAGGTACCTATAAACGTGGCGTGGTCTTGAAGCGAAAAGTGAACGAGCTGGCCGGCGCGCATTTCGCTTTTGTCGGCCTCAACCGGGACAAGAACTGCAAATCCCCATAGATCATCATATCCAGTCATCTCAAAAAGCGATTCTGAGTGCACCTTGAAGGGAGTGCTGGTGACATCAATCTGTACGTATGGAGTCGCCGTATCATCAGGAACCTGAACTGTCGGTATCTCTGGTCGATCTTGGGGATTTATTTCCACTTCCAAAGTCCCGCAGCCGGCGAATAGTAAACTTACTCCCAGGATTACGATACCGACGATCAATTGGGTTTTTCTCATCTTTACTCTCTCCAATTTCTAACAAATCTACCCCCGATTGTACTGGACAGCTGTTGCCAGGAAGTACCTAAAATGTTTTTGTACTGTTACAGTGCGTTACAATTCTGGGACATCAATCGCCGGCAACCGCATGCTGAAAACGGTGCCTTGATCTACGCGGCTGCGAATTCCCACCTGTCCGCCATGTCGTTCGACAATAGCGCGCACCAGAGGCAATCCCAAACCACTGCCGGGGACAGCGCGCGCACCACTTCCTCTGTAAAGTTCCTGCCACACGTGTGGTATTTCGTCCACAGCCATACCCGATCCCGTATCGGCGACTTCCACCGTGACAATATCGTTATCTTCAAATGCGCGCACTTCGACCGTGGCACCAAGAGGAGTGAACTTGATGGCATTGTCCAGCAGGTTGTGGACAGCCAGCATTAGCAAATCTTCGTCACCCAACACCCTGGGTAGCGGCCAGGGAGCCTGAGGTAGGCTCAGATGCAGCGACCGCCTTTCAGAATCCGGCATCTTCTGCACGATGGCAACTGATTCCCGCAACACACCTTCCAGGTCCACCGGCGCACGTTCAATAGGTCGCGTCTCAAGCTCAGCCAGCTTGCGCAGATCGGCCACGAGGCGGCCGATGCGTTTGGCTTGCGTCCGTATGCTCTCGATAGTGTCTGTATTTTCTGCACCGCTCACATTCACCAGCGCGGCCTGGATGGCGGTCAACGGATTTTTAAGTTCGTGGTCCAGCCGCTGCAGAAATTGACGTCGTTCCGCAGCCCTATTGGTTTCGTGACGTGCGAGCTGATCCTGGTGCTGCTTATCACGCCATTTGAAGACGACGAGCAGCACTGCCAGGACCGCAGTAATAATAATCCCGCCAAGCATCGCCAGGGTACTCGTGTCAGCGCGTATAGAAAGAATGTAATCATCATACCAGCCAAGCGCTGCGGCGATCCTGAACCCCACACCAATCAAAGCCGGCAGAAAAATAAGCGGCCAATAACGCTTCATTTCCCCGTTTCCACCCTGCCGATGAAGCGATATCCTCCACTGGGAACCGTTTCAATGTATACCGGATTTGCAGGGTCGTCACTCAGCACACGCCGCAGCTCGGCGATGCGCGTATCGACGGCGCGCGTCCCGGCCGGATACTCCCAACCCCATACCACGTCCAGCAGGCGCTCCCGGTCGAGCAGTTCATCTGGATGGGTCATCAGGTATTCGAGCAGGGTGAATGCCTTCGGAGTCAGGCTCTGTTCACTCTCACCCAGGTAAACACGGCGCGCCCGGCGATCCATGCTCAGATCCGCGCAACGAAGCTCCCAGGAGGCGCTGAGCGGCGGCGAATCAGGACGCGCCCGGCGCAGCACGGCGCGGATGCGAGCCACCAGCTCCTGCGGGTCGAAAGGTTTGTTCAGGTAATCATCCGCGCCCTCTTCAAGCGCCATGGCTCGTTCGTAGGCCTCGCCTACCTGGGTCAGCAGGATGACCGGCGTCCAATTATCGGAGCGGCGTAATTGCCGCAGCACCTCCCGCCCATCTATCCTGGGCATCAGCACATCCAGCACCACCAGGTCGGGCGAAATTGCCTCCATCTGGCGCAGCGCCCCCTCACCATCCGCCGCGATCGACGTCCGGAACCCGGAACGGTTTAGAAAAGAGGCCAGGTTGTCCCTGATGTCCTGTTCGTCATCGACCAGCAGGATATTTGGTTTGTCTGTCATGATTCACCTGGAATTGCTCGTAATATTTTATTCGTGTGCCTGCTGCACAAGACTGCGACTCACAAATATAATTACACACTACACAATCACTTTTTCTATAAAAGCGCGCACCATATGGACAGCGTCGTCGGGCGTATCGTAGGCCAACACATCCATGTTCGGGTCCTGATTGCCGGATATCATCTTGGAGACCTTGATCCCGCGCCGGTGCAAACACAGCACCGGCTTACCCAATCCCAGAGCGTGGCCGATTTCATAACCCACGCCATGGGACGGAGTGCTGATCTCGGCCACCAGCAGATCGCAGGCCTCGATCCAATCCACGTCGCGCTGGTAGACCTCCACCGGGTCGATAATCTCCTCGAGCTTTATGACTTCCGACGTGGCGAGAAGTGCAGTGGGCACGTGGTGGTCGTCGTCCAACAGGGCATCCACGATATATTTGTAAACGACCTGGTCGTCCCGGCCGCCGGTGATCGAGCAAGCGAAATATACATTCATGATAAGTGATAAAGATTATAACTTTAATTATCCTTGGAAGGGTAACCCTGTGAGATATAATATGGACGAGTCGTTCCCATGAGATCTGAATCTGCTTTAATTGAAATCGTGCCAGAATTTAATTTTGATGGCGAGTACCTGCGCGCTGAGCTGTTCAAATTTGGCCATATCCACGACACGTACTTTGTTTTTTTTCGCAAGCCGGACGCTCTCGAACATCGCTACATTATGCAGGGTATCAACCAGTACGTGTTTCAGAACCCGGAAGAACTGATGGAGAACATCACAGGAGTCACAAATCACCTGCAGCGTAAAATCATAGCCAGCGGGGGCGATCCAAAACGTGAGGGGCTGAGGCTTGTCCCTACCCGCGATGGGAAATTATTCCTCAAAGCGGGTTCAGGCGAGTACTGGCGGGCGTACAATTTCATCGAGGGCGCACGGACATTCATGCTGCCCCCCAGTCTCGGTCATGTCTACAGCGCGGCGCGCGCCTACGGAACCTTCCAGCGCAATCTGAGCGATTTCCCGGTGGAACGCCTTCACGAAACTATACCCGATTTCCATCACACTGCGAAGCGTTTCGAAACCTTCGTCCAGGTGGTCGAAAAGGATGAACACAACCGCGCCCGTGATGTGAAAGACGAGATAAACTTCGTTCTGCACAGAGCGGGTGAGATGTCCATCCTGGTCGATCTGGTCGAAACGGGTGACCTGCCGCTGCGCGTCACGCACAACGACACCAAGTTCAACAACGTAATGATCGATGATCAGACCGGCGAGGGCGTGTGCGTCATCGACCTGGACACGGTCATGCCCGGGTCATCGCTTTACGACTTTGGGGACGCCATCCGCTCGATCACCAACACCGGGGAAGAAGACCAACCGGACCTGTCGAAGGTGCAATTCAGCCTGGAGGCTTTCGAGGCTTACACCCGCGGATATCTTGAAACTTCCAACAACGGCCTCACCCAGGCTGAGATCGAGTATTTGCCATTCTCCCCCCGCTTAATGACCCTGGAGTGCGGGATGCGATTTCTTACCGATCACCTGGACGGCGACGTGTATTTCAAAACCCACAGGCCGGACCACAACCTGGACCGCTGCCGCACGCAGTTCAAACTGGTAGCCGACATGGAGCAGGAAGAAAAGAAGATGGGGGGGATCGTAAAAACTTACAGCTAGTTTTTTTAATAACACGTAAAGGGGCAGGGGATAAAGGATAAAGGCCAAAGGGGTTAGTTGAGTGTATCAGTGTATGCCGACATCTTGCCTTTCATCCATGCAAACTAACCATCAAAGATACCATTGCCACGACACATGGCACTTATGTACCTGGAGCACGGCACATGAAACGTGATACGTGGCACCTGACACTTGACACACGGGTGCCTTATGATACAATTATACAAAGATACAATGCTACATTTAGACAAAGATACTGTTGTACAAATATACAATCATACAAAGATACAATTTTAAGAGGCAGCATGCAAGAAACTGAACCACCGACACAGGCGAATGGTCTCTAGACTGGAGATCGACTTCCGCTCCGGTGAGCCGATCTACACCCAGATCGTGAACCAGATCCAGCAGATGGTGGCAGAAGGCGATCTGAAGCAGGGCGACCAGCTGCCCACGGTGCGCCAGCTGGCCACGGACCTGCGAGTTAACTTCAACACCGTGGCCAGGGCTTACCGCATCCTGGATGAGGCCGGGCTGATCTCAACGCAGCGGGGGCGCGGCACCTACATCTGGGAGCAGCCCGACGAAGAGACCGTGCATCACCTGCGCAAGCAAGGGCTGGATGACCTGATGTCCAGGGCTGTGCATGAAATGCAGCGACTGGGTTACGAGGCAGACGAGGTCGAAACCACTTTCAACAAATATATCAATCTTTGGAGGACGGGCAAATTGTTGGATAAGTGAGGCAGCTAAATGAGTATAACGGTAAGAGAGAATGAATTGGATAAGAAATCGGATCACAACGTTTAAATGTTTCACGTGAAACATTTATAAGCAGGCAGCCATGGAAACCAACGAACTCATCAATTTGTTACTGCTATTATCACCCATCATTTTAATCCAGATTGCATTGGCCATCTTCGCCCTGGTCGACCTGTCGAAACGAGAGTCGGTGCGCGGACCGCGCTGGGTCTGGGTTGTCATGCTGGTGCTGACCAGTCTGGCATTACCATCAGGACTGATTGTGGTAGCCATCTACCTAGTGTGGGGCCGGCACCCGGAGGCAGATCATGACTCAAGCCATGATACGGTCTGAGAATCTGGTCAAATCCTTCGGGGAAGTACGCGCCCTGGAGGGACTGGATCTGGAAGTCGCTCCCGGCGTGATCTATGGATTCCTGGGGCCGAACGGCGCCGGGAAAACAACCACGTTGCGGGTGCTGTCCGGGCTGGCACGCGCTGACCGTGGATCGGCTTTCATCGATGGTTTGCCCGTTCGTATGCATGATCGACACCAGTTATCAAATATCGGCGTGCTTCCAGAAGAGCCCGCTTTCTATGGCTGGATGACACCCATCCAGTACTTGCGTGATTTTGCTGCACCCTTATACAGTATAGATATTGAAGAGGCCGGGAGTCGCGCATCGGAAATCCTGGATGTCGTGGGGCTGGCTTACGCTGCCAGCCGCCGCATCCAGGGTTTCTCGCGCGGTATGCGCCAACGGCTGGGACTGGCCCAGGCTCTCATTCATGAACCCCAGGTTCTGCTGCTGGACGAGCCGGTCAGCGCGTTAGATCCTGCGGGGCGCAAGGAGGTATTGGAGCTGATTGACGGCCTGCGCGGCCGGACTACCGTGCTGCTGTCCACGCACATCCTGGCGGACGTGGAGCGAATATGCGACGTGGTGGGGATCATCGACCAGGGGCGCATGGTGATCGAAGACAAACGCGACCGGCTTCTCAATCGCTACGCACGACCGCTGATCGAGGTCGAAGCTGAAGGCGACATCGAGGGATGGGCTGAAAGTGTGCGCCGATTGCCCATTGTTGAGCATGTAGACCTGCTGCCCAACCTCGTTCGCCTGCAAGTGAGCCAGGTCGAAACCGCACAGGGAGAGCTGCTCCGTTCGCTGGCGCAGGACAGCGTGCGCGTGCGGCGCTTCGAGCTCATCCGGCCTTCCCTGGAAGACGTCTTCCTCCAGTTAACCCAATCCCCCGATAGTGTCCGCTAGGCTCCCCGGAGATCGTTTATGTTCCGTACATTGCTCAAGAAGGAATTGATCGCACAGCTGCGCACGCACAGGACTCTGATCACCCTGGCGGTTTTCTTCGTGGCCGGATTGATCTCTCCGCTGCTGGCAAAGTACACCCCGCTTCTACTAGAACTGGTGCCCGATATGCCGGCCGAATTCGCCAGCCTGATCCCCGAACCCACCATCAATGATGCCGTCGGGCAGTACTTGAAGAACGTCAGCCAGTTCGGAGTGATCCTGGTGATCGTGCTCAACATGGGCGCTGTGGCGGTTGAAAAGGAACGCGGTACCGCCGCCATGCTGCTCACTAAACCCGTAAAGCCCGGCATGGTGATCCTGACCAAATGGCTGGCGGGTATGGTAAATTTATCCGTTGGTTTATTGCTTGCAGCGATCGGGTGCGCGTTCTACACAACGCTGCTCTTCGAGCCGTTCAGCCTGCTGAATTTCCTGGCACTGAACACCTTGTTGTTGGTATTCTTCGGCGTGTATTTATCCATCACGCTGCTGGCCAGTACACTGGCTCGCACACAGGCCATGGCAGCCGCTCTTGCTTTTACGGGGCTTGCATTGCTGCTGTTGCTGGGCGCCAGTCCTCGTGTTCAAGAACTGATGCCCGGGAAACTGCTCGTTTGGGGCAGTTCGCTGGTGTTAGGGATCGAGGCCAGCGCATGGTGGTCGTTAATCGCCGGTATAGGTATCATGTTTGCCTGCATAGTCCTGGCTTCAGTGAGCTTTAATCGAGAAGAAATATAATATTCACACCCCCTCGCTCTGTTCAATCCCAATATTGAGAATTTAGGTAAATTTTAGCTACAAAATTCCCTGGACCCGCGCCCAGTCGTCGATGGTCTCCTCGACCTGGTCCAGGTAAGCGTCAAGGGCTTCGATTCGCTCTCCAAAGCCGTCACCCAATAATCCAAGTTCCTGCAGGACAGTTCGCCAACCATCCAGTGCTTCGGAATCTTTGTGCAGAATTTCGACCGCCAGAGTCCAGGTACGGAGCAGCGGCCACAGTATCGAACCGGGCTGCTCCCCCTGCAGCAACTCCTCGAACGCGCGCAGATAGTAAAGTTTACGCACGGGGCGCAAACGTGGTGGCGCCAGATCTTCAGACAGCGAATTGTAAGCCAATTCCCAAGCCGGCAGCCAGTCCTTTAACGTTTCTACGTCTACAGTTAGAGCGCCAAGCAAACCCATTAATCCTGGATGCAGACCGGGCCGCCCAACTGCTTCAGCACGGAGGGGGTAGTTGAGCAGGAAGCGGCGGTCGGTCAGTGGTGGGCCGCTCAAGCTGGCAACCGCGTTGGCTGCGTTGCGCAGGGCCCGCAAATAATCGTTTATTTCCTTCGGCCCCGCCTCCGGCTGCTCCATTTCATAAACAAACCATATCCTGCGTGCCGATTCCGCCTGAGTCCTCGCCCGCTGCAGCACATGCTCCGGACTCTTGAACTGGCCGCGTACGCTGGCCTGGGTAAAATCCATGAAGTGTCCCGGGTCAAAGAAAATCTCTGCCTCACTGATAGTGTGTCCCATCCAGGGATGCAAGCGCAACCGCCGCGGATCACGGTAATCCGCCTGGTCGTGATGGGCGATGTCCAGGTGCACTTCATCGGTTAATCGCACAATCTCACGTTCCTGCTCTACCTTGTCTGCGTGCAAGAAGAATAAATCGATATCCACTGTCCCCCCAAGGGAGTAATTTTCGCCCAGCAGGGAGCCGCACAAATAGATCGAGATCAGGTTACGGTCGGCGTGCGTGCGCTCAGCAACCGTATTGTGCACCACACGGATTAATGAACGGCGATTAATGCGCATAGATTAATTGATGACCCTCCCCATTACCTCAACATTCATGACGACTCCATCGGAAGTTCGGTCTGGAAAGGTGTCATCTTCATGGCCTGGCGAATGCGACCTTCGACCACTCTCAAGTCGCTTTTATGGTGCACGTAATCCAGCGAGTCGCTGTCAATCAACAGCACCGGCGAGCGCCGCTTTGTGTGATCGGCGAAAAAAGCATCGTATGCCTGATTGAGTTCTTCGATATAGGCACGTTCCATGTCGCGCTCGTATGGCCGGTCGCGCAGTGCAATACGCTGCATGAGTGTATCGGTATTTGCCATCAAGTAAACGATTAAATCCGGCACGGTCACCTTTTCCGCCAGAGCTTCGTGCACACCATGATAGATATCAAGCTCATCACCTTCGAGGTTGATGCCTGCGAACAAAGCGTCTTTCTCAAACGTATAATCTGCGATCAAATCTCCATTGCCTTCAAGAAATTCAGAGACCACGCGCCGCTGCTGGTGATAGCGGCTGAGCAGGAAAAAAATCTGAGTCTGGAAAGCGTAGCGCCGCCTGTCGGCATAAAAATCTGAGAGGAACGGGTTTTCCTCAAACACCTCCAGCAGAAGTTCAGCTTGAAAGTATGGTCCCAGCAATCGAGCCAGGGTAGTTTTGCCGACGCCGATAACGCCTTCGATCGCGATGTACATGGATTTTCAATTAATAATGATTTATTGTCGTGAACTACATGTTTACGTGCGTTTATTGAATCAATGCGCAATGAGTAACGAGTAATAAAATCCTGTTCACTTGTTACTTGTTACTTGTTACTTCCCCTAAAGGATACCAGCGAATGACGCAGAGGGCAACATAACAACCGCCTCCATCTTCCTTAAAAATTTGGGACAGTATTTTCCAACACTATTGGCTGATACTGCTATAATTAGGTGCAACCTTTTGAATTGGCTTGCGTATACCGTTATGAAACACTATTCTTATGCAACACGATAACAAGGAGAAAACAAAATGTCTGAACAACCCAAACGACTTTATCGATCAAGGGACGAACGTTATCTCGCCGGTGTGTGCGGTGGGCTTGGAGAGTATCTCAATACTGACCCGACGATCATCCGCATCCTGTTCGTGATCGTGGCGCTGATTGGCTTCATGGTCGGGGGGATCATCCTATATCTGGCGTTATGGCTGATTATCCCAGAAGAACCACTGAGCGCCGCCCCGATGGCTCCTGCCGCGCCAGCCGTAGCCGCCGCTCCACAACCCGCTGCGGAAGCAGAACCAGTCGCGGAAGAAAGCTCAGAAGAAGCATCCGAATAATTCAGGCGAATTTACGGCAGTAATTCAACGTTGCTTATTTAGGCATCCGCTGCCTAAATAAAAACCCCGCCTTTTGGCGGGGTAATTCGCATTAATAAAAACCTGCGGACAACTGTCTATTCATCCACACGTTTTGACCGCTTCCTATAACTCTTAATCCAGTTCATCGCATACTCATCGTTCCCCATCAGCAGGTCCGCCGCCAGGATGGTGGTCTGAATTTCAGGAACAGTTGGGTCCGTGATGGCGGCCGTCATACCGCGAGCTATGGCCAGCGCCAGGTAGGTGGTGTTGATAATTTTGCGATCGGGCAGGCCAAACGAGACGTTGCTGGCGCCCAGACTCATGTTCACACCCAACTCGTCGCGGATCAACTGCAGCGAATCGAGCGTCACCTTTCCGGCTTTGGGATCGGCGCCAACAGTCAGCGCCAGAGGATCAATGATGATATCTTCAGGGGGAACATCGTATTTAGCGGCCACATCCACCAGCTTACGGGCTACCGCCAACCGCGCGTCCGGCGTGGGCGGGATGCCGCTCTCATCGGTGATCACGCCGATCACAGCCGCACCGAACTGGCTGGCAAGCGGAAATATGCGTTCCATCATACTTTCTTCCGCCGTGGTTGAGTTGATCAACGCCTTCCCCGGGTAAACGCCCAATGCCGCCTCAAGCGCATCCGGATTTGCCGTGTCAATGCACAGCGGGACCTGCACCACGTCCATCACCGCCTGCACCGCGCCGCTCAGCAGGGATACCTCGTCTGCGCCCGGAACGCCTGCGTTAACATCCAGGACCGGCGCCCCGGCCTCCACTTGGCGGCGCGCGTCCTCCTGGACTATAGAAAAATCGCCCTCAGCCATGCTGGCAGCCAGCTTCTTACGGCGGGTGGGGTTGATGCGCTCTCCGATGATCGCAAACTGCTGTCCAGCGCCGATCACCAGTTCTTGGTCCTTCAAAGTCAGTCTCGTTTCCATGGCTCTCTCTTTTGTGTGAAATTTTCCACAAACAGTGGTTCGATTGATTATAACCTGGTTATCCACCGGTTAGAACAGCATTGAGATAACACCCAACCCCAAACCAGCGGTACCTACAACGCCGAATAGGAGACCTATAATCCACAGGTACTTCTGATCGGCAATAATGGACATACCGCACAAAGCAGTACCCAGCGAGAACAACGCTACTACAATCACGAAAATACGATTGGTGGTGATAGCCGTTATAACCATCGCTTCCTCAACAGCG
>Ga0209013_10001953_pt1 | contig 18995 bp, 21 predicted proteins | sample Cruoilmetagenom2_FD_187291 | JGI IMG/M metagenome (GOLD analysis project Ga0209013, IMG submission 187291) | Oil polluted marine microbial communities from Coal Oil Point, Santa Barbara, California, USA - Sample 2 (SPAdes) (version 2) | ecosystem: Environmental > Aquatic > Marine > Oil seeps ...
ACGGCCTTGACGAACACTACCTTGAATAATAGCTATTTTTAACATGTAATCTCCTCCTCGTATTGGGTGTTTAAATAATTGGATTCAAAGTACCCTGAATTCAAAGAAATTATAAAGCAAATTTCGCTAAAACGTCAATTTAGAAGCTCACACATAAAAAACCCAGCTATCATAATGATAGCTGGGTTAAAAATTATATTTTCTTTTTAGTGTCTACTTCTTTGTCATCTAATTTAAATTCTTCAGTGACATCATCTACGATATCTTTTGTAGAATTTTTAAATTCTTTTAGAGTTTGACCAACAGCTCTACCTAATTGAGGTAACTTAGATGGTCCAAAGACGATTAAAGCAATGATAAGAATAATGATTAAACCTGGTACACCGATGTTTGGCATCGTGTCTCCTCCTTTTAATGTGCAATATAATAATCCAGTGGCTTATTTACAAAGTAAAATTTACGAGTAGTTACAGTTCTAGTCTAATCTTCTAATTCTTGTTCGAGAATAGCTTGTCTAGCTAGCTGTTTTTTATACGACCAACTTGATACGAGAATACTTATTTCAAATAAGAGTAATAACGGAATTACAATGATGAAATCTGATATAAAATCAGGAGGTGTAATAGAAACCCCAATTACGACAAGTATGAAGTAAGATACTTTTCTCATTTTTCTTAATCGATCTGGAGTTACAATTCCTAATTTAGTTAAAAAGAGAATAATAACTGGTAGTTCAAAAACAATCCCTACTGGAATAACCAAATTAAACATAAATGTAAAGTATTGTTTCATTCCATAGGTTTCTATGGCACCAATTGAATCGTTAATATTGGACATGAAGTTCAACATTAACGGAAATAAGATAAAATAGCTAAAACTAATACCTGTTAAAAATAAGAAAAATGAAGCGGGTATAAAATATATTGTTCCCTTTGCTTCCTTATCTAATAACCCTGGCTTAACAAAAAGCCAAATTTGATACATCGCAATTGGCAGTGTGACTAAGATAGCTAATACTAAAGCACACTTAACATAGATCAATAAACCATCTGTATATCCAAAAACATTCCATTCCACATGTTGAGCTGTAGGTTGGTTTTTTAGAAAGGTCAGTGTTTTCGGAGCCAACCAAAATCCTGCTGCAAGTGAAAGGATAAAAGTTATTGAAACAATAATTAGCCTTTTTCGTAACTCGGTTAAATGCTCAACAAGTGTCAATTCTGATTCTTGTGCCAATGTTTTTACCACCTCATTTTCTCAAATAAAGTGAAATCTATAGTTGAGAATTTTATAGCTTACCTAAATAATTATTATTTTATTTCTTGCCCCTAAAATCGCTTTTTTAGATTAAAGGATATATAGGAATGTTGTTTTGTATCAACTACACATTATACTCGTTCAACTATAGATTTGTAAATAAAAGTATACTCTATTAAAGAAATTATTTAAAAGAGTTTAAGATTTCTTAATCTGCAACAGAAGGTATTAAAAAATATCTAAAAGAAGGCGAATTACTAGTTAAAGCATAATGACAACTAGTTATTTTATAAAAGAGCTCTTGACCCACATTTAAATTGCGGTAGGAGCCTTTTTATACATATGATTAATATACATAGGATACTTGACAAACTATTAGTTTACCTACAAACTGATGAATAAAAATGGATGTGAGATGGTATGAAGAAAAAAGAAAGAGAAAAAAGGAAAGAAAAGGGCACTTCTAAAGTGTCTAAAAAAGAGACGAAATTAGGATATCTAATTTGGTTTCGATTAGCTAGAGTTTATAATCAAAATTTGAAGAGTACTAATATTCATCTAAAAGAATGGGATCTTACTACTGCACAATTTGATGTATTATCTCATATAGCGAATGAACATCCGATCATGCAACAAGAGTTAGCTGATAAGCTCTTCGTTACAAAAGGAAATATTACACAGTTGTTGAACAAGTTAGAGAACTTAGGTTATATCAGAAGAGAAAGAGAATGGAAAACCAATTTTCTCTATTTAACACCTGAAGGAAAAGAACTTTTTGATGAGGTACTACCTTCACATTTAGAATATCAAGCCGATCAGTACAAACAGTTAACAAAAGAGGAGAAAAAGCAACTACTTCAATTACTGAAGAAAATACAAATTTAGTAAGGGATCATGATTGAAATTTTCCTAAATCTAATTCATTATTAACGATAGATAATCTTTTAGTAGTCATTTGGTCTAGAAATGCTAAGAGGAATATAATTCTATGAAGGAAGTAGTTTATGTCAGAAGATAATATTACTCGCTTACACGTGGATGGCAAGGAAATAATACTTATTGGAACTGCCCATGTATCGAGACAAAGTGCAGAGCAAGTTAAAGAAGTAATTGAAAGAGAAAGACCAGATTCTGTTTGTATTGAACTAGATGAACAAAGGTTTCAGTCAGTTATGGATAGTAATAAATGGAAAGAAACTGATATTTTCAAAGTAATTAAAGATAAGAAAGCTACGCTACTTTTGATGAACCTTGCAATTTCTTCTTTTCAAAACCGTATGGCAAAACAATTCGATATTAAACCAGGCCAAGAAATGATTCAAGGAATTGAGAGTGCTAAAGAGACAGGTGCAGAAATTGTTCTAGCAGATCGTAATATCCAAATTACATTTTCTCGAATTTGGCATAACCTTGGTTTTATGGGGAAAGCTCAACTTCTTAATGGTGTGATTTTTAGTATTTTTAGTAAAGATACTATTTCAGAAGAAGAATTAGAGAATATGAAAAAACAGGACACGCTTAATGCTGTTCTTGCAGAATTTACAGCATCTTTTCCGAAGTTAAAAACACCTTTAATCGACGAAAGAGATCAGTATTTAGCTCAAAAAATTAAAGAAGCACCTGGAGATAAAGTGGTTGCCGTACTTGGAGCAGCTCATGTTCCAGGTATTACAAAAGAAATTTATAAAGAACAAGATTTAGCTGCTCTTTCTGAAGTGCCACCAAAGTCGATAGTACCAAAGATCATCGGATGGACACTTCCAATTCTTATTGTGGCATTAATCATTGTTACGTTCTTTGTAAATCCTACTGCAGGTTTTGATCAAGCATTAAGTTGGATTCTTTGGACGGGAAGTATGGCAGCTATAGGAGCAGCCGTTGCTTTAGCGCATCCACTCGCTATTGTGTCTGCATTTATTGCAGCACCTATAACTGCACTTCACCCTATTTTAGCTTCGGGATGGGTATCTGGTTTAGTACAAGCATTTGTACGAAGACCAACAATCGCAGATTTTGAAACACTTTCCGAAGATGTATTTACTATTAAAGGATTTTGGAAAAATAAAGTGACACGAGTACTACTTGTAGTAGTGTTGACTAACCTTTTTGGTTCATTAGGCACATTTATAGGTGGAGCAGATGTAATTCGATTGTTCTTTAATAACTTTTAATCAGTGAGTTGCATCCTAATTGGCCAAACAAGCGTATTGTTTGGCTTTTATTGTTCTCTTAAACAAATTAACTTTTCATAATTACTAAACCTTCGACCAAAAGTTCCACATGAAACAATTTTCGACATTTCTGTTGAGTGAAGATAAAAGGAGATAGCAAATGAAAGAACAAGATCATGATAGATTGTTACGGATAAAAACAGAGGGAATTCGGGAGTGGCAGCACCAATCAGCTCATTACAATCGTTATGAAGCAACTCCTTACACGGCTTTGGAAGTTCTTTTTGATGAGTATGAATATAAGTCTACTGATACATTTGTAGACTTTGGTTGCGGAAAGGGCAGATTTCCATTTTACATACATCACCATCTGCGTGTATCGGCGATAGGGGTGGAGATGAGTGGGCAACTTTATCAAGAGGCAATGGAAAACTTAACGAAATATATGGAGAGAGCAAAAGATTCAAGGGCTTCTATTCGATTTGAACGGATGTTTGCAGAAGCTTACGATATAAATCCGCATGATAATCGTTTTTATTTCTTTAATCCTTTTTCCATTCAGATTTTTCAAAAGGTAATTAACAACATTCTCCAATCTGTTGAAAACCATCCCCGTTCGGTAGATGTTATTCTTTATTATCCTACATCGGAGTATATTGGATTTCTTGAAGAGGACACTACCTTTGAACTGCTAAAAGAAGTGAGAATCCCTGAATTATATGAACAAAATAGTAATGAAAGATTTATGATTTTCCGTTATGAATAAAGTAAGTCCCCCTACACTATATTTGTAGGGGGATCTAGTAAACACTATTATTTTATAAGTCCATTGAGCAGTTCTTTATACGATACATACCATGTTTTCCAAGATTCATCCCTAGAAGCTACTGTTTGTCCATCTAATAATGCTTGAACCACATCAAGGCATACATGCCAACCAGCTAAGTCTTTTATTGTCTGTTCTGTAAAAGACGAGAGAGTTTCTATGAAGATTAATTGACATCCTCCAGAGCTTGGATATAGCTCAAATCTTGCAATATCTTTATCCCATTCAAATGCTAAAATTTTTAAAGGTTCATAATCAAGAATTTTCATGTCGATAAATGTTCCATCTTGCATATCAAACTTAATCAATCCATCTTTGCGTAAATCCACGACTTCTAGTTCTGTGAACCATTGTTGTAATTTGTCATTATCTGTAAGCATTGCCCAAACTTCTTCTGAAGAATGATGTAATTGGCGTTCGTAACGCGCTGTATAGATTTCATTTTCTTTTTGAAGCGTTGCAATCATGATTACTCCTCCTTGAATTATGTCTATAGACAGTGAGTGCGTTACTTTCTCTGCATCATCAAAAATACTTTATATCCTGACCTTTTGCACAGAATATAAAAGGAGATCTAGATTCAGGGTCTATTTCCTTATTATAGCTAATTTATTGGATAACTTCTGCCATATGCAAGAATTCCAATTGTATTTTTTTCATATTGTCAACTCTGTGCATTAATTATAACAAAGTAGGAGGCTTCATCATGCTTCGGTGTTATAATAAAAGGATAGAATTCGCGTAAAAGGAGGGATATCAATAATGCAATATTCAAAACCGAAAATGGCAGAGCTAGTGAAGCATAGTGATGAGCTTTCTAGAAAGCTGAAAGAAATAATGAAAGAGCATGATTTGGAAAAAAGCTTTGCGTTGAAAGCATTGTATCACGCAGAAGTAAAAGACGGTGGTAGATATCAACGAGATTATCAAGATCTATAATCTTAGGTAAATTTAAAAGCGTAGCGATCATTCGATGATTCGGTACGCTTTTTTTGTTGAAGAAGGGATTTCAAAAGAATAAAAGTAAGGATAATAATTGAAGGGAGAATCTATTGTGAAGAATATAACAATTATAGGACTAGGGGCTATAGGTAGTGTTTATGGGAACTTATTGTGGCAATTGAGTGATCTAAATGTACGGGTATTAGTAGATTCAGAGAGGAAGTCTCGATATGAGACAGAAGGAATTTATGTGAATGGGGAGCAGGTGCCATTTACTATTATTACACCGGATGAAAAAATTGAGCCCGCGGATTTAATAATTGTGGCAGTTAAGTACAACCAATTACCAAGAGCTATTGAAGAAATACACAATCAAGTTGGAGACAATACGATTATTATGTCTTTGCTGAATGGAATAACAAGCGAAGAAGAAATTGCACAGGTTTACGGACAAGATAAAGTTGTTTACGCGATCAGTAACGGTATTGATGCGACAAGAGAAGGTAATTCCGTCTTCTATTCAAATCCAGGGAAAATTTCATTTGGCAAGAAAAATAACGAAAGTCCGTCTCAAAAATTATTAGATATTCAAGCATGTTTTAATCAAGCACATATCCCGAATGATATCCCAGTTAACATGGAGCACATACTATGGTATAAATTCATGATTAATGTAGGAATCAATCAAACATCTGCAGTAACTAAAGCTACATATGGAGTATTTCAAAAAGTGCCCTATGCAAGAGAACTTGCAAAATCAGCCATGATGGAAGTTGTAAGATTGGCACAAGTACAAAACATATCGTTAACAGAAAAGAATATTGATGTATTTTTTGATGAAATTATTAGCTCATTAAGTGAAAAAGGAAAACCATCCATGCTTCAAGATATAGAGGCTGAGCGTTTGACAGAGGTTGCTATGTTTTCTGAAAAAATGATGGAACTAGGAAAAAAATTTCACATCGAAACACCGGTGAACCAGTTGCTATTTCAAGTTATTAAAACACTAGAAAGTCAATTTGATTAAAGCGGCCTAACACTAATAACACAATAGTAAAGTACAAATTTAATATTGTTTTTGTAAAATATAGATTAGAGGCTAATACATCTATATGATAGCATTTTCAAACATTAAGAATACTTTATAGCATGTAATTACATGCTATAATAGAGGTACTATTGGAGGGAATACATTGACGAATAATAGCCGGGAATCGGCATTCATTTATACATTTGCATATAATGATGCAGAACGCTCTCTATGTCATTTAGAGATGCGCTCTTTTTTTGGAGCAGATACAGAAACTAAAATTATAAAAAGCCATGTGAAAATTAATCCAAGTAGAAGTCCATTTATGAAAGGTCGAGTTGAAATATTAGCAGATGGAAATACAGTAGAAGAAATCATCGCTAAAGCTCCTAATTTTGGTTCTGAAGAAGAGACAAATAAAGTGATCTTTTTGAAAATAAATGACCGCCAAGGAATAGATAAAGTTGAAAATAATGAACGCCTTCAAATAGAAAGAGCAATTGGCAGTGAAATGCAAGGGGACTTTGACTTACATAATCCAAATCAACTGTATGCTATCGTTCCGTTTAAAGGACGTTGGTATTTTGGCTTGTATACGAAAAGTGAACCAATATGGTTTAAACATATGAAAAAACCTAGAGAATATTCAACAGCACTTAGCACTCGTGTAGCAAGATCAGTTGCGAATATTGCAGTTCCAAATCCAGAGGGAGTCATAGCGATAGATCCCTGTTGTGGAATTGGAACGGTTCTTGTGGAGGCACTATCAATGGGAATTGATATCGTTGGAAGGGATATTAACCCGCTTGTTTGTGATGGTTCTAGAGAAAATATTGCATACTTCGGTTTAACTGGAGATGTAAAAAAAAGTGCAATTGAAGAAATTGTAGAATCATATGATGTAGCCATTATTGATTTGCCATATAATTTATATACACATGCCACATGGGACGAGCAGTTTACTATTTTAAAGCATGCAAGAAGAATTGCAAAAAGAGTAGTCATTGTAACAATTGAGTCAATGGACGAACGATTAGAAGAAGTAGGATTTCAAGTTGTTGACCGTTGCGTAACAATGAAACAACAATTTTCTCGTGAAATAGTCATTTGCAAATAAGAATTATAAAGGGGATGTTCATGATGAGAGACTTATCCATTGGTTCACTCTTAGACGTTATTGGAGAATTGTTTTCAGATGAAATATCAATAGCTGTTTCAGATACTGAAAAATATATTTACTATCGGCCGAGTAAAAGAATAGATTTAAAAATTACACCTGGAGATCCATTAAAAGAGGGAACATTAGCATATAAAGCAATACACAATAAGCAAAAGGTTTCGGAATTTATTGATCGTGAAATGTTTGGAGTTCCTTATCATGGAATGGCTGTACCATTTCAGCACAATGGCGAGTTAGAAGGATCTGTATTAGCCATTTATCCAGCTTTTACAGAAGGAAAGTCAGTTATTACTATTAAAACACAAGATGGATGGATTCCAATTCCATTTTCAGATGTCATGTATTTGGAAGCAAAAGATCGAAAAACTCATATTACGACTAAGGATCTTTCAGGAACTCATACAAGTCCTCTACAAGATTTTGAATATCGACTTCCAAGAGATTCGTTTATACGATGCCATAGATCCTTTATCGTGAATGTTCACTATATAAAAGAAATTTATCCGGATACCCATTCTACGTTTGTGCTAGCGATGGCGAATGGAGAAAAAATCTCTGTAAGTCAATCATATTCTAGTTATTTCCGAAAGCTATTAGGATTTTGAAAAAAACGTTTGAATAAGGGGAAGTCTCGTTATTATTCAAGCGTTTTTTTATTATATTATATAAATATAAAACTAACTCAATATTCCGCTTATTATATATTCTGCTTTGGTATATAAATATTCTGTTTCGGACCTAAAAAACACGCATCTGTCTATATTTTTCTAAATTGTGACAAAACGCGATAAAATGATTTAAAAGCATTTATCGAGGGGGACGAAACGATGAATAATAAACTTGAAAGAATTAAAAATACTAGCTTACACAGTCTTGTTGTAGGGGCAGATGAAGCAGCTTCATGGATTAAAGATGGTATGACTTTAGGGTTGAGTGGATTTACACGTGCAGGTGATGCGAAAGCGATTCCATTTGCTTTAGTTGACCGTGCAAAAAATGAGAAATTTAAAGTAAATGTACTTACTGGTGCATCTTTAGGGTCAGATATAGATAAATTAATGTCAGAGGCAGATATTGTTAATATTCGTGCTCCATTCCAAGCAGAACCTGCTATGCGAAAAAATATAAACGAAGGCAAACATCACTTTATTGATTGTCATTTATCTCAAATGTCAGAGATGATTCGTAATGGTGCTTTTCCTCCAGTTGACTTTGCAGTAGTGGAAGCGGTTGCAATTACAGAAGACAATATGATTATTCCAACAACGTCTGTTGGAAACTCACCGACCTTTATTTCACAAGCAAAGAATATTATAATTGAGTTAAATTTAGCAGCTTCTGAACAGCTAATTGGCTTGCATGATATTTATGAGCCAGCGGAGCAAGGCAATAGAGGACCTATTCCAGTTATGAAGGCAAGCGATCGTATAGGTACTATTGGAATCCCATTTGATCCTGATAAAGTAAGAGGAATTGTTATTACAGAATATCCAGATTCAGCTTCTACAATTGTTCCACCAGACGCAGAAACTGAAACTATGGCGAATCATCTTCTTGATTTCTTAAGAGGAGAAGTAACAGCTGGACGTTTAACAAATAATTTAGCTCCATTACAAGCTGGAATTGGTTCAGTAGCAAATGCGGTTATGCTTGGTATGATCAACTCTGAATTTGAAGATTTAGAGATTTATTCTGAAGTTCTTCAAGATAATGTATTTGATCTAATTGACGCAGGGAAAGTAAACTTTGCATCTGGATGTTCTATGACTCTTTCTGGAGACAAAATGGAGCAAGTATATCGTGAATTTGATAAATATAGCAGTAAGTTATTATTTAGACCTCAAGAGATTTCAAATAATCCTGAAATAATTCGTCGACTCGGATTAATTTCGATTAATACAGCACTTGAATTTGACATTTACGGCAATGTAAACTCTACACATGTTGCTGGGGCAAAAATGATGAATGGTATCGGCGGTTCAGGAGATTTCGCACGTAATGCACGTCTTGCAATTTTCGTGACTAAATCAATTGCTAAGAACGGGAAAATTTCTAGTATTGTTCCTTTTGTATCACATGTAGATCATACAGAACATGATGTTGACGTTGTAGTAACTGAACAAGGTTTTGCTGACTTACGTGGATTAGCTCCAAGACAACGTGCAGAAAAAATTATTGCAAATTGTGTACATCCAATGTATAGAGAACAATTATTAGAGTATTATGAGGAAGCTAAAATGAGAGGTGGACACACTCCACACATTTTAGAAAAAGCATTCTCCTTCCATCAGAAACTAGCAAGCGAAGGCACAATGTTAGAAGAAGTAAAAGCATTTGCATAAAAAATGAAAACCGGTTCCATCTTCGGATGGAGCTTTTTTTTTTGCAAAAAATAAAAAGCTATATGATTACAGAAAAGAAGCGGAGAGAAGTGACTTAATCACTTCTCTCCGCTTCTACATTTTTTCGTTAATGGTCTATTAAAGTCTAGTTCAAAGCTCCAGAAAACCTGAAGCCACTTTTTATATCAATGTATATCTTTTTTCTTAAACCGTCCACCGCGTACTTCAGCGATATTACCAACTGCAAGAAAAGCGTGGTCATCAATTTCTTCAACGATTGATTTAAGCTTGGCTTCTTCTAGTCGTGTAATAACTGTAAAAATGATTTTTTTATTGTCACCAGTATATGCACCTTCTCCGTGCAAATAAGTTACACCACGCCCTAGACGATCCATAATAGCATCTCCAATGTCTTCTACCTTTTCGCTAATAATAAATACCGATTTGGATTCATCGAGCCCTTGTATCACGATATCAATTGTTTTAAATGCGATGAAATATGCCAAGAAGGAGTACATTGCTTGTTCCCAACTGAATACAAAACCAGCTACAGTAAAGATTACCAAGTTAATAATCATGATAATTTCGCCTACTGAGAATGGGAGCGATTTGTTGAATAAAATTGCTAGTATTTCAGAGCCATCAAGAGATCCACCATTTCGAATTACAAGACCTACACCCATACCTAGAACGATTCCACCAAAGACTGTGGCAAGTAATAGGTCTGGTGTAATAGCATCAACATTATGTAATAATGATGTGAAAATAGATAAGATTGTTATTCCGAAAAGAGTTGATAAAGCAAAGGTTTTTCCAATTTGTTTGTAACCAAGGAAGAAGAATGGGATATTTAGGATGAAAATAAAGATACCTAACCTTACACCAGTTAGGTGGGAAGTGATAATAGAGATGCCAACTACTCCACCGTCTAAAATTTGGTTTGGAACTAAAAATAATTCTAGTCCAATCGCCATTAATGTTGCACCTAAGGCAATCATTAACATTCGTATAAATATAACTTTTTTAGGAGCATTCCTATGTGGTGATTTGACAGGTTTAAATTCAGCGCGTATTTCACTAGGTATGTCACTCAATAAAAATCTCCTCTTTTCTTTTATAAGTCATTACTTTATTTTATAGAAAAAATCAAGACAATTAAAGGGAAATGAGTACGTTATTAAAATATAATTGACAAAAAGTATAGATGTAATTATGATGGTTACAACGAAAGGTTGGATTATATGAAAATTAGTAGTCGTTTTACTATAGCTGTTCATATACTTTCTCTCGTAACAATTGAACGTAGTGTTGTTTGTACGTCTGAATGGATTGCTGAAAGTGTTAATACAAATCCAGTAGTAATACGTAGAATAATGGGTAAGCTGAAACAAGCGGGATTCATTTCCATTCGTCGGGGACTTGGAGGAGCTTCACTTGAAAAGCCCTTACCAGAGATTACACTTTTAGACGTGTATCGTGCTGTTGAAGTGATGGATGAGGGAGAGCTTTTTCAAATACATGAAAATCCTAATCCTAATTGTCCAGTAGGCGCAAATATTCAAGGAATACTTGAGTTAATTTTGTTACGTGCACAAGATGCGATGGAAGCAGTTCTGAAGGAAGTTACGATGGAAGAGTTAGTAAAAGTATTAAATCAAAGAATTGGATAATGTCTATTCAATTTTTTTGACATAGTTGTAACTTAGTTGATTACAACGGATTAATATTAAATAATAGGAGGAAATTATAATGAAAATTGGTGTAATCGGAGCAACAGGAAAAGCAGGAAGTTTTATACTAGAAGAAGCAAAAGTAAGAGGTCATGAAGTAACAGCAATTGTAAGAAACGCTGCGAAAGTGAATGCTAAAGACGTGAAAGTCTTAGAAAAAAGTATATTCAATCTTACATCAGATGATATAAAACAGTTTGACGTAGTCGTAAATGCTTTTGGTGCTCCTCTAGGTGAAGAGCAAGCACATGTGGATGCAGGGCACGCTTTAATTGAAGCCCTTAAAGGAACAGATACAAAGGCAATTGTTGTAGGTGGTGCAGGTAGTCTATTTGTAGATGAAGCTAAAACAATTCGTGTAATCGATACACCTGATTTTCCAGACATGTTTAAACCAACGGCAAATGGTCAAGGTAGAAACTTAAAAGAATTACAAGAAACAACGGATGTTAAATGGAAATTTGTTAGTCCTGCTGGTCATTTTGATCCAGAAGGTAAAAGAACAGGATCTTACCAATTAGGCAAGGATAATTTAATTTTAAATGCAAAAGGTGATAGTTATGTAAGTTATGCCGATTATGCAATTGCCATTGTGGATGAAATTGAAAATCCTAAGCATATAAATGAACGTTTTTCAGTTGTATCAGAAGGAGAATAAGTAATGAGTAAAGGAATGGAAATAGGGGTTTATACATTTGGAGACATTGGAATGGATCCCACTACTGGAAAAACAATTAGTGCAAAGCAACGCATGCATGAAGTAATTGAACTTGGAAAGCTAGCAGATGTATCAGGTCTTGATATTTTCGGGGTTGGAGAACATCATCGTCTAGATTATACAGTTTCTTCTCCAGCAGTCGTTCTTTCTGCTATCGCACAAGCAACAAAACAAATTAAATTGACAAGTGCAACAACTGTTCTAAGTACGCATGATCCTGTACGTGTTTTTGAAGATTTTGCTACTTTGGATGTAATCTCTAATGGAAGAGCGGAGATTATTGCTGGAAGAGGTGCTTTCGTAGAGTCTTTTCCACTTTTCGGCTACAACTTGAATGATTATGATGCATTATTTGAAGAGAATATTAAATTACTACAACAGTTAAATGAGGAAGAAATCGTAACATGGGAAGGTCAATTCCGTTCTTCCTTAAAAAATGCAATGATTGCTCCAAGGCCCACTCAAGAAAAACTGCCTATTTGGATTGGGGTAGGTGGTACTCCGGAAAGTGCTATTAGAGCAGGGAGACTTGGTACAGGGATTACACTTGCTATTCTTGGTGGCGATCCAATGCGTTTTAAACCACTTGTAGATTTGTATTACCAGGCTGGATTGGAAGCGGGTCATGCCCGAGAAAGCTTACGTGTTAGTGTCACGGGTCACACATACATCGCAAAAGAAACTCAGCAAGCAAAAGATGAGTTTTATCCTTATTACACCAACTACTGGTCTTACGTGAATAAACAAAGAGGGATGAATACAAATATATCCCGTGCAGACTTTGAACAAATGGCAAGTCCGGAAACTGCTCTATTTGTTGGAAGTCCGCAGCAAATCATTGAAAAAATTCTTTATCAACATGAACTCTATGGACATGAACGGTTTATTGCGCAAGTTGATATTGGCGGACAATCTTATAATAGTATTGCAAAAGTAGTGGAGATGCTTGCTACTGAAGTAGCCCCAGTTGTAAGAAGAGAGACAAGTAAATAAGGTATTGAATGATGACTCAGAGGCAACCTAGTTGCAACTGGGTCATTTTTTTATTAATTTACGTATTGAACTCGAAAAATAGTCATATTAGTTGAAATTATCTATCTCTTCTGACAAAATGAGTTTATAAAGCTATTTTTATTTTAATAGTTTTGAGAACGGTTACACCTTAGATTAAAACATAGTATGGGTAGTAATGCTTTTTAGTTTGAAAATACAAATAGATCCATGGGGAGGAATTTCAGAATGGTTTATGCATTTCCGAATACAGAAGGCTCAAAGGTTTCTTTTAAGGACAAGTATGAAAATTATATTAACGGCGAGTGGACACCCCCAGTAAAAGGACAATATTTTGATAACATTACACCAATTACAGGAAAAGTATTTACACAAGTAGCTCGTTCTACTGCAGAAGATATTGAACTAGCTTTGGATGCGGCACATGCGGCAAAAGATGCGTGGGGCTTAACTTCTGTTGCCGAAAGAGCGAATATATTAAATAAAATTGCGAATAGAATAGAAGAAAATTTAGAACTAATAGCAGTAGCAGAAACTTGGGATAACGGAAAAGCTGTTCGGGAAACATTAAACGCTGATATTCCACTTGCTATTGATCATTTCCGCTATTTTGCAGGTGCAATTCGTGCGCAAGAAGGCGGATTAAGTCAAATTGATAATGATACCGTAGCATATCATTTCCATGAGCCACTAGGAGTTGTAGGGCAAATCATTCCTTGGAATTTCCCTATTTTAATGGCTGTTTGGAAGCTTGCACCAGCACTTGCTGCAGGAAACTGTGTTGTCTTGAAGCCGGCTGAACAAACACCAGCGTCGATTTTAGTATTAGCAGAGTTAATTGGAGATTTATTGCCTCCTGGAGTTTTGAATATTGTAAATGGTTTTGGCTTGGAAGCGGGAAAACCTTTAGCATCCTCACCTCGGATTAGTAAAATAGCATTTACTGGTGAAACAACAACTGGTCGTTTAATCATGCAATATGCTTCTCAAAATTTGATACCGGTGACATTAGAGCTTGGAGGAAAATCACCTAATATTTTCTTTGAAGATATTATGGACGAAGATGATGCATTTTTAGATAAAGCGGTAGAAGGATTCGTCATGTTTGCATTGAACCAAGGAGAAGTATGTACATGTCCGTCACGTGTTCTCATTCAAGAGTCTATCTATGACAAATTTATTGAGCGAGTACTTGCACGTGTAGAAGCGATAAAAGTAGGGAACCCATTAGATCCGTCTGTCATGATGGGGGCACAAGCTTCTAATGAACAAATGGAAAAAATCTTATCTTATTTAGATATAGGTAAGCAAGAAGGCGCAGAATGTTTAATTGGTGGAGAACAAAACAAGTTAGATGGAGAACTAGTAGATGGCTACTACATTAAACCAACAGTATTCAAAGGTAATAACAAAATGCGTATTTTCCAAGAAGAAATTTTTGGTCCAGTGGTATCGGTAACGACGTTCAAAACGAAAGAAGAAGCATTAGAAATTGCAAATGATACATTATATGGTTTAGGGTCTGGTATTTGGACTCGTGACATGAACACTGCATATCGTTTCGGACGTAAAATTCAAGCGGGTCGTGTATGGACAAACTGTTATCACCAATATCCAGCACATGCTGCATTTGGAGGATATAAAATGTCTGGTATTGGTCGTGAAAATCATCTGATGATGCTTAATCACTACCAACAAACGAAAAACCTTCTTGTAAGCTACAGTGAGAATAAACAAGGATTCTTTTAATGAGAAATGCGTAAGCGCCTATCTCTGCCCCGACAGGCAAGGCGCTGGAGCTGGACAGTAATCAGGTAAGAAGGTAATACTTCTTTATCTATTGAATGAAAGGGTGAGTGTAGATGGTTGAACGCGTAATTGCTACAGACGCTGCACTAGAGCTCATTGAATTATTAAAAAGTAAGCATGGACATCTTATGTTTCATCAATCAGGGGGATGCTGTGATGGTTCTTCTCCAATGTGTTACCCAGATGGAGATTTAATCATTGGAGACCAGGATATTCTCTTGGGTAAAATTGGGCATGTGCCATTTTATATGCATAAAAGCCAGTTTGATTATTGGAAGCATACACAATTAATCATTGATGTAGTGGATGGTCGTGGAGGTATGTTTTCCCTTGAGGGAGTTGAAGGGAAACGTTTTCTGACTAGGTCTCGTGCATTTACAAGTGAAGAAAATATACAACTGCAGAGTTAATCAAAGAACGAGAAAGTATGGAGCTAATACTTTCTCGTTCTTTACTTTTCATTTCTTCAAAAGATTCCGTTATACTATACATAGATCTAAACAATGAAATGAGGTTTTTTATAATGGTACAAAAATTATTAAATTCACATGCATCTGTTCGGAAATACACGGACTATACATTATCTAAAGAGGAAGTTTTTGAATTAATTGAGACGGCTCAACATGCAGCAAGTTCTCACTTTGTCCAAGCTTATAGTGTCATTTGGGTAACGGATGAAACTAAAAAAGAAGAGCTAGGCCAATTATCTCGTAATCCAAAGCAATTCGAAACAGCGGGAGCAGCTTTTTTACTGTGCGCTGATTTTAATCGTCTTCAGGCAGCAGGTAAGTTACATGGGACAGAAATAGAAATTGATACGACAGAAAATGTATTAGTAGGAACAGTAGATGTGGCTTTGTTTGCCCAAAACCTTGTCATTGCCGCAGAATCAAAGGGATTCGGGGTTTGTTACATTGGTGGAGTAAGGAATGATCCAACAGCCATCAGTCAATTATTTGCCCTACCTGAAGGTGTATTTCCCTTGTTTGCAATTACTTTAGGTGTGCCAGCTAGGCAAAATGAAGTGAAGCCTCGCCTTCCAGTAACTGCAATATTGCATGAAAATGCATATGATTCATCTAAATATGAAGAACTTCTAAAAGAATATGATCAAACAATGGAAGCTTATTACGCAAGTCGAGGTTCTAACCAAAAGGTTGCAACTTGGACCAAACAGATGGCAGATTACTTGGAAAATCCAGGTCGCCCTCATATGGCTGAATTTCTAGCAAGTAAAGGATTTCATTTTAAATAAAGGTGAGTGTTAAATGGAATGGTCAACTGAACTTGTAAAAAGCTATTTTGAACCACATCGAAATGAAGAAAATGCTCTACTTATGGCTAAGTATATGAAAAACCATTTTCCTTTTTTAGGGATTAGAACCCCTGAACGTAGGGCTATTTTTCGAGAACTTGTGAAAAAGAATGAACTCCCTTCATATGATGATTTGCATGAAAAAGTATGGGGTTTGTTCCAGCTCGAAGAACGAGAATATCATTATGTAGCGATTGAATTATTAGGGAAATATAAAAAACAATTAGCAGTGAAAGACCTAAATTTTTGTCTAAAGCTAATCGAAACCAAGTCTTGGTGGGATAGTGTAGATTCTATTGCACCTACCATTGTGGGAAATATTGTGATGTTAGACAGAGAAGCAGGAGAAAATTTCATGACAGACTGGGCAACTTCCTCTAATATGTGGACTAACCGGGCCTCCATTTTACACCAATTGAAATACAAGGAAAATATGAATGAAGCGCTTCTCTTTGCAACAATAGAGCGTCATTTAGCTTCAAAAGAATTTTTCATTCAAAAAGCGATTGGATGGGTATTAAGAGAATATGCCAAAACAAGACCCGAAGCTGTGTGGCAATTTGCAGAAAAAACTAAGCTTGCTCCGTTAAGTAGGCGGGAAGCATTAAAACACTTCAAATAAGAAAGTTAATAAAAAAGTATAAGAATTTCATTGATTTGGAATACAGTAGGTACAAATTTTTTCTAGATCGCTTTGGACAGTTTTTTTAGCTTACATAATTACTTAAAGGAAAAACAATAGTTGAGAAAGTGACTACGTCACTTTCTCAACTATTCCTCTTTTTGTTAATTATGTAACTAACGACCGTCCGCCGCTCCCCAAAAATAATTGGAATCATCGTGTGAAAGCTTTGGTTAAGAAGAGAGGAGACGCATCCCTACCTAAAGAGGACGCCAAAGATGCAATTTTGGCTGTCATTTCCCCTCTTACTTGGATGAATGCTCCTCCATTCTTTTGAGACACTCCTAGACAGAGTTTTATTTACTTCTAGTAACTTTTGTAGAAAAGAATCTCCTCTTTTATTACCCAAAGCATTTGCCCTTTTCTCTTATATGCTTTAGGAGAGCGACGGACAAACAATCGTAATAGAATGATCGAAAATAATCGAGGAGCTAGGTGACGCAGTCACCTAGCTCCTCGATTTCTTTCTGATTTATTCTATGACCATAAGTTTCGTCCAAAGCGAACCATGAAAGCCCATATAGAAAAAGGACGCTTTAGCGGTTTTCTAATAAATTAATAAAAAATATGTTTCGTTTTAATATTACAAGGGTATATTAGTAAGGTACGTATTTTAAAAATCGAAAGGAATGGTTCATTATCAATTTAGAAGAGTTGCCATACACCGAGCAAATGGAACACGCGTTTAGAGGAGTTCACGGTTTCGGCTATTCAGAATTACGAAACAGTCAAGACTTACGTTTGGAAGTCGAACAACGTAGACAGCGAGATCATGAGAAGAGTGTTGAACTACTCGCGAAAATTGATGCGAATGCTTTTCGAGGCTAATTAAAAACATATTAAAAATCCATGAAGTGAAGTTGCTTCATGGATTTTTCCTTTAACACTATTCCTGTAGTGAAATCGTTTCTCAATTAAAGCATCTTATTGAAAACGAAAGCAAATTATTATTCTAATAGTAGTTTAGTTGTAAAGTCTATAAAAATCATGGATATCAAATGCTTTACAATATAAATGAGAAAGTGTTTCAAAAGGTTTGCAAGGGACTACAGTTTGGGTTAAGATTAGAATGATAATAAATTAGAATGATTATACATTCAAAGTTACTCAATGGAGGTTTTATAATGTCGACTTTAGTTATTAAGGATTTACACGTTGCAATCGACGGTAAAGAGATTTTAAAAGGTGTTAATTTAACAATTAATACAAATGAAATTCATGCAGTTATGGGTCCGAATGGTACTGGTAAATCCACATTAGCATCAGCTATTATGGGTCACCCTAAATATGAAGTTACTTCAGGTTCTATTGAACTTGATGGAGAAAATGTATTAGAAATGGCAGTAGACGAACGCGCACAAGCTGGTCTATTTTTAGGAATGCAATACCCAAGTGAAATTACTGGAGTAACAAATGCAGATTTCTTACGTTCAGCTATAAACTCACGTCGCGAAGAAGGCGATGAAATTTCTTTAATGAAATTTATTCGTGAATTAGATAAGAAAATGGAATTCCTAGAAATGGATCTTGATATGGCTCAACGTTATTTAAACGAAGGCTTCTCAGGTGGGGAGAAAAAACGTAACGAAATTCTTCAACTTATGATGTTAAAACCGAAATTCGCTATTTTAGATGAAATTGACTCAGGTCTAGATATCGATGCACTTAAAGTTGTATCAAATGGTATTAACGAAATGCGTGGAGAAGGATTCGGAAGCTTAATAATCACTCATTATCAACGTCTTCTTAACTACATCACACCAGATCATGTACACATTATGATGCAAGGTCGCATTGTAAAATCTGGTGGTGCTGAGCTTGCTCAAAAACTAGAAGCAGAAGGTTATGAATGGATTAAAGATGAACTAGGAATCGAAGACGAGACAGTTGGACAAGAAGCATAAGAAAGGAGACGAATAAGCATGACGGTTGAAACAAAATTGGCATTAACCGAGCAAGATATCCGCTCCTTTTCAGAAGGT
>Ga0209013_10001954_pt1 | contig 18985 bp, 16 predicted proteins | sample Cruoilmetagenom2_FD_187291 | JGI IMG/M metagenome (GOLD analysis project Ga0209013, IMG submission 187291) | Oil polluted marine microbial communities from Coal Oil Point, Santa Barbara, California, USA - Sample 2 (SPAdes) (version 2) | ecosystem: Environmental > Aquatic > Marine > Oil seeps ...
TAGTATCTAGTATTTGGTAAAAGAAATTCTTCACCTAAAATTAAACACTTTATATTTTTAATTATTTATCTAAATGTTTTTGAAAATTCACTAACATTCTTTGGATTTTGTTTAATTTCAAAACTAATTCTTGAAATGTTTCATTTTCCATAAAATTCAATTCATTTGCAATTATCAGTTGAGTTTCTAATTCAAAAGAAGATCCTAAAGCAATTGCAATAAACCTAGAGAAATCTTTATTTGTATTTCTCCCTGCACCTTCAGCAATATTTGAAGGTATTGATATAACAGCCCTTTTTATCTGAGATGTAATTCCATAAATTTCAGATGAAGGAAAAATAGATACATTTTTATAAATTAAAACGCATAACTCCTTTGCTTCCTTCCAACTATTTAATTCCTTAAAATTATGCATACTATAAATCTTACTACTTGATACAAAGTACTACCTTTAAATTATTTTTTAAGTTTATTAGCTACCGCTTCCATGGATATTTGAATAGCAGTTCTAACTTTATACATATCTCTTTTACTCATTGCAGTTCCTAAAAACCACGATTCAAATTGTGATGGTGGTAAAAACACACCATTTTCCATCATTTTCCAAAAAAATGTTTTAAACTTTTTGGTATCACTGGTTTGAGCAGATTTAAAATCTACTACTTTTTCTTTAGTAAAAAATGCATTAAGCATAGATCCAAACCTATTTACTTGAACATCAATTCCGTTTTCTTTTGCAGCAGCTAATAAAACTCGTTCTAAAAAAGCAGCTGTTTTTTCAAAATCTTTATATGGATTTTGCTTTTTTAATTCTTTTAAAGTGGCAATACCTGAAGCCATTGCAATTGGGTTTCCTGATAATGTTCCTGCTTGATAAACATCTCCTAAAGGAGAAACCATTTCCATAATTTCATTACGCGCACCATAAGCGCCAACAGGAAAACCTCCTCCAACTACTTTACCTAAACATGTAATATCCGCAACAACACCTAGCAATTCTTGAGCACCACCAAATTGAGATCGGAACCCTGTCATAACTTCATCCACAATTAATAATACACCACTGGCTTTTGTTAATTCTTTTAATTCTTCAATAAATTCTTTTGTTGGCAAAACAACTCCCATATTACCAGCAATAGGTTCTATTATAATGGCAGCAATATTATTATCTTCAGCTAAATGCTTTTCAACACTGTCAATATTATTATATTCAGCAATTAGAGTGTTTTTTACAGCATCTTCAGGGACTCCTTTACTTCCAGGAATGCTTAACGTTGCTAAACCAGAACCAGCAGCAACCAATAAGGCATCTGAATGCCCGTGATAACAGCCTGCAAATTTTATAATTTTATCTTTACCTGTAAAAGCACGTGCTAAACGAATTGCACTTAAAACCGCCTCCGTTCCTGAGTTTACAAATCTAACTTTATCCATTCCAGGAAAAACATCACAAACCATTTCTGCTAAAATAATTTCCCCTTTTGTAGAAGCTCCAAATGTGTATCCGTTTCTTAAATATTTTTTTATGCTTTTTTCTACATAATGATTTCTGTGCCCTAAAATCATTGGACCATAGGACAATACAAAATCTATATATTCATTCCCATCAACATCATAAATTTTACTTCCTTTTGCATGGTCAATAAAAATTGGGACACCTCCAACAGATTTAAAAGCTCTAACAGGAGAATTTACTGCTCCAACTAAGTGTTTTTTACCTCGGGTATAAAGTTCTAGTGATTTTTCTAATTTCATAATTCTATTTTTTGGTGATTAAGGGGAGTTGAAATCATATATCACTTTGACTCCGTTCAGTGATCAATCTCATTTCTCTACTCAACAAATTTTTATTTTCTCATCAATACTTTTGCAACGTCTTTTGCAAAATAGGTAATAATGATATCTGCTCCGGCTCTTTTCATAGATAGTAATGCCTCCATCATAACTCGTTCTTCATCAATCCATCCTTTTTGGGCAGCAGCTTTAATCATGGCGTATTCTCCACTAACATTGTACGTTGCCACCGGTCTATCAAAATTATTTTTAACATCTCTTATAATATCTAAATACGATAACGCAGGCTTTACCATTAAAATATCTGCTCCTTCTTGATCGTCAAAAGTTGCTTCACGCAATGCTTCATCTCTATTTGATGGATCCATTTGATAGGTTCTTCTATCTCCAAAAGTTGGCGCAGAATCTGCTGCATCTCTAAAAGGACCATAAAATGCGGATGAATACTTAACTGCGTATGACATTATAGGAATATTTGGGAACCCTGTATTATCTAATGCTTCGCGAATAGTTTGTACCATTCCGTCCATCATTCCTGATGGTGCAACCATATCAACCCCAGCTTTTGCCTGAGCTATTACTTGTTTGGCAATGTTTGGCAATGTTGCATCATTATCCACATCATTATCATGGATAATTCCGCAATGACCATGGCTGGTATATTCACAAAAACAAACATCTGTTATTACATATAAACTTGGATAATTCTTTTTAATAAAACGAACTGCTTTTTGCATAATTCCTTCATCATTCCAAGTTTCTGAACCTTCTTCATCTTTAAGAGCAGGAATTCCAAAAAGTAAAATGGCTGGTATATTTAATGCCACTACCTCATCTAATTCTTTAGAGATTTTATCTAAAGAAAATCGATAAATCCCTGGCATTGATACTATTTCAGTTTCAATATTTTCGCCTTCTTCAATAAACAACGGATAAATTAAATCATCTACAGAAAGCTTATTTTCTCTAACTAATCGTCTTATGTTTTCAGTTTTTCTAAGTCGTCTTGTTCTAAACATAGTATAATTTTTAGATTTATTTAAAATACGTATTTACTAAATTTAATACATTTTCTACTGTTGGAGTTTTTGCTACCTCAACTTTTTCAAAATGTTTTTTTGCTTCAAATGCCGTTGTTTCTCCTATACAAAAAGCTACTTTATCGGTTTTGCTATTATCTTTTAAATAACTTTGAACACCAGAAGGACTAAAAAATAGCAATCCTTTATACTTCTCTTCCACTTTTTTAGGTGTTAACAAGGTTTGATAACAAATTATTTCATTTAGGATAATATCATTTTTTTCTAAAGTGGTTGGTAATTCATCTCTTCTTTTATCACCACAAAAAAAAGTAATTTCTTTTTTATTTAATTTTTCAACTAAATACTTTGCTAATTTTTCAGCTGAATTTTCAGAATGTGCAACTTTACCAATTTTATTTTCTATTAATCGTTTGGTTCTTCTTCCAACACAATAAATATTATTAAAATTTAGTTCTAATTTATCAAAATTAGTTAACAATGCTTCCACTGCATTTTGGCTCGTTATTAGCACATTTTCAATTGGATTTTTAACCACTATCTTTTTTAAACGATTATTTCTAACCGTTATAAAATCGCTCATAGTAACTCCAATATTAGAATTTAGAGCTTTTACTTGTTCAACGGAAAGTGTTTTGGTAGAAAAAACTTGAATTTCTTTTTCTACCACTTCCATCTTACGCATCAATTTTTTTCCTCCTCGTTCTAAAATATAATTTGCTGCATATTCTCCTAAATCACTAACATTGTTAGCCTCTACTTCTTTAAAAAATTCAATTTTATTTTTTCCATCAGGACTAAATAAAACGCCTTTAAATTTTATTTTATCGTCTCTTAAAACTGCCAAAGCGCCTATTGGTGCTGTGCAACCACCCTCTAAAACTTCTAAAAACTGACGTTCAATGGTAACGCATTTTTCGGTTTCTTCGTGATTAATTTCTTTACAAATTTCAAGAATCTCTTCATTTTTACTTAAAGCAGCAATCATTACTGCTCCTTGAGCTGGTGCAGGAAGCATCCAATCTAATTTCACGTTGCCCTCAGGCAGAATTTTTAATCGCTTTAAGCCTGCTGTGGCAAAAATTGCGCCATCCCAATCATTATCTGCTAACTTTTGTAATCGTGTATTTACGTTACCACGTAAACCAGTAATGGTATGATTTGGGTATCTATGTAGCCATTGTGCTTTTCTTCTTAGGCTTCCGGTTGCAATAGTTGCGGTTTTGTTTTCAAAAAAGTTTTCATCTTTTTTTAGCACTAAAACATCATTAAAATCGCCTCTTTTTATTACAGCAGCTTGCACAATTCCTTCTGGCAATTTAGTTGGCACATCTTTAAAAGAATTAACAGAAATATCAATTTTATTATTTAATAAAGCAATATCTAAGTTTTTTGTAAAAACCCCTACAATTCCTAGTTCATACAATGGCTTATCTAAAACCATATCACCAATAGAATCGATTTTAATTATTTCTGTTTTATGTCCTAAATGTTCTAATTGTTGTGCAACAGCATTTGCCTGCCACATTGCTAATTGACTGGAACGAGTTCCAATTCTAATTATCTTCATGTATACTTAATTCGTTAATATGAAACATTTTACTAATTACTTCAATACTTTGATCTACTGAAGTATTTTCATCTTTTAAATGTTTCACAAATTGTGTAGTTATTTTTTGAATCATTCTAGAAGTAACCATTTCGGCATGTTCTACATTGAAATCTTTAATTTTTCGAGAATGAAAATCTATTTCATTAAACTGAATAGACTTTAAGGATTCTTTTAACGCATTAACAGCCGGAACATATTTTCTAACTTCAATCCAAGCGTTAAATTCTGCTTTATATTTTTTAATTATTTCTTCGGTATGAGGAATCTCACTTTCTCTCATTTGAAGTGTTTTATCTGTAATTTTGGATAATTCATCTACATTAATTAAAGAAATGTTTTCTAAATTTTTAACAGCTACTTCCACGTTTGACGGAATAGATAAATCAATTACCAATTTTGAATTACTATTATTTAGCTCTTTAGCTGTAACCGTAGGTTTACTTGAACCTGTAGAAACAATTAGTATGTCTGCTTTTTCTATTTCTGTTACTAAGTTAGCATAACTCGCTACTTTTATTCCTTTATATTCTGAAGCAAACTGATCTGCTTTTTCTTGTGTACGATTTATTACCGTTACATTCTTGTTTTCAGTATATTCTAATATGTTTTTAATGGTATTTTGCCCTATTTTACCTAAACCATAAATTAGAATATTTTTTTGGTTATAATTTTCAACATTATCAATAACATATTGAATTGCAGCATAAGCAACAGAGGTTGTACCTGAACTTAGCTTGGTGTTGTTTTTCACCTCTTTACTAGCTTGTAAAACCAAATTCATTAAACGTTCTAAATAGGCATTGGTAGTTCCTAAATCTTTAGCTTGTTTATAAGCTTGTTTTAATTGACCAACAATTTCATAATCTCCTAATATTTGACTTTCTAAACCAGTACCTATTCTAAATAAATGCCTAACTGCATCTTTATTTTTAAAAACATTAGACACTGGAATAAAAGATTCTACACTACCGTTAGAATATTTAATTAGTAAACTAATCAATTCAAAAGGATGTTTTGCAAAACCTGTTATTTCGGTTCGGTTACAAGTAGATAAAACAAAAACACCATCTAAGCCATTTTGTTTTGCTTCTTCTAATAATAAAATTTGATTTTCTTTGGTAATACTGAAAGTTCCTCTAACCTTAACGTCTGCTTTTTTGTAGCTTATTCCAACGTTATATAATTTAGTTACTGTATTTTGGTGCTCCATAAGGTTTTTAACAATAAATATCGACAAAAGTACAATTTAGTTTTTTTAGAAAACGTCGCTAAAAGTACTATTATTGTCGTTATAAGTTATACTTGATTTTTCGTAATGCAAGTACCAACAATTTTTACATTAAAAAAATGACATAAATCAGTGACATAAAGGGATATTTCATATGACATTTATCAGTTAATACATTTTTTATGTTTTTTTTATGATTTCATATATAATCCCTACATTTGTTCAAAAATACTTTTTTACCTCAAAAATCATTCATGAAGGCTACTTTGAATAAATATAAAAACATCGACAAAAGTACCAATTGTATATTAAATCAAAAAAATGAATTTAAAGTACTTCATTTCAATAATTTAAAAAAGGAAAATGAATTATTTAAAATTAAATTAAAAGATAATTATATTCAACTATATTTTTGCTTAAAACAGACCATTAGCGTTGCTTTTAATATGGAGCACTGCGTCATTAATTTATCTAATACCGATTCAAATATGGTATATTTTAAGGATAAAGAAATGAATGTATTATTTAATTTAGCTCCAAAATCGGAAGTAATTTGTATATTAATTTCTGTTGAATATTTTCACTCGTTGTTTTCAGACGAAGGTAATTACTTGATAAATTTTGCAAGTTTTAACAGCGATAAGCCTATTATTGAACCAAAAGAAATAAACCCAACTATTAAATTGATTTTAAATCAATTAACTTCTAAAAATGCACATGGAAAACTTAAATCTATCTATATAAAAGGAAAGGTTTATGAATTATTAAGTTACTATTATAGTGCTGTAGAAAATTCAAATACCGAAAGTTGTCCATATATTTCAACCGAAGAAACCATTGGTAAAATAAAAGAAGCTAAACAAATTGTTATTAAAAACATGAACAATCCACCTTCTTTAAACGATTTAGCAAAACAGGTTGGTTTAAATATCAAAAAATTAAAATCAGATTTTAAAGAATTTTATGGAATGCCTGTATTTACTTTTTTACTGAATTATAAAATGGAATTAGCAAAATCTTTATTAGTTGAGAAAAACTACAACGTAAATGAAATAGCTTTGCAATTAGGCTATAGTTCATCCAGCCATTTTATAGCTGCTTTTAAACGAAAATATGGAATTACTCCTAAAAAATTCTCAAACGCTTAACTATGAAAGGAGCTTTATTAGTTAATTTAGGTTCACCCGATAGTACAAATACCAAAGACGTTAAAAAATATTTAGGAGAATTTTTAATGGATAAACGAGTTATTGATATTCCTTTTATTTCAAGATTTTTATTAGTAAAAGGAATTATTTTAAATACGCGTCCTAAAAAATCAGCTGCCGCTTATAAAAAAATCTGGTGGAAACAAGGTTCTCCGTTAATAGTACTTTCTAAAAGATTGTTTTCCAAAGTTTCTAAAAATTCTGAAATACCAGTAGAATTAGCTATGCGATATGGAAACCCTTCTATGTTATCTGGTATTCAAAATTTAGTAGATAAAGGAGTTTCTGAAATTTTATTAATTCCATTATACCCTCAATTTGCTATGGCAACTACTGAAACTATTGTAGTTTTAGCAAATGAGATTATTAAAAAACATTTTCCACTTTTAAAATTAACCAGCCTGCCTGCCTTTTATAATAATGCAGATTATATTGAAGTATTAAGCAATCGTATTAAAAAAGACTTGGATATTTTACAGCCAGAACATCTTTTATTTTCTTATCACGGAGTTCCTGAAAGGCATATTAAAAAATCTGACATAACTAAATCGCATTGTAAAATAGATGGAAATTGCTGTAACACTCCTTCAAAAGCTCACGAATTTTGTTATAGACATCAATGTTATGAAACTACCAAATTAGTTGCTCAAAAATTAAACTTAAAAGAAGGAAGTTATAGCACATCGTTTCAATCTAGACTTGGTAGAGATCCTTGGCTACAGCCATATACCGATGCCACTATTAAAAAGTTTGCAAAAAATGGCATTAAAAAATTGGCGGTAGTTACTCCTGCTTTTGTTTGCGATTGTTTAGAAACTTTAGAAGAAATCGGCATGGAAGCTAAAGATTCATTTTTAGAAAATGGCGGCATAAAATTCAATACTATTCCTTGTTTAAATGATGATGATGCCTGGGCTAAAACGCTAACAAACTGGATTACAAATTGGACTAACAATTCTTAAATTATGACATATTTATACATAAAATCCCTTCATATTATATTTATAACCACTTGGTTTGCTGGATTATTTTACATTATTCGTTTATTTATTTATTATAAAGAAACGGAAGAAAAACCTGAAGAGGTAAAGCAAGTTTTAAAAAATCAATACCAATTAATGATTAAACGATTGTGGTATATGATAACTTGGCCATCCGCAATTTTAGCTACTTTATTTGCAGTTTGGATGCTTATTTTACAACCTTCTTGGCTACAAACGAACTGGATGCTTATTAAACTAGGTTTTGTAGCATTACTCTATGCATATCATTGGTCGTGCCAAATTATGTACAACCAAACTAGGAAAGGTTATTTAAAATATTCTTCTTTTAGTTTACGTATTTGGAATGAAGTTGCAACCGTAATTTTATTTGCTTGTGTCTTTTTAGTTGTTTTAAAAGATGCCTTAGGTTGGGTATTTGGAGTTCTTGGAATTGTAGGCGTTTCTGTTTTATTAATGTTAGGTATTAAATTATACAAGACCATTAGATCAAAAAATAATTGGGAAAAAAAATAAATTATTTATTATTTATCAAATCCTTAAAATTTTATCAAACTCGCTATATACTTCCTAAGGTTTAGTTAAAATTTCTAAATTGTATTCAATTTTTTAATACTAAAAATGAATATATAATATTCTATATATCAATACATTAAACAGCACTAAATGATTTTAATCATTTTAAATACCCTTTGCAATTCTTAATTTTACAGCATCAAAACTACATAAAATATAAATACTACTTTTATGAAAAAACTTCTATTAGGAAATGAAGCATTAGCACAAGGTGCGATTGATGCCGGTTTATCGGGTGTATATGCTTATCCAGGAACACCGTCAACAGAAATTACGGAATACATACAAAAATCTAAAATTGCTAAAGAACTGAATATTCATTCACAGTGGTCTGTTAATGAAAAAACAGCAATGGAATCTGCTTTAGGAATGTCGTATGCAGGTAAACGAACCATGGTTGTAATGAAACACGTGGGATTAAATGTTGCAGCAGACGTTTTTATGAATATGTCCGTTTCAGGAATTAACGGCGGTTTAGTGGTGGTGGTTGCAGATGATCCATCTATGCACTCCTCACAAAACGAACAAGATTCCAGATATTACGGCAAATTTGCCATGATTCCAATTCTTGAACCTTCAAACCAGCAAGAAGCTTATGACATAACCAAATACGCTTTCGATTTATCTGAAGAAACCGGATTACCAGTTTTATTAAGGATGGTAACTAGGTTATCGCATTCAAGAGCAGGTGTAGAAATAAGCGAAACTCAAAAAGCTCAAAATGAAGTTAAACTTCCAACAAATTCAACTCAATTTTCTCTAATTCCTTCCTATGCCAGAGGTTTATATAAACACTTGGTAGCTATTCAACCAGAACTAGAAAAAAATGCTGAAAATAGTATTTATAATACGTTAATTAATGGAGAAAATAAATCCATAGGAATTATTGCTTCAGGTATTGGATACAATTACCTAATGGAAAATTATGAAGATGGCACTTGCCCATATCCTATTTTAAAAATTTCACAATATCCATTACCAAAAAAACAAGTGAAATATTTATTTGATACTTGTGAAAAGATTTTGGTTTTAGAAGAAGGTTATCCTTTTATTGAAGAAATGATTTCCGACTTTTTAGGGGAAAAACGAAAAGTAATAGGAAGACTTAGCCTTGATGTAAATAGAGTTGGCGAGTTAAATCCAGATACTATTGCCAAAGCCTTAAATTTACCAATTAAAGATATAGAAAGTAAACCAAAAGTGGTTGCTAACCGTCCACCTGAATTATGTGTAGGTTGCGGTCACAGAGATTTATTTGACGCAATTAACCAACTAAAAAAAGAAACACAAAGTCAACAAGTATTTGGCGATATTGGTTGTTATGCTTTAGGTGCTTTAGAGCCATACAAAAGCATAAATGCTTTAATTGAAATGGGCGCATCTATAACTATGGCAAAAGGTGCTGCAGATGCTGGAATTCATCCTGCAATTGCTGTTATTGGAGATTCTACTTTTACACATTCAGGAATGACAGGTTTGTTAAATGCAGTTATTGAAAAAACACCAATTACCGTTATTATTTCAGATAATTCTGCTATTGCAATGACAGGAGCTCAAGATTCTTCAGCTACAGGAAGATTGATAAACATTTGTAAAGGTATTGGAGTTGAAAAAGATCATTTAAAAATAATTACTCCGCTTCATAAAAATATGGATGAAAATGTAGATTTAATTAGAAAAGAATTAAATTATCAAGGAGTATCTGTAATTGTTTCACAACGACCATGTGTGCAACTTTCAAAAGAGAAAAAAGACAGATTAAAACATATTAAAACAGAAGTTCTAAATTAATAAAAAATGAAAACAAATATTCTATTAGCAGGCGTTGGAGGACAAGGAATTTTAACTATTGCTGCTGTTTTAGACACTGCTGCTTTAGCATCTAATTTATATTTAAAACAATCCGAAATTCACGGTATGAGTCAAAGAGGTGGAGCAGTTCATTCTCATGTTCGAATTTCTGATAATTCCATATATTCCGATTTAATTCCTTTAGGAAAAGCAGATGTTATCATCTCCGTAGAGCCTATGGAATTATTACGCTATTTACCTTATTTAAAAAAAGACGGCTATCTAATTACAGATACAAACCCATTTGAAAATATTGCAGATTATCCTGAGTTAGAAAACGTTTATAACGAAATTAAATCGCATCCAAATCATATTTTAATTGATGCTAAAAAAATAGCAAAAGATTTAGGAAATTCAAGAGCAACCAATATAGTTTTAGTTGGTGCTGCATCGTCTATTCTTCCATTAAGTGAAGAAAGTTTACTAAATGCAATTAAATCTTTATTTAAAAGAAAAGGAGAACGTATAGTTGAAAAAAATATAGAAGCTTTTAATAAAGGAAAGGAAATAGCAACCGAATTTGTTTCTTAAACCCTAGTAAATGTTACACAAAAATCTAATTGAACCAAAAAGCATTGCTATTGTTGGAGCATCTAACAATATACAAACACCAGGAGGAAGAGTTCTTAAAAATTTAATAGATCATCATTTTAAAGGAACTTTAATTGCTGTTAATCCAAAAGAAACTGAAGTTCAAGGAATAAAATGCTATCAAAATATAGCCGAAATTCCTAAAGTTGATTTAGCCATAATTGCTATTGCGGCAAAATTCACTTTGCAAACTATACAGATATTAACACAAGAGAAAAATACAAAAGGGTTTATCATTTTTTCTGCTGGTTTTAGCGAAAAAGATGAAGAAGGTAAGCAATTAGAAGAGGATATAGTTAAAGAAATAAATTCTGTTGGTGGAACACTTTTAGGACCAAATAATATTGGTTTAATCAACCAAAATTATGCTGGAGTTTTTACCACACCAATTCCTAAATTACACGCTAAAGGAGTCGATTTTATTTCTGGTTCTGGTGCAACTGCTGTTTTTATTATTGAAGCTGCAATGGCTAGTGGTTTAACATTTTCAAGCGTATATTCCGTTGGCAATTCTGCTCAAATTGGTGTAGAAGAAGTACTAGAACATTTAGACGAAACATTTGATAAAAATGCTAGTTCCAAAGTAAAACTTCTATATATAGAAAGTATTGAAAATCCAAAAAAATTACTAAAACATGCTACATCTTTAATTAAAAAAGGATGTAAAATTGCCGCAATAAAAGCAGGAAGTTCTTCTGCCGGAAGCAGAGCCGCAAGTTCACATACAGGCGCTTTGGCAAATTCTGATGTTGCCGTGGACGCTTTATTTAAAAAAGCTGGCATTGTTAGATGTTATGGAAGAAATGAACTTATAACGGTAGCATCCATTTTTATGCTGCCCGAATTAAAAGGAAAAAATATTGCTATAATTACTCACGCTGGCGGACCTGCGGTTATGTTAACCGACGCTTTATCTAAAAATGGATTAAAAGTGCCAGAAATTAAAGGAGTAAAAAGTAAAGAGTTACTCGAAAAACTTTTTGCTGGTTCTTCCGTTTCCAACCCTATTGATTTTTTAGCAACAGGAACTGCAGAACAATTAGAAACTATTATTGATTATTGCGAAAATGAGTTTTCTGAAATTGACGCTATGGTAGTTATTTTTGGAAGTCCGGGTTTATTTGAAGTATATGATGTTTATGACGTTTTAGATAAAAAAATGAAAACTTGTAAAAAACCAATTTTTCCTATTTTACCTTCTGTTGTAAATGTTAAAAAAGAAATTGAGTATTTTATTGACAAAGGAAATGTAATGTTTCCTGATGAAGTTATTTTTGGTAATGCCTTGGCGAAAACAACCATTAAACCAACAAATACAACTATTTTAATTTCAGAAGATATAAATAAAAAAGGAATTAGAAATATCATTGATTCTTCTGAAAATGGTTATCTAAAACCTCAACAAGTAAAACAATTGTTAGAATTCGCAAAAATTCCTGTTGTGCCCGAATTTATTTGTACTTCGGAAAGTGAATGTACATCTGTAAGCAAAAAAATAGATTTTCCAGTGGTAATGAAAATTGTTGGTCCTATTCATAAAAGTGACGTTGGCGGAATAATTTTAAATATAAATTCTACAGAAAAATTAATAGAATCGTACCATGAAATCATGAAAATTGATGGCGCAAAAGGTGTATTAATTCAACCAATGAAAAAAGGAACCGAACTATTTATTGGCGCTAAAAAAGAAGGAGAATTTGGACATTTAGTTTTATGTGGTTTGGGCGGAATTTATATTGAAGTTTTAAAAGATACCTCTGCTGCTTTGGCTCCAGTAAGCAAGAGCGAAGCAATAGAAATGATTCGCAATTTAAAATCGTATAAAATAATTCAAGGAGTTAGAAATCAAAAAGGAATTAATGAAGCTTTGTTTGCTGAAATTATTACTAAAATTTCTCAATTAGTTACTATTGCTCCAGAAATTATAGAGTTAGATTTAAATCCGTTATTAGGAAATTCAAAGGAAATTGTTGCTGTTGATGCGAGAATACGAGTTGAGAAAATATAATTTAAAATATATTACGCTCAGCATCTAATATTTCTTTTACAGCTATTTGATAATTTCGAATGTTATTTGCTTTTTTTATTTTCTTTAAACTTTTCTTCGGGTTAGAAAATAATGTAGCAAAATAAGTCCATAAATGATACATTTTTAAAAGCAAATGAGTTGCACCTGAAAGCGATTCACTATACCCTTCAAAAAGTGTATCATGAAACTCACGGAATAATTCAATTTTATTATCAGGGTAATTTGACGTATTATTTTTTATCATATTTGGCAAAAAAGGGTTGGCAATCAGTCCTCTGCCAATCATCCAATGGTCTATATTTGGAAACCGTTTTTGCATTTCCTTAAAAACAGCAACAGAAGTTATATCTCCATTGTAATACAATTTATGCTTTGTAGAATCTATACATTTTTGAAAAGCATTTAAATCTACGCCTCCTTTATACAATTGTTTTCCTAAACGTGCATGTATTGCAATATTTTTAATTGGGTAATTATCTAAAATTGGTAACGTTTGAAGAATTTCATCACTATTTTCGTAACCTAAACGCATTTTCATAGATACAACAATATCCGATTCTTGTTGTACTTTATGAAGGATGTTATTAATTTTTTCAGGTTGACTTATAAGCCCAGAACCCATTCCGCATTTTGTAACCATAGGATACGGACAACCTAAATTCCAGTTTAATTCTTTATATCCAAATTGCTGAACATAGTTTGCTACAAATAAGAATTCAACGGCATCATTTGTTATAATTTGAGGAATAACTTCTAAACCAATATTGTTTTCCGGAAGAATATCACGTTCATAAGCTGGTTTTATTTTAAGTTTTCCGTTTAACCTTATATACGGAGAATAAAAGGTGTCTATTCCACCAAAATAGTTGTTAAAGGCATTTCTAAACCGAAAGTCTGTAAATCCTTGAAGTGGCGATGAAAGTAATTTGTAATCCATATAATTTAAGATGTTACAAATATAGAATACTTAAACTTTAATTAAAAAGTGTTATTGAATAATAATGTTATAAAATAAGTAACGTGTAACTAAACTATAAAATTTATAGTCAGTTACACGCTCTACAAGAGGGGTTTAATATTTTTTATATTGCTGAAGCTCCTGCTTCAGCAACAGCTTGATCATTTTCTACTGCACTTCCACTAACACCAATTGCTCCAATAATTTCACCAGCTTTATTTTTAATAGGAACGCCTCCAGGAAAAGTAATTAATCCTCCATTTGAATGCTCAATATTGTATAAAGATCCTCCAGGTTGTGAAAGTGTTCCAATAATTCCAGTATTCATATCAAAGTAACGAGCTGTTTTAGCTTTTTTTAATGAAATATCTGCTGATCCTAACCAAGCACCATCCATACGTACAAAAGCAACTAAGTTAGCACCTGCATCAACTATTGAGATGTTCATTTTTGTATTTAAAGAAATCGCTTTTTCTTTTGCTACTTCAATTATTTTTTCTGCTTGTTTTAAGGAAATACCGTTTTGGCTGAATCCTACATAAGAGCAAATTGTAAATAGAACTAATACTACTGTTTTTTTCATTTTTCTGTTTTAGTAAATAAATTATTAATACTGCAAATTTAATTTAACTTTGAACAGATGGTTTACGGTTTAAGTTCAAAAACTTATGAAAAAAGGTCAATTAATCGATTTATTCAACTTGCCTAGGGCTAAAACCAAACTCTTTTTTAAAGGCAGTACTGAAATTTGAAAGATTTTTATAGCCAAAATCTTCGTAAATTTCTGATGGTTTTACGTTTTCTATTTGTAGTTTTTCTTTGGCTTTGAGTAGCCTTTGTTTTAGAAACCATTTACCGGGATTTACACCATATTCATTTGAAAAATGACGTTTAAATGTAGATAAACTCATATTGCATAAAAAAGCGATTTCTTCTAGTTTTAAATTGGTATAAAGATTAGTTTCTATAATTTTTCTAAAAGAATAATTACTACTTGATGAGGTTAAAGAATATAAATACTGAATAAAATTAGCTTCATATTTATTTGCTAAATACAGCATTAATTCTTCAAATTTAAGAGATAAAATGTTTTCTGAAAATTTAGAACCTAAAAATTGTATAGATGCTAATGAATTAATAAAAGAGGCTATATAATCATCATTTATAATAACAAAATATGGAGGTTCTGTAGCTTTATTATTTATTTCAAATGAAAAAGAGTTACGATGTTTAAGTAAAAAATCTTCCACATTTTTTTGAGAGAAAAAAAATAATTTACAAAAATAAACCAAGTCTTTATTTAAAAGTTCTGTCATTAAAATATTACCGCTTTTAATAATAACTGACTGCTTTTCATTTACAGTAATTGAATTATTTGCAAAATGAACTTGCTTTTCTCCTATTTGTAAAAAACTGAGCATGTGTAAATTTAAATTTACTTTACTTTTAACAACATCAGCAGTCATTCTAAAATCATGAACAAATAAATCTGATTGATTTTGAGATGTTTTTCTAAATATTTCAGGGATATTTTGAACCATTTTATAATAAATGTTAAATTTAATTTCAAAGTTAAAACAACCCTATATTTTTAGAAAATTTAAGGAAATGAATTGAAACATTAATCTCCCAACTCTGGGTCCCATTTTTGATTAAACAAAATTATGCTAAATATTTTTAACGTTTTAAAACCAAAATTTTGATTAAAAAGCAACATTAACTTTGGTGAAATTCATCAATAATTTCATCCTAAAAAGCCTAATCAATACTATTAAAACAAAAATAATTTAATTTTACCTAACCCGCAAGTTTATAACAAATCCACTTCACCTCTACTTATAGAGCTTGTACTTCCAATTAAAAAATTAGTATTTTTTGGATGAATTTTAAACGACACATTTTCATTTTTAAATTTTTCAAAATGTTTTATAATTTGTTTATTGGAACTAATATCATTATCAAAAACCAGCATATCAACATTTTTGTTTTTGATTTGTGTTTTAATAGCATCAAAATGATTTAGCAATTCTGTAGAAACAACTATTTGCTTATTTTTAAAATGATTACTGATTTTTTTATTTTTCCCAAAAAATAAAATGGATAAAAAAGGTATTGTTTTAGAAGCTACAAAACTGAATTTGAACCATTTAATTAAAAACCAAAACTCTATACCAAAGCTCATGAAAAAATCATAAACTTTGTTAAGCTTAAAGTGTTTTTGATAAAATATTTTCATTGCTTTATGAAAATAGCGTAAATATTTTAAGTCTTTTAAGGTACTTTCTCCCTTATAATGGATTACAGTGGTATCCGAAAAATAATAATTTTGATAGCCCTTTTTCAAAATTTTATAACTCAAATCAATATCCTCGCCATACATAAAATAATCTTCATCAAATCCTTTTACTTCATTATATATTGAACGTTTTAAAAACATAAAAGCGCCAACTAACACATCAACAACTCCATTTTCATTTTCAGACAAATGAGAGGCATAATATTTACCTGTTCGCTTACTTGAAATAGCAAATAACTTATTAAATGCAACTTGAGGCACAGGAATTCCTCGTTTACTTTCCGATAAAAATTTACCTGAACCATCAATTAATTTTACACCTAAAGCACCTAAATTATTTTTAGTTTTAGCAAAAGTGAAAATTTTATCTAAAGTATCTTCTGCTAATACGGTATCAGGATTCAGAATTAAAACATATTCACCTTTAGCTATTCTAACACCTTGATTATTGGCTTTTGAAAAACCTACATTTTTTTTATTTTGAATAAGCTGAATTTCAGGAAATTTCTTGGATATAATTTTACAACTTTCATCGGTAGAATGGTTATCAACCACAATAATTTCAACAGTTAAATTGAATGAAGCAGCTTTAACACTTAGAATACATTGCTCTAAAAAATAGGGAACATTATAATTTACGATAACAACCGAAATATCCATTTATAATGATTTTTCAAATGGAATTCTGTTAGCAATACTTCTTCCCAAGGTAATTTCATCTGCGTATTCTAATTCATCTCCAACCGAAATACCTCTTGCAATAGTTGACGTTTTTACTTCTAAATTTTCTAATTGTTTAAAAATATAAAAATTAGTAGTATCTCCTTCAATAGTAGAACTCAAAGCAAAAATAACTTCTTTTACACCTCCTATTTTCACTTTTTCAACTAAACTATCTATGGTTAAATTTTGTGGGCCAACTCCTTCAATTGGCGAAATTTTTCCACCTAAAACATGATATAATCCTTTAAACTGAGCAGTATTTTCAATAGCCATTACATCTCTAACATCTTCTACAACACAAATAATTTCTTCATTTCTAGAAGGATTTGCACAGATTTCGCAAATTTCGTGATCGGAAATATTATGACATTTTTTGCACAATTTAATATCATCTACTAAATTATTTAATGAATTTGCCAACTGATGCGTGTGAGATTTAGGTTGTTTTAATAAATGCAAAACTAACCGTAAAGCAGTTCGTTTTCCTATTCCTGGAAATTGAGCAACTTCATTTACAGCATTTTCTAAAAGTTTTGATGAAAAATTCATGTGGCAAATGTACTATTATGAAACGATATTCTCAATAATTTTAGTTTCTTTGTTATTTCAAATCCATTTCGTTTTAAATGAAACCAATTTATATTCTTATTCTTATTGCCGCTTACTTTTGTTTGTTACTATTAATTGCACATTTTACAGGTAAAAATGACACTAATGAAACTTTTTTTAAAGCCAATAAAAAATCACCTTGGTATGTTGTAGCTTTCGGAATGATTGGCGCATCGCTTTCAGGGGTTACTTTTATTTCGGTTCCAGGATGGGTGCAAAGTTCTCAGTTTAGTTATATGCAAATTGTAATTGGCTATTTGTTCGGCTATTTTGTAATTGCTTATGTGCTAATTCCTATCTATTACCAACTTAAAGTAACTTCAATTTACGAATATTTAAAATACCGTTTTGGCCCTTCAACCCATAAAACTGGTGCGTTTTTCTTTTTTATATCCAGAGTTTTAGGAGCTTCGTTTCGGTTGTTTTTAGTCGCTTCTGTTTTGCAATATTTTATATTTGACGATTGGCATGTTCCTTTTGAAATTACTGTAATTCTTTCCATTCTATTAATCTGGATTTACACTTTTAAAGGAGGCATAAAAACTATAGTTTGGACTGATACATTGCAAACCTTATTTATGTTAATTGCGGTTTTTGCATCTATTTACATTATTCTTAATCAATTAAACTGGTCAGTTACTGATTTATTTTCCTCATCTGAGTTTAAACATTACAGTAAAATTTGGTTTTTAGATGATTTTAACGATAAAAGATTTGTAATAAAATCACTTTTAGGAGGTATGTTTATTGCCATTGCTATGACAGGTTTAGACCAAGATATGATGCAAAAAAACTTAACTTGTAAAAACACTAAAGAAGCGCAATACAATGTACTATCCTTAGGATTTATTTTAATTATAGTAAACTTTATATTTTTAACCTTAGGTGCTTTATTATTTATTTATGCTAATAAATTTAATATTTCCGTTCCTATGGTAGATGGAGCAATAAAAACAGATTTATTATTTCCTGAAATTGCTTTACATGGAAATTTAGGAATAATTATAGGAATTGCATTTATTTTAGGATTAATTGCTGCTGCATATTCTAGTGCTGATAGCGCTTTAACTTCCTTAACTACATCTTATTGTGTAGATTTTTTAGATATTGAAAATCGAGAAAAAAAAGTACAAAAACCACTTCGGAAAAAAGTGCACATTTTTATTTCAATATTGCTAGTTGTGGTTATTATTATGTTTAAATATGTTTTAAAAGAAAATGTAATTAGCAGTTTATTACAGGTGGCATCATACACTTACGGACCATTATTAGGTTTATTTGCCTTTGGTATTTTCACTAAAAAACAAGTGAAAGATAACCTTGTTTGGTTAGTTGCAATTTTATCTGTAGTTGTTACCTATTTTATAAATGCATATTCCGTTCCACTATTTAATGGTTATGTGTTTGGATATGAATTATTAATAGTAAATGGAAGTATTACTTTTATTGGACTTTTATTGCTTCAAAAA
>Ga0209013_10001955_pt1 | contig 18975 bp, 16 predicted proteins | sample Cruoilmetagenom2_FD_187291 | JGI IMG/M metagenome (GOLD analysis project Ga0209013, IMG submission 187291) | Oil polluted marine microbial communities from Coal Oil Point, Santa Barbara, California, USA - Sample 2 (SPAdes) (version 2) | ecosystem: Environmental > Aquatic > Marine > Oil seeps ...
TCAACCCAGGACCATGCCGCAGCAGTGATTGCCGCGCGCAATATTCCCGTCTATGCCTGGAAAGGCGAATCGCTGGATGATTACTGGCAATACACGCACCGGATTATGGAGTGGCATGATGGCGGCACACCGAACATGATCCTCGATGATGGCGGTGACGCGACCATGCTGGTCATCCTGGGTACCAAGGCTGAAAAGGATCCATCAATACTGGACAACCCGGACAGTGAAGAAGAGATTGCCATGTTCAACAGCATCAAGTCCCGGCTGAGTACACACCCTGGCTGGTACTCGAACATCCTGAAAAATATCCAGGGTGTTACCGAGGAAACAACGACTGGCGTGCACCGCCTGTACCAGATGCAGGACCGTGGTGAATTGCCCTTCCCGGCTATTAACGTCAACGATTCAGTCACCAAGAGCAAGTTCGACAACCTGTACGGTTGCCGCGAGTCACTGGTAGACGGCATCAAACGCGCCACTGATGTCATGATTGCCGGCAAGGTTGCCGTGGTGGTTGGATACGGTGATGTCGGCAAGGGCTGTGCCCAGTCACTGAAAGGCCTGGGCTGTACCGTCTGCATCACTGAAATAGACCCCATCTGTGCACTGCAGGCTGCCATGGAAGGTCACCGCGTGGTCACGATGGAGGATGCTGCTGACAAGGCCGACATCTTTGTCACCACGACAGGTAACTACCATGTCATCAACCATGAACACATGCTGGCAATGAAGGACCAGGCCATTGTCTGCAACATCGGGCACTTCGACAATGAAATTGATATTGCCAGCATGAAGCAATACGAGTGGGAAAATATCAAGCCACAGGTTGACCACATCCTCCTGCCAAGCGGCAATCGCATTATCCTGCTGGCAGAAGGCCGACTGGTAAACCTGGGCTGCGCCACTGGCCACCCCAGCTTTGTGATGTCCAACAGTTTTACCAATCAGACACTGGCACAGATGGAACTGTGGAACCGGGGCGAGCAGTATGAAAACCAGGTCTATACCCTGCCCAAGAAACTGGACGAGGAAGTTGCCCGGCTGCATCTTGGCAGGATCGGCGTCAATCTTACGGAACTGACGCAGCAACAGGCTGACTACATCGGTGTACCGGTAGAGGGACCCTATAAACCGGAACATTACCGTTACTGAGACCCGTGCGCATGCCGGCTCAATGCATCCCATGACACAAACAGGCCCGGTCTTCAGCTGCGAGTTTTTTCCACCTAAAACAGCGGATGGAATCAACAAGCTGACAACAACCAGCCAGGCGCTGGCTACTGTGAAGCCACGTTTCTTTTCCGTCACCTTTGGTGCCGGCGGTTCAACACGTGAGCACACTTTTGAAACCGTTATCGATTTGCAGGAAAAATCCGGCATCGATACTGCACCACACCTGTCGTGCATCAATTCCACCCGTGAAAATATCCGCGAGATGCTGGTCGACTATCGGGATAAGGGCATCAACCATATCGTGGCACTGCGCGGTGACATGCCATCCGGCATGGGGGAGGCTGGAGAGTTTCGCTATGCCAGCGAACTGGTCACATTCATTCGCGAAGAGACCGGTGACCATTTTCATATCGAGGTTGCGGCCTATCCGGAGTATCACCCCCAGGCAACCAGCCCGGACAGGGATCTTGAAAATTTCAAGCACAAGGTTGAAGCAGGAGCCAGCAGCGCCATAACCCAGTATTTTTACAATCCGGATGCCTACCTCAACTTTATCGATCGTTGCAGCAGCAACAGCATCAACATTGATATTGTTCCGGGTATCATGCCGATCACCAACTACCATCAGCTTGCCCGCTTCTCGGATGCCTGCGGGGCTGAAATTCCCCGCTGGATACGCAAACGCCTGGAGGCATACGGTGAAGACCTGCAGTCCATTCGGGCATTTGGTGAAGAAGTCGTCACCCGGTTGTGCGCCCGGCTGCTGGAACAGGATGCACCCGGTTTGCACTTCTACACCATGAATCGCGCCGAACCGACACTGGCCATCTGGAATAATCTAGGGCTTACTAACGCGAACTCTGACTAACGACCACGTAAACCAGCCGCTGTTTCGCTAGCTGCAAACCGCCCAATGCGCATACCCCGCCTGTACACATCACATACCTTCATTCAAGGTGACGAGTTAAGTATCACCGGCAAGGCGGCACACCATATCGCACATGTACTGCGCTTAAGCAACGGCGCAACTGTTCAGGTGTTCGATGGAAGCGGCTGTGAACATCGCGCTATAATCAAGACGATCAATCGCGCCGAAATCATTCTGGAAATTGCCGGGGCAGTTGCAGTCCGGCCAGAGTCATCACTGAATATCACCTTGTTGCAGGGCATCGCACGCAATGACCGCATGGATCTTATTCTGCAAAAGGCGGTTGAGCTGGGTGTAAAAGCCATTCAGCCGCTATGGACGCAACGCTGCCAGACACACCTGAAAGGGAGTCGCCTCGAAAAGCGTTTTAAGCACTGGCAGGGTGTAATAATCAGTGCGTGCGAGCAATGCGGCAGAGCCACCATTCCACAACTGGCAGCAGCCAGGAACTTTTCAGACTGGATGAGCAATCAGGAAACCAGCGGGCTACATTTGCTGCTGCAACCTGACAGCGATACAGGCCTGGGCATGCTAAAACGACCTGATGAAAGAATTTATGTACTGATTGGCCCGGAAGGTGGATTAAACGCTGAGGAACAAATATTGGCTAAATCAGCCGGTTTTATTGGAATCTGTCTGGGGCCACGTATTCTGCGTACTGAAACTGCCGCCATGGCGGCACTGGCCGGCATGCAAACGTTGTGGGGCGATTTTATCTAGGCGGCAACAACCAGGCCTATGCTGCTTCAACAAGGTGCTTTTCCAGCAAGCCTTGCAACCAGGGCAGATCAGGGATTACCGCTTGTTCACTGCCAATGCGGACTATGCACTTCAGGCCATCGTTCCTATAGTCAACGACCTCGTCCGCCGTGTCATCACCAAACTGAATCAGCCCGGGCAACCCGGCAGTAACAATTGCAAAGTGTTTAAGTGGACTATCCGGATTCACTGAATTTACGATCATCAAGCGAGAGAAAACCGGATTCGAGGGAATATTCAGGCCACATACCGCTTCCAGCGAGATCACAGGGATATCCTCTTCGCGCCACTGAACCATACCGAGGAACCATTCCGGCATGCCTTCGCAGGCATTCGGCACACGGTAACTGCTGATCTCCGCAACTGCCACATTAGGCAACAGCAGATTCATTTCCCGCAGAGGCACCCATAAACTACGTACCTTGTCCTGAACATCATCCATCATTCCTGCCTCTTTCGTCTCCGCCCTGCTCATGCGACTGCTCCGTCTACCGAAACGCCGATTATGCGTTGAATGGAATCCAGCAGATCATTTTCCTGATAGGGCTTACCCAGATAATTGTTGACACCGATTTGTTGCGCACGCTCCCGGTGCTTGTCACCGGTTCGCGATGTAATCATGATGATTGGCACGTGTTTCAGTTCAGCATCGTTACGCATGTGCGTAGCCAGCTCAAAGCCGTCCATTCTTGGCATTTCGATATCCAGCAACATCATGTCCGGCGTCACATCCTGCAACTGTCCCATGGCATCGACACCATCCTTTGCGGTCAATACCTTATAGCCGTTACGTTCAAGCAGGCGCGTAGTCACCTTACGTACAGTGATTGAGTCATCCACCACCATAACGACAAGACGGGACTCTTCATGCAGGACAGCAGCTACTTCAGACAACCGTGCACCCGCATTCATTCGTGCCACCGCAGCCATATCAAGAATCATGACAACACTGCCATCACCCAGAATGGTTGCACCCGATATACAATCCAGCGTACTCAGTTGTACGCCGACCGGTTTGATGACAATCTCACGATTACCCATCAATGCCTCGACCTGCAAGGCAATACGTTTTTCACCGATGCGTATCAGCAACACTGGCACCTGACCCCGGAGCCTGTCCATATCGACGGCACCGGTCTTCAGCAGAGTGCCCAGGTGCTTGAGCTGGTACTCATTACCTGCATAATCATAAAGACATTCATCAGAACGATAACACGCCGACAGTTCTTCGCAATTCGCACGTACAACACCTTCGACGCTGCCCAGAGGTACGCAGAATGTTTCCTCACCAGCCATGGCCAGTAACGTCTGGTTGATTGCAAGTGTATAAGGCAGGCGCACAGTAAACAGGGTACCCAGGCCAGCTGTTGAATCGATATGCAAAGATCCACCCAATTGCTTCACTTCACTGTTCACGACATCCAGGCCCACACCACGGCCTGATATCTGCGTTACTTCTTTGGCAGTACTAAAGCCGGTCTGCAAGATAAACTGTATAATGTCGTTATCGGTTAATTGTGAATCTTCCGACATCAGCCCGCACTCTATGGCACGCGCACGAACCGCTACCGTATCGATACCGGCACCATCATCCTCGATACGCAATACAATTTCAGGCCCTTCCCGGTCAAAAGCAATTGTAATTGAGCCACTTTCCTGTTTATCTGCCGCCTTTCTTTGTTCCGGTAATTCTATGCCATGGGCAACGGCATTACGCAGCATATGCTCCAATGGTGCAATAATCCGCTCGATAACCGTGCGGTCCATTTCACCGTCGGCGCCTACCAGCTCCAGGTCAACCTTCTTTCCCAGTTGTCGGGCCGACTGCCGCACAATACGTCTCAGGCGCGAAGCCAGACCGGAAAACGGGATCATCCGGGTACGCATCAGCCCTTCCTGCAAATCAGTACTGACACGTGATTGCTGTAGCAGCAAGGTTTCTGATTCACGTGTAGTACGCTCCATCAACTCCTGGAGACTGTGTAAATCACTGATGCCTTCAATCAGGGACCGGGATAACTGCTGCAGATTTGAATAGCGATCCATTTCCAGCGGATCGAAATCCTGGTTGTTTGCATCTGACTCCTGCTCGTAACGGAAAAGAATCTGCGCCTCTGTTTCCATCTCAAGCTGGCGCAATTGATCACGTAGACGAGCAGTAGTCTGATCCAGTTCTGCAAGATTATAACGGTAGTCGCTCACTTGCTGTTCCATACGTGAACGATAGATATTGATTTCGCCAGCGTAGTTCACCATATCATCCAGCAGATTCGACTGAACCCTGACTTGTTCACCGTGCACTCGTGTCTGCTTCTTGCGTTCAACCTTCTGTGGCAGGGAAAGATGCTCACTCCCCGGTAATTCGACAGCCGTTTTCTCCTCGTTTGGTAATTCTGTGTCGCAGGGTGCCGCATCGTGCCCTGCATCCACCAACCCAGTGACAATCTCCTCGCTTGAAGCGGGTGATTCTATGTGAGCTGTCTCTTGTTCGACTGCCGCTTCTGCAGCAACATTCGCCTCAATACCTGATTCATCATTTGATGCGGAACTACCGCCCTGCTCGTTATTTGTTACCGGTTCACACTCAGCCTGCCACAATGCATTAAGGCGGGCTTCCAGCTGTGTCGCCACAGCCGGCATTTTCCGGGCCTTGACCTGCTCCAGCATCTCCGACAGACGATCCTGTGATTCTTGCATTAGTGCAAACATCTCGCCAGTTGTTGTAATGACTCCGTCTGCGATGCGCGTTACCAACGATTCCAGCACATGACTCAGATCACCGATTGCCTGGATATCAACCATGCGCGCCCCACCCTTGATAGTATGCAACTGGCGCTGGAATTCGGTCATGTGTTCACTGTTATCAGGCTGCCCGGACCATGCGCGCAGCACTGCCTCACTACTGTCAATAATCTCGGAGGCTTCTTCAATAAAAATCTCATAGAGTTCCTGATCCATACCCGAGAATGGATCAGGCTCCACTGCGTGTTCTGTCTCGACCACATTCACATCAGCAGATTCAGACTCGCCGGGATCGGAAACATCATGGATGTCTTCATACTCCACAGGCTGTTCAACAATGCGCGGCAATGCGGCAATCCTGTCGCTTAGCACTCTCTGCTGTGCCTCATCAAAGGAGAGATCAGGCAATCGCTGTACTGCTTCTGATATCTCCGTCATGCTTGCGCGCAAGACATCTATTGCATCCGGACAGAGGAACTGCTGCGCATGATAATATTCATCAAAATAATTGTTCAGGTCGCCTGTCAGCGTACGTAGCGAAACAACTTCTGCTGACTCCGAGATACCTGACAGAGTATGCAGTGCACGGTACAAGGCTTCACTAACAACACGGGGCTCGTCATCAGCAGCAAGGAACTCTTCGATAGCCTGCAGATGATCGTCACATTCATTCCTGAATATATCCTGCAGCGAGACCTCATCCCCGGATTCAATTCTGGCTTCTTCCACTGGGCCAGCTTCCACTACAAGCTCTTCACCACGACTCAGGGCATCCGCCCGTTGCATCACGCTATTCGCATCAATTGTTGGCGCATCTCCACCCTGCACCTGCCTGATTAATTGCGACAGGATATCCGGCACATCCCTGATGAGGGACTGTATACCCTCATTTAACTCTACTACCCCATCAATCAATTTATTTAGCAGATTCTCCACATACCAGGAAAACTCACCCACCACCATGGCACCGGCCATACGACCACTACCCTTCAGCGTATGCAAACTCCGGCGTATACTGGCGAGCGCGTCGTCATCTTCAGGTTGACCCAGCCACGCAGGAATCACTACCTCAAGACTGGCAATTTCTTCTGCCGCCTCTTCAATAAATATCTCAACAATCTCGGTATCTGCATCAGCAGACAGCACAGGCAGATCCGTTGATGATTGCAGTTCTACCACCGAATCTTCGATGGAAGCGTTATCACTGTCAGAAAGCTGATCCTCCAGATCACTCCCTGCCGAATACTCAGTGCTGTTTTCCCCGACAGTTAGCGATGGATCGCAGTATCTGACTGCCCGTCTGGCAAGATCATCCACATCGATATCTGCCTCTACTGTGTCACCCTTGACCTGCGCCAGCAATTGCGTGAGGGCATTCACAGAACTGGAAAGCACCAGTTTAATTGCATCATGCGGCTCAATAGTATTGTCGACAACCTTGTTCACCAGACTTTCAAGACTCCAGGCCAGTTCACCGATTGCAAGTGCACCAACCATGCGGCCACTGCCCTTCAGCGTATGAAATGAACGACGAATATCGGCCAGGTATTCTGCATCAGGCGAAGCAACCCACATAGGTACAAGTGCCGCAAGTTTCTGTAGTTCCTCGTCAGCCTCTTCAATGAATATTTCGAGGATTTCCTCGTCACCATCGGGAGCAATCACCTGCAGCTCTGTGATTATTGGTACATCTTCTACAGCATGCTGACTTTCTTTCTGAATAACGCTTACCGGTTTCGCATCCAACTGATCTGCCACATCCATTCCACAGGCAGTCAATTCCTGAATACCAGACTCAGGAATATCCCCTGAAACAGCATCCACGGTCGGGCAAGGATAGCCCAGTTTTGCCATACTTTGCTCAGCCACATCCAGGGCTGTACCTGTATTGCTGCTGTTTTCGGCTATTTCCTCAATGTAATACTCGATACTGCAAATCGCATCTGCAAGCATGTCAAGCTGACTTTCATCAAGAGACCGATGTCGTTCGATCAACTCACGTGCCATAAACTGTTTGACCTGATCTACCGCAACTGCGGCCCTCTCCTGACTAACCAACTGCAAACCACCACTAATTTGATTAAGCAGGTCCGGAACGGCAAACAGGGGTTCAAAATTTTCGGATGACTTTATAAATTCGCTGATAGCTTCCTTTGCCAGTCCCATACTGGCAACAACTTCGCGTGTAACCGCATCAAGTCCTTGTTTAAACGCAGCACCTTCACTATCATCGCCAACAGAATCATCTAGCGCATCTTCAACCGATACCAGCGTATTGGCCAGCGCTACAAACCCGGCAGCATCAGCCATATTATTATCCGATACAAACTCACGGATTATCTGTTCCTGAGCCGCAACAGCTTCAGATTGCTCCACCTTGCCAATCATCCCCAGTGTGTTTGCCAATGCGTGCAAAGCATCCGCCACAGGAAGCAATAGCTGCGCATCATGACCTTCACCCTGGTTAAACTGGTCCAGCTGTTCCTTGATACGCTCAATATCGCTACGGACAGTATCAGCGACTGCTTGCATCACATCGTCACTGCACGCCATCAGGTCATCACTTGCCGTACCTGTTACTTCACCATCAGCTGACAATTGCTTGAAACCATAGGTTGCCCTGATTAATCCGATCTTCTCTGATTCCGAGGTTGCCTGGGCTACACGAAATAACAGATTTTTCATAAGATCATCTGACAATACGTCGTCAAACACACCTTCCCCTGAATCCATCAGACGTTTGATCTGCCGATCCAGCTGGCCGAACAACTGCTTCGTTTCAACGGACTCATCCAGCAAGCCATCGCGCAGCGCCTCTGCCACACACGCACCGACCCACCATATACGGGCAACAGGCTCACTGGCAGCACATTGCTGCAAATCATCCAGCACCTCTACAATGGTTTGCAGACCGGCATTACCCTCTGCATTCCGGTACCATTCCAGCAACCCGCCCTGAAATCGAATACGTGCAGCACGCGCCATAGACGTCACATCCTGCCTGACAGGCTCTGCACGAACATCAAATATCGAGGCAGGTGCTCGTACTGATAAATTTGGTGAGAAAACGGCTGTTTGCTGCAAAGGCTGTTCACCGCGGGTTGCGCGAAGGCTGTTAATCAAGGGTAGCAGCACCTGCGGCCTGTCCTGGCGACCGGAACGAATATTCGACAAATAATCCGGCAATTGAAGGAATGCCTGCATCAATAATTCCATAGCAGTTTCTGCCTGCTCGACCGTTCCCTGCAGCAGGTCTGCAATCACCTCTTCCATTTCAGTCGTCAGCAGTATCGCACCCCTGATACCGACCATCTGCAACGGACCAAGCGCCTCATGCAACTGAGTGGCGCAACGCTGCAACAAGTTCTCATTTGCAGTATCTGCTGCATAATCTTCCAGCTGTAAACGCGCCTGGTTCAGTGTTTCGCCCAGTTCTTTGCGAACCCACCCGAGCGCGTTGTAATCTATAGCTTCATGCATATTAACTTTTCCTTGCAGGCTAACCCGACAGGCAGCCCATGGTGCAGGTGATGATTCTGAATCTGACCATGAACTGCCCGGGATGCATCAAGTAAGCAACTGTCCGTCGACAATTATTGTGGCAATTTGAAGCCAGCAACCGAAGTATCGAGATCCTGTGCCAACCGGGAAAGGTTCCCGATAGAACGTGAGGTCTGTTCTGTACCGGCGCTTGCCTGTGTCGTCATCTCCTGAATACCGTTCATACTGGAAGCAAGCTGGGTTGCAGCATTGGCCTGCTCACGCGCAGAACCGGAAATATTCTGAATCATCCCGGCCAGCTGTTCAGACACAGATTCAATCTCCTCCAGAGCCTTGCCTGCATCCTCTGCAATCTGCGCACCGTTGACCACACCGGAAGTACTCTTCTCCATTGAAATCACGGCTTCGTGTGTATCTGCCTGAATAGTCTTGACCAGCGCCTCAATCTGCTTGGTTGCATTAGCTGAACGTTCAGCAAGACGCTGCACCTCGTCAGCAACAACGGCAAATCCCCTGCCAGCCTCACCCGCCATAGCTGCCTGAATAGATGCGTTCAAGGCAAGGATATTCGTTTGCTCGGCAATATCATTGATCAGCTCAACAATGTCGCCAATTTCCTGCGAGCTCTCGCCCAGCCGTTTAATACGCTTTGATGTCTCCTGTATGTGCTCACGAATGTTATCCATGCCATCCATGGTACGCTTCACTGCCTCACCGCCATTCTTTGCTATTTCAACAGAACGCATGGCAACCTTGGATGACTCATTGGCTTCCGTAGATACCTCATCCATCGATTCCGACATACTACCGATTGAAGTGCCTGCGACTGATATATCATGAGACTGCTGCTTACTGGCATCAAACAACTGGCTGGCTATCTGCTCGGTTTCCTGAACAGAAGAAGACAGCTGTCTTGATGTACCATTAATTGTTTTTACCAGACCACGTAATGATTCAACCGTCACATTAATTGAATCTGCAATGGCACCGGTGAAGTCCTCAGTGACAGTTGTCTCAACTGTCAAGTCACCTGCAGCAAGATCGCCAATCTCGTTTAGCAGTCGCATGATGGCTTCCTGGTTACGCGTATTCTCTTCCTCTACAATCTTACTGCGTCGACGTTGGCTTATCAGCGTTTCATAGGCCATCCAGAATAATATGAAAAGTGCTAACACACCCATGAAGTAAGCCAGATCAGTGGATATGATACGATCTTCCGGTGCTGCAATAAGCACAGACCTGAGATTCTCCACCGCATCAAACAACGCCTCACTCTGTGCTGTAATTTCAGCTGCCGCGGCCTGAATACCGACCAGTTCTTCCGCGTTTTCTACAATCGAACCGACGTTGTCGCTGACGCGACTGAACAACAGGGCGACTTCCTGGATTCTGGACTGTAATACCTTGCCCTTGAGTTTGTTGATACCACCAGTACCACGCATAAATCCGTCCAGCACACGCCCAAACTCCCTGGTATCCTCGGCAAAAGCAACTGCTGCAGACTCGGTTCCCTCCCCTGTCATCACAGCATTCAGACTGTTCACAATCCTCTGTCCAAGTACTGCCTGTTCGGTGGCCAGGCGCACCTGTTCTGCACTGGCGCCATTTTTCATCAATTCATCGACGATGCCATTGGTATGTTCCATCAACTGGGGCATGACCTCGTTCATAAGACTGGTCGCTTCTGCCATAGCCATAATCAGAAACTGACCTTCCAGCACTTCATCAATACTATAGCGAAATCCGCTCCAGCGGTTATCCATATTGATCAGCGCCAGATTCTCCGGTGTTTCACTCACCCCGGTTCCGTCACCATAGTCAGTCATTTGTGTATCAAGTATTGAAGAGAACATATTTTTTGACGTCTCCAGCCTGGTGAATGCATCCATATCACCTGTGGACGAAGCCAGTGCATACTTTGCGATCCGTTGCGACAAAACAAGCTGATCACCGGTATCAGCAAGTCTTGCCTGATCAATCTCGACCTGGTGTCCCACCTTGACAAAGGTCCAGGCCATGGCCCAGATTGCACATAGCATAAAGAAAACAAGCATCTTCATCTTGTTACTTGCACCAAGCTTTTTTACATCAAACATCGTTTTCATGCTCTGTCTCCTGACCCGAATATCTACATTGCAAAAAATAGTTAGCTACTAAATACTGTCTTTTTAACCCGGCAGCTAAACAGCCACCTGCAAAAACATTGGCGACTCAACCAGCGAAAGCAGACTAAATACACCCCAAACCTCGTCACCCCGGCGAAAGCTACTTCGAAGCCAGGGACGAAGCTCATCATCCACACCGGGATCTTCAGCTGTGAGCTCTTCTTCAAGAAAATACTTCAGCCCCAACACTTCATCCACCACAAGCCCGGAATAGACGCCATTAAAGTCAATTACCAGCACCCGAGTCCTGCTAGTTACTCGAGGTAACTCCTTACCCAGATAGCCATTGAGGTCTATTACAGGCAGCAAACTACCACGTACGTTTGCAATACCACGCACCCATGGTTGAGTGAGTGGAACAATCGACGATTCCGGCAGATCAAGAATCTCGATAACGTCATCCATTGGCGCCACCAGCTTGTTACGACCTAACCGAAAAGCAATACCTGACCACTCGTTCGATGCCTCAGCCTTGCGCGGAAAACCAACTTCAGAGCCACGACAGCAATCTTCTATTTCCTTGAGAATCGCGACCGGATCTATAACATTTTGTTCCGACATGTCCGGTTACGCTGCAAGCGCCTCATTGATAAGACTCATTAATGCGCTTTCCTTAACCGGTTTGGTTATATAGTCACGTGCACCCTGGCGCATACCCCATACACGATCAACCTGCTGGTCTTTCCTGGTCACGATGATTACGGGGATAGTAGATGTCTCCGGATCCGATGACAGCTCACGCGTTGCCTGGAAACCATTCAAGCCCGGCATTACCACGTCCATAAGAATAAGATCCGGCTTTTCACGTTTTGCAACCTGGATACCCTCATCAGCATCCGACGCGGTCAGCGTGTTGAAACCGTTCTTCTCCAGTATTTTCTTCAACAGATGCATATCCGTAGGAGAGTCATCAACAATCATTATCTGTGTCATCGTAGTGCCTCGTGTTCAGATCAAACGTATCTGTTTTCTAATCAGCGTTATTTGTGTGCTGCTCGATTACTGTCAGTAACTCTTCACGGGTGAATGGCTTGGTGATGTAGTTATCCGAACCAACGATTCGGCCCCTGGCGCGATCAAACAGACCATCCTTGCTTGAGAGCATGACGACAGGTGTATGACGGAAAACCCGGTGATGCTTGATCAAGGCACATGTCTGGTAACCATCCAGGCGAGGCATCATAATGTCCAGCAAAATGAGGTTCGGCTGGTGATCGGCTATCATGCTGAGCGCTTCAAATCCATCGGTCGCTGTGATCACTGCAAAGCCTTCTTTCTTTAATAGTGTCTCTGCCGTACGGCGTATCGTTTTACTATCGTCAATCACCATGACCTTGAAGCTTTTGTCAGTAACCTCACCAGCGCCCCCTGTATCACCTCCACTGACGAGCTCTTCCATTTCACCTGCCGGTACACTACTTTGCATGATGACCTCTATCCATTTGATTTATATACACTTGGTATAATTACCGAATTCTATATGCAGCACTTGCCCAAACACCGGCGACACTTTTCATACTCCGGCATACAAATTAATTTAGTATTAGCCGTCTGCTACACCGGTTTATCGTCATTCGGGTAGCAAACTTTATCTTGGCCCGTCATACAGATAGCGGTCCATCACTCGACAGCAATAGCAGGAGATTTATGAGTATAAAACTGGGCATCGTCATGGATCCGATCGGATCCATTAATGCACACAAGGACAGTTCACTGGCAATGTTACTGGCTGCCCGCAAGCGTGGCTGGGAACTGTATTACATGGAACAGAGCGACCTGTTTATGGAAGACAGCCGCTGCCATGCACAGCTGTCCCGTCTGGATGTCAGGGATGACGAGAATGACTGGTATACCCTGTCAGACAAACGTACCGCCCCCCTTGATGAACTTGACATCATCCTGATGCGCAAGGACCCGCCTGTGGACATGGAGTTCATCTATACCACCTTCCTGCTGCAGCGAGCCGAGGCGCATGGTGCCCTGGTGGTTAATAATCCCGCCGCCATTCGGAATGCCAATGAAAAACTCTACACTGCCTGGTTTTCACAATGTTGTGCACCCACCCGGGTGAGTCGAGAGATTAGTCGATTAAAGGAATTTCATCATGAGCATGGCGATATCATCGTCAAGCCACTCGATGGCATGGGTGGTGCATCTGTCTTTCGTATCCAGAAGAGTGACCCAAACCTCAATGTCATTCTTGAAACCATCACCGGAAATGGCACAACAAGCGCCATGGCACAACGCTACATCCCGGAAATAGCGGCCGGTGACAAGCGTATTTTGATGATTAACGGGGAACCCTTCCCCCATGCACTGGCACGCATCCCGACAGGCGATGAAACACGTGGCAATCTCGCTGCCGGTGGCAGAGGCGAAGGCGTTGATCTCAGCAAGCGCGACCTCTGGATATGCGAGCAGGTGGGCCCCGCCTTGCGTGAGCGGGGACTAATGTTTGTCGGACTGGATGTCATTGGTGATTACCTGACAGAAATCAATGTTACCAGCCCCACCTGCATTCGCGAACTCGACTCGATCTATAACGCAGATATTGCCGGGCAATTTCTGGATGCGGTCGCCAGGCGCCTGGACACATGACAGAACAACTCACCCGACTGGGTTGCCTGCTACTGGCGCTGGCCATTGGCGGATGCGGACAGCCCAAAGATCCGGTATTTCACGATCAGTTCTTTGCATTTGGCACACTCATTGAGATCAGTCTGTACGGGGTTGATGCACAGCTTGCCGAGTCCATAAGCGAGGAAATCGAACAGGAGTTCATGGGTATGCATGCCAGCTGGCATGCCTGGCAGCCCAGTGTCCTCTCATCCCTGAACGATCATTTATCCAGGCTTGAGCCGACCACGACAGACTCGTCCATCCTGCCATTACTGGGAGAGGCAGGCAGACTTTCACAGCAAAGTGGCGGTTTGTTCAATCCTGTCATCGGGAATTTAATCGCGCTCTGGGGCTTTCACGACAACCCCCTGCCGGTCGGCACGTTACCCGATGGCGCTGCGATCAAAGACCTGGTCGAACAAGCCCCCACTGTCAGCGATATCACCATCGGTGACGATCTCATTACCAGCGTCAACCCGTCTGCCGCCTATGATCTGGGAGGCTTTGCCAAGGGTTATGCAATCGATCTTGCGATCAACCGGTTACGAGCATCAGGCATTGAAAATGCCATCATCAATGCTGGCGGGGATTTACGTGTCATCGGACAACATGGCAACCGTCCGTGGCGCATTGGTATTCGTCATCCACGGGAAAGCCGCATCCTTGCCAGTATTGAGGTCTCCGGTGACACCAGTGTCTTTACATCGGGAGACTATGAACGTTTTTTCGAGGTGGATGGCAAACGTTATCATCATATTATCGACCCGCGCACGGGCTACCCGGCAAGGAGTACCACTTCCGTAACCGTCATTCACAGCGACGCTGCAACCGCAGATGCGGCTACCACCGCATTATTTGTAGCCGGGCCTGATCAATGGCTGGCAACGGCACGCAACATGGGTATACGCTATGTCATGCTGATAGATAAACAGGGGACTATCCATATGAACCCGGCAATGCAGTCTCGCATCCACTTTGAGTCCGGACTGGATGCACAAATCAGCCTTAGTGCTCGACTACAATGACCCGTGCCGACCGCATCCTGATACTGCTGGTTCTGTGCATCATGCCATTTATGTATTACCACCTGTGGTTTGGCGATGACCCGGCAAATTATTTACTCATACGGAGCAGTAGCAATGCACCGGTGACAGAGGCACTGAGGCCGAACCGGATGCTGCATATTACCGGACCACTCGGTGAAAGTGCTGTAGAAATAAATAATGGACGCACGCGGTTTGTCAGCTCACCGTGCTCGGGGCAGGTCTGTGTTCACAGTGGATGGCTATCAAGCGCAGGAGGATTCTCTGCCTGTTTGCCTAACCGCGTCAGCCTGACACTCGTAGGCCAACACCCGCGCTTTGATGCGATAAATTTTTAATGCCACAAATGCATCGCTCCCACGCATCCCTGCGCTCCACGATGTACCATTATCCCTGTAAGCAAAAAAGGGACGGGTAACCGTCCCTTTTTTATTCTATAAGCAGCAGTCTATTTCATGGCAACAGATTCAGGACTGTCAGGTATGACAACCGTCAGACCCAGGATTTTCCACATCTGCATGCCGCCACGATAGTAGGCAATTTTCTCGGCCGGGAAGCCCTGTTCAAGCAGCCCCTTGATTGCCCGTGGCGACTGGCCACACCAGGGACCGTTACACCAGAACACAACTTGTTTGGCATTGGAGAAATCCCACGTATCCGTTTTCTGGTCCGCACCAAACCAGCCAAATTTGGCCATCAATTTCTCGAAACTGCGGGTAAACCACCCGACTTCACCGCGGCGCACTGCACCGAGTGTTTCCAGCGCCTTGATGGTTTCCGGAGCATCTTCACCGGCAACAAACTCGGTAAAAGGGATATTAACCGAACCCGGAATGGTGCCCTTTTTGTACCAGGAAGGTGTACGCGCATCCACGATCAGGCCATTACCGGAAACAAGTTCGCGGTCCATAAACCGGAAAATTTCAGCCTCGCCAACCGTAGTTACACCGGGTGCAACCTTCATTGGCTGAACACAAAATGGCGGACATTTGCGTGATGTTTTGGCAAAGCCATCATCCAGCTTGTGGTCTACATCCTGGATACGCTGTATCCGTACCTGCTCACCATTATGATTAACATCGATATAAGCAAGGTAATCGGTCAGCTTGACATCGATTGCCGCGGCATTTGAACTTCCAATATATCCGGCAGACATTAGCAACGCGACTGCGGATACCTTGGTGATGAACTGTTTCATAAAGAAATCCCTCTTTGCAAATAATTTACGACTGATGGGCACTAACTGGATGACAGGCGACGTACAATCTCTTCGCGTACTGATGAAATCCGGTTATCACCCTGATAAAACCTGTAGATACTCTTGCGTTCTTTTTCAGACAGCTTCACATACAGAAAATTACTGCCGGAGTAATGACTATTCAGTGTTTCTTCAAATGCTTCAAAAGTCAGCCCCTGCTCTATCATCTTGTCGGCCTTCATATTCCTGGCTTTTTTATTCTCGGTATTTAGGTTATCTGACGAGGCAGTTGACTCACTGCCTGTACCCGTATCTGCAGCCTCAGCTTCCAGAAGACTGAGATAATCATCTTCTGCCTGAACAGCAGCAACAGGGCTTATCCAGAGCACCAGCCCCGCCATCAGGCCGCCAAAGCACCTTGTGACCGCATTGATTTGAACCATATTTTGCTTACCTGATCCCAGGCGACTTATTCGTCCTGCCTGCCAGCCCGGGATCTGCTTTACCAGCCATCCATACAAATACCCGGAAATCTCTCTGTATGAATGCAACTATCGGCGCCACATCACTACGCTTTAACTGCATGATCAGGAAAATCTGACGAGCATATCCGATCAACTCCCATAGCCTGAAAACCTGCAGCCGGGTAGCTTGTACTGCTGCTGACCAACCACTGGAAGACAGGGCAACATAATCAGTATTTATTTTTAATTTCAATGACAAAGGAGCTGTCTATGAAACAGGTTTTGTTCATATTTTTCATTCTGGAGCTCACCCTGCCGCGTAGTGTTAGAGCCGCAGAAACTGCCTATCAATGGACTGATAATCAGGGGCAGATACATTATGGTGACAAACTACCCGTCAGCATTGAATCCAGAACAATCACCCTGCAGCGGGACACAATCCAGCCGGGCAGCCATCCCGGGTTACGTCCTGGAGAACGAGATCGACTCAGCAAACTGGAACAGCACCAGCAACAGCAGCAGCGTCGTGCACACACAGCAAGAATCCGCACTGACCGTCAACGTGAGATCATGCAAGCACGCTGTATGGACAACAGGGAAATGCTCAAAAATTCCCGTGGACGTGACACCTTCAAGAAGTACTCAAGGTATCTGCGAAACAATTGCTGGTAACAGGTAAGATAGGACTGAACCCGACAAAAGTCATTGATTGAATGCAGATACAGACCACATGTGAAGACCACCGCATTGCCTGGCTCACCGCTCTTGCTATCAGTATACATATTCTGGAGAGCGCCTTTCCCTCCCCTCTGCCAGGACTGAAGCCGGGACTCGCAAACGTCATCACCATTGCTGTCCTGCTGCAATTCGGCTGGCGCACAGCAGCGTGGGTCAGCCTGCTCCGAGTTATCTGCGGCAGCCTGCTGCTGGGTACCTTCCTGTCACCCACATTTATACTCAGTGCAGGCGGCACCGTATGCAGCGTGTCAATATTGTGGTTAGCCTGCCGTCTTCCGGGAGAAGGTTTCGGAGCAATCGGCTACAGTGTACTTGCAGCACTGGCCCACATGACAGGGCAGTTCGTGCTTGCCAGGTTGTTATTTATTCCGCATACGGCAATCTGGTATTTGTTTCCTGTCATGTTAACCGCCGCACTATTGTTTGGTATTGTCAGCGGTATAATTGCCCGCACAATGTGCAGTGAATACACACCATGCAAAACATAGACGCCCCGGTTCTGAATACCTCCCCCGTCACGGCGCTTGATCGCATGGCGTTGACAGTATTTTTTGCTATCATACTGCATGCCATGATTATCCTGGGCATCACCTTTGGCTTGCATGACGATCCCGCGCCGGAAAACGTCTTGCCAACACTGGATATCACCGTCTCAAACCGCCGCACACCTCCACCGGACGAGGCGGACTACCTGGCACAAACAAGCCAGGAGGGCGGTGGCAACACCAGCGAAAAGGTAAGGCCCACACAGGCAATTCCCGAACAGGCCCCCGCCGTCAAACCACAACAGGCCGCACCCGCCCCCGCACAGGTCATAACGACTGATGCTGCTGAAATGAAACACCATCAGAAGGACAATGTAATTCCTGATACCGAGGAACCGCAGGTTACAGCCACCGAACTGATTGAGCGCAGCATGGAAATGGTCAATCTGAATGAACAGCTCAGTGAGTCAATGCAGGCCTATGCGCAGCGACCCCGCCATATCTACGTATCGGCGCGTACCCAGGAATTCAAATATGCCAATTATATGAGAGAGTGGGTTAAAAAGGTTGAGCGTGTGGGCAACCTGAATTATCCAGACGAGGCACGGCGTGAAGGTCTTTCCGGCAAGCTGATCATGGATGTCACCATGAATGCCGACGGAACAGTACGTAACATCAATATCTTGCGTCCGTCCGGGCACCCGGTCATTGATGAGGCAGCCATCCGCATAGTCAACCTGGCAGCACCTTTTGCACCGTTTCCATCTGAAATCCTGCAGGATGCCGATATGCTGCACATCACCCGTACCTGGGAATTTTCCACTACCAACCAGCTGAAGAGCCACTAGTCCGCAATTCCAGCAGGGTTGACTATATCCATGGAGAGGCTTGAAGGTAACCGGCTGTCTGCCTGATACTATAAGGTATGAGCACTGACAACTCTCTCAGCAACCACTTCCTCATTGCCATGCCGGCACTTGACGACCCTAATTTTCACCATACCACGACCTATATTTGTGAACATGACAGAGAAGGCGCTCTGGGGGTTGTCATCAATCGCCCGCTGAATATGCGTCTGGGTGAGATATTGAAGCATATGGATATCGAACCCGGTAGCGATGAAATCTCATCCTGGCCTGTTTACATGGGTGGCCCCG
>Ga0209013_10001956_pt1 | contig 18975 bp, 17 predicted proteins | sample Cruoilmetagenom2_FD_187291 | JGI IMG/M metagenome (GOLD analysis project Ga0209013, IMG submission 187291) | Oil polluted marine microbial communities from Coal Oil Point, Santa Barbara, California, USA - Sample 2 (SPAdes) (version 2) | ecosystem: Environmental > Aquatic > Marine > Oil seeps ...
AGGCGCAAGCCACCGCCACGCTTGATCTGGCGGAACGTCGCCCCTTGCGAAAGCGAGCACAGCACGACCTCAGGGTCGTATACCCGCGTGCCACTGATTGCGTTCACGCCAATCTCAAAGAGTTCGGCCGTGAGGGGGGCACTGGGCCCGAGCAAGAGGACAAAGGCGTCCGGACGGCAAAGGGCCATTAGCTCTTCGAAGGTGTGGTTAATCAGGGAGGTACCGGTCAGTGCAACGACGTCGGCCTGGGGCAACACCTCGGCGGCCTGTTCGGCGGGCAAGTCCCCGGCGCCAGGGTGGCGTTCTAGCACCCAGCACTCGGCCGCTTGGGCCCGAACCCGCTCGATGAAAGGGAAATGTCCCACAATGGCCACACGTCGCCCGGCTCCCCGTTCCAGAATGATCTCGTCGGCATTGATTTCGGTCAGGGCAGACTCGTCAACTTTCAGCAGGGCATTGAAGGCTGCCATGCCGATGCTGGCCTCCAGGATACGCTCGGAATGGAGCAGCTCGGCGAGCTGCCGCCCACTTCGCTGCTGTAGACGACCCGGCTCGGTTACTGGTGGCCAGGGTCCACTGCCCTCAGCCCGCAGGGTCGAAGCCAAGCCACAAGCTGCCGGTTTTGTGTTCAGCACTACAGCGGTCCAGAAGGCGCCAACCAGGATCTGGCGGACGGGGGCATCAGCTTCCAGGCTATTCAACAGCGTGTCGATGGACTTCATGCTCTCTCCTGCCTGGCTATTGAGCCTTGGCAATTCGTGGAAGGGTTTGCGGTACACGCTCTACGGCAGATCCTTCGAAAACTCTGGCCATGCTTCGGTGTGTTTCAGCTTACTGCACGGCGCTGAAGCGCCTACTACGAACGGGTCGTACTTTGGGCCAGTGTTAGGTTGGATCGAAAGAAAACTCGCAGGCCAAATTGGGCCCCAAGGATCAGGTGATATCTCCGGCGCGCTCGGCTGCCGTCAGAAAGCCACCCAGTCCCAGGGCGGCAATGTCCCGGCGTTCCAGCCTATCACCCAGCAGCAGGCGTGGCAGCACCAGGTCTACGACGTTTCGTTTCAGGCCCTTGGCACAGCCGGGTGCACACATCACCGGCGTGTCAGGAAAGTAAGCCAGAGCCAGCAGGTTGCCCGGCTCCACCGGCGCGCCGGAGAGCGTAGTTTCGGCCCCAGCTCGGCGCAGGGCGCGCAAGGTCGTATCATCCTCGTGAATGACCGACGTCTGCCCGGCGACGATGAGCAGGTCCGACTCGGCTGCCAACCTCGCCGCCGCACCTGCGATGGAAGCCTCATCCTGGTCTACCACTTCGGCAGCGACCACGTCGGCCCCCAAGCGTGCCAGGCGGGTCTGGGTCGGCGGTAGATATTGGTTGCGGGTCTTGTCCTGGACCGATGCCTCCGCGACGAATAGCATCGTCACACGCCGGCCCTTTTGGAAAGGACGCACCTCGACAATCCCCGGCCGGGTCCCGGCCAGTTCCACGGCGCGGTCCAGGTCAGGGCCGCGGATGGCGTAGGGCACGATCTTGAGGGTGCCGACATTGTCCGTCTCCTGGTTAGGGCCCACGACCGTGTGCTGGCGGCGGGTTGCTAGCGCAAAGCCGGCCAGCATGTTCACTTCCAGCAGCCGCCCGGCGTCTACCTGCAAAATGCCGTCCACAGTGGTACGGAGATTGATCCTCCCCCCGAAGGGTCGCGAGAGGTACAGATCTTCCGTCCGCATCGCCCCGGCCAGAGCAATTGCAGCATCGTCTTCGTGAACGTCGCCCACCTCCAGGACGGCGACGTCCACCGACGGGCGCCCACTTTCGGCTAGTTGGGCCAGATGCTCTCTGTCAAGCCGGATGCCTTTCTTTAGCGTCCGCTTGCCGTCGGCGCCGGCGATATTGTGCATCAAGATGGTTCCCTCGGCGTCGGAGATCCTTCGTTGTTCCAGCCTCATCGCGTGCGCACCTCCAGTTTCATATGTCTCCCATCGTGGGTTCACTATACAGGCGCCTGGATGGTCTATGTCAGGCCGTCATGATAACAGAATGATGCGCCTTCCGTCAACCTGGAACACCTGCACGGGCACCTCGTAGGTCGCGGACAGCTTTCGGGCCGTCAGTGTCGTTTCCGGCGGACCCGCATGCAGAACCTGGCCGTCGCGCATCAGGACCGCGTAGCCCGCAACGGAAGCGGCAAGGTTTGGATCGTGGGTAGTCAGCACCAGGGTGACTCCCTGGGCAACCAGGTCACGCATGATGGTCAACAGCCGGCCCTTGTTGCTCAGGTCCAGATGGGCAGTGGGCTCATCCATCAGGAGGATTCGCGGCTGTTGGGCCAGAGCGCGGGCCACGACGGCCAATTGCCGCTCGCCGCCGCTCAGGTTGGGCAGGGGACGAGCCCCCATGCCGGACAGCCCCGTGGTGCGCAGGGCGTCAAGCGCCGCCTGATAGTCATCTTCGCCCGGCGTAGCCAGGGTGCCCAGGTAAGGAGCCCGGCCCAGCAGAACATATTCCAGGATAGAAAAATCGAAGGGGATGTGCTCATCCTGGGGGACGAGACCGACTAGTTTGCCCATGTCACGGCGAGGGTAGCTGCCTTGGGGCCGCCCTGCCAACAGGATCCTACCCTGCTGCGGGCGAAGCACACCCAGAAGCAGGCGCAGCAGCGTGGTCTTTCCCGAGCCATTCGGCCCCAGGATAGCCGTGATGACGCCCTGGGGAATCGCTAGTGCCAGGTCCTTGAGGATAGTTCGCTTGGCGCCATTGTAGCTAAAGGACAACTCTGAGACAGAGATCATGTTCTTGGTCCCAGTGTGCCCGCGAAGAACAGTTTGGTCCATCGCGTACCCGCTCATCGCTGCAGCCGGATGTTTTTGCTCAGCATCATGGCCATGAACAGGATCGCGCCAAAGAAGGAGGCCAAGATGCCCAGGGGGATCTCGCCAGGCAGAACTGTGCGAGCCAGGTCATCGCATATCAGAGCGAACATGCCACCGAGTAGGATGGCAGCCGGTAGAGAGCGCTGCGCATCTGCGCCCGTTAGCCGGCGGGCGACGTGTGGGATGAGCAAGCCGATCCAGCCCACCACGCCGGCGACCGAAATCACTGCCGCGGTGGCAACCACGGCGGCGACCAGCACCAGCGTGCGCTCCTTCCCTGGCGATGCACCCAGAGAAAAGCCCGTGTCGTCGTCCAGAGAGAGCAGGTTCAATCTCCAACGCATCAGGTAGACGATGATCAGGCCCGCGATGACCGGGAGAAGGAGGTAGACAAAGTCAGTCCAGGTGACGCCCCACAGTCCACCCAGGATCCAAAAGACCAGTTCCGGCAATTCGGTGAGTGGATCGGCCAGGTATTTGAGCAGGCCCACACCCGCCGCGAACAGGGCAGAGACGGCGATGCCCGACAGGATCAGGCGCAAGATCCAGCCGCCATAGCGAACGCGCCGCGCCAAAAAATATGAGAGGGCCAGGCCCGCACAGGCAAACAGCGCGGCGATCCCCTGCCTCAACAGGCCAGAAGCCCCCAGGAAGACGATGCTGAGAGCCGCTCCAAAGGCTGCACCCTGCGACACGCCCAGGAGACCGGGAGCGACCAGTGGGTTGCGAAAGATCATCTGCAACACCGTGCCACAGGCGGAGAGGGCCATGCCCAACAGGCAAGCGGTCAGAATTCGGGGCAGGCGCAACTTTAGCACCAACTGCCGGGCCATGTCGTCCTCCCACAGAGTTGCAGGAGACATCCAGTAGGGGGCCGGGTAGCGGCCAACGAATAGGGACAGGAACAGGACAAGCAGAAAGAGCAGGCCCAAAATCAAAGTCGGCCGCCTGCGCAAAGCAGCACGCCACCCCGCCCTGGATTGGCCACCAAGTGCGGCGGCGCGCTGGGCTGCAGTCACTCGACGTCCCCCTTGAGGCTGGGTAGGATACTATCCTCCACGGCGGTCTTGTCCATGCCATACATCTGCTCGAAGAACTGCATGACTTGCTGATGCATATCCAGATCGGCGAAGCGATCCGGGTGGACCTTGCCAGCTAGCCAGATTACGCCCAGAATCCAACGTGGATCAGGCTGGTCCCAGCTAAAGATATCGGAGGCAAAACCATAGATTCCGCCCTCCTCTGCGGCCTCGAGTGCTTGCCACTGGGGATCAACCTTGAGCCGGTCCGCTATCTCGGCGGAGTCGCCCTTGTAGTGAATGACAAACACCTTATCGGCATCCCAGGCGGCGATCTGCTCAAAGTTCACCACCGTCCAGCCGCCGCTTTGGGCTGCCTCCTTCCAAACTGGTTTACCGCCGGCCAACTCCACCTCGGTCGTCTGGATCCAGGAAGCTGAGGGCACGTTGAGGGCGGCCTCACCGCCCTTGTCACTGTACTGCAACAGTAACACCCTGGGCATTTGCTCGCCAGTCAGGCCCTCCAGGTTCTTGTCGACGTGGTCCAGTTTCGATTGGTAGTAGGCCTTGATCTCCTCAGCCCGCGCCTCATTGGCAAGCACCTGGCCCAGGGTGGCCACATCGCGGAAGTATTGCTCCGGCGTCTCAAGGTCCACATAGATCACAGGAATGTCTATCTGTTCCAGCGGTTTGCCCAGCTTTTCGGCCATAAAGCTGCGCAGGATGACCACGTCGGGCTTCAGCGGGGCGATCTGCTCCGGGCCTGCTTCGACCTCCAGCACCGCTTTCTGATTAAAGGTTGGATCGACAAAGTCGAGAAAGTCACCTGGATTCTGATTGCCAACCACCAGACCCACCACATGATCCTTGGCCTCGGGGAAAAGGAAGAGAGTATTCACAATGGTCAGGCTGCTTTTGCCAGCGACGACGACGCGCTGCGGCGGCTCGGAAAATTCGACTGTCCTACCCATCGCGTCGACGACGGCGAGCTCGCTGCCCCCTTTGACCTGCATGGTTGGGAGTGAATCCTGGGGTTCCCCGGTAGGGCCGCTGCCGCAGGCTCCCATGAGTAGTCCTGCCAGCGCCACGACGCCAACCAAGGTACAAAGCCTTCGATATTTCATGTTTTTGACTCCCTGACTATTTTCGGAGTGAGGTTGCCTTGCCCGCACAGGACCTCCAAACAGCGATCCAGCCACTGGATCACGGCCTCAAGTTGTCCTCGACGGAAGTCGAGCACCAGGCGCCGGTATTGGTCGCCGGTTTCACCCGTAAGCCGCTCAAAGCGTTCAACTTGGGCCTGGCAGACTGTCTTTTGCTCGGCGACCAGTTGTTCGAGACCGGGTAGGGACAGTTCCTGGAAAAAGTACAATCGGGCTAGAAACTCCACTCGGATATGGCGCAGGTATGGGGTAGGCCGGCGAACCCAGTCCAAGAATACATCCCGGCCTTCGGAGGTCAGATGGTACACCTTTCGCGGTGGGCGGTTGAGCTGGGGCTCAGTCTGGGCTGTTAGCAAACCAGCTTCCTCTAAAAGTTTGAGCTGGGCATAGAGCTGGCTCAGCCCAATCTCCCAAACCCGCCCCAGGTTGAGGTTGAATTCTTGATGCAGTTCGTAGCCATGCTTGGGCTCAGTCATCAGCAAACCAAGCAAGACCGGTTGTGGAGAGACCGTGGCGGAATGCGGCATGGCTCCTATCTCGAATTCAGATTCTGATTATTCACGGTGTGAGTAACCAAAAGCATTATACACGCCTGCCGGGTTTTGTCAAATGCCAAGCAGGAAGCAGTTCAGCCGGTCTTTGCGATACAAACGCCAGGGGCATGTAAGTTGCCGGTTGGTGCAGCCTGAGGTATAATGGAATCTTGACAACTTATTTGTATAGTTGACCCGTGATCGCAAACCAAGAGAACGGTGAGTCTGAGGTGACTGTGAATCCGCAAGCATTTCCGAGCATTGATGAGCTAGGACGCACCCTATTTGAGCATGCCTACGTTACCGACCGAAGGTTGGCCACAGTGCTCTATCTGACGCTAAAGCTGCGCAAGCCACTCCTGCTCGAGGGCGAGGCGGGGGTGGGAAAAACCCAGGTAGCCAAAACCCTAGCTGAGGTACTGAACGCACCCCTCATCCGGCTCCAGTGTTACGAGGGGCTGGATGTGAACAGCACCATCTACGAATGGAATTACACGCGGCAGCTGCTTCACATCCGCATGCTGGAAGCCCAGAACTGCGACATCGATGAGCAGACTGAACAGGATCTCTTTGGGGAAGAGTACCTGATCAAGCGGCCGTTGCTGCAGGCTATCGAGTTGACCGAAAGCGGCACCGCTCCTGTGCTGTTGATCGACGAGCTTGATCGCGCTGACGAAGAGTTTGAGGCGTTTCTGCTCGAGCTACTGAGCGATTTTCAGATTACCATCCCCGAGATCGGCACGATCCAGGCCGCCAAGCCGCCGGTGGTTGTCATCACCTCCAACCGAACACGCGAAATCCACGATGCGCTAAAGCGCAGGTGTATCTACCACTGGATTGATTTCCCCTCATTGGAAAAGGAGCACCGCATCGTCTCCCTCAAAGTACCGCATGCTCCACGGCTTATGGCCCATCAGTTGGTGCATTTTGTGCAGGAACTGCGCGAGCTGGATCTCTACAAGCTGCCTGGCGTAGCCGAGACCCTTGATTGGGCTGAGGCATTGGTGGCCCTCGATGCAAAGGAGTTGCAGCTTCCGCTGGTGGAGGATACACTGGGGCTGTTGCTCAAATACCAGGATGACTTTGAGTTAGTACGGAACGGTCACGCCCAACGCATGTTGGAGCAAGCCAAGCAGCAGCTCATGGAGCAGATGATACAAGAGTCACCTTTCTCCTGACCTGGCCTGGAGCGCCTGAATCAGTGTTGGAAACATACAGCGGGGATCCAAGACAAGTACCGGTCGAAGGTGCCGGACTGAATTATGAAACCGGTCGCAATGATGGGGGGTATCTTCTTGGCCACCTGCTGCGCTTCGGGCAGTTGCTCCGTGTGATGGGACTGGAAGTGAGCACAGGTCAGATCCTGGACCTGGTCGAGGCGCTTCAGTTTGTGCCCATCACCGACCATTCCGACTTTTACCATACCTGCCAGGCACTGCTGGTCAACCGCCGCGAGGATTTGATGGTTTTTGACCAGGCCTTCCATCTCTTCTGGCGTACGGACAGCGAGGCTTCCCAGGACGGAGGACTCGAGTCCGGCGCCGAGGTCAAACGCGCCCGCCTGCCAGCTAAGCCTGCTTTCAAGCCGGACACGGATCCTGGGGGAGATGGAAGCCAGGCAGGCAAGCCCCGTCAGGACGAAGAGGGTAACGACACAGGTGGGCGAGATCAACAGATGATCTACAGCCCTGCCGAAGTCTTGCGACACAAGGATTTCGGTGAAATGACCTGGGAAGAGATCCAGGAAGCCAAACGGGCCATTGCCAGTCTGGAATGGAGCCTGGGAGAACGGCGCACCCGCCGCATCCGACCATACTCCAAGGGCAGTATCAACCTGCGCCGCATGATCCGCGACAACCTGCGACATGGGGGGGAGCCCATCAACCTGGCTTACCGGCAGCGGGTGCTTCGCCCGCGCCCGCTGGTCGTGCTCAGTGACATCAGCGGTTCGATGGAACGTTACTCGCGCATGCTCCTGCACTTTATCCACGCGCTGACGCATGGTCTCAAAGATACCAATGTCGAGGCATTTGTCTTTGGCACGAGGTTGACGCGCATCACCCACCACCTTCGCTACAAGGATGTGGATGAGTCGCTCAACGAACTGGGCGACGTTGTGCGCGATTGGTCGGGAGGGACGCGCATCGGCGAGGCGCTCAAAGCTTTCAATTATCAGTGGGCACGGCGGGTGTTGGGGCGCGGAGCGGTGGTCCTCATCATTAGCGACGGATGGGATCGGGGTGATCTGCAGTTGCTAAACAAAGAAATGGTCCGACTGCAGCATTCATCCTACCGGCTGATATGGCTCAACCCGCTCATAGGCTCGGACGGGTTCAAGCCAGTGCAGCGGGGTATGGCCACGGTAATGCCCTGCGTGGACGATTTTCTTCCCGTCCACAACCTGGTCAGCCTGGATCACCTGGCCAGCGTCCTGTCCTCAGTGGCGGCCATACGCCCGGTGAGACGGCAGCGCATCCGTTCGCCTGAGCTGGGAGCGCCGGGAACTGACGACACTGCCTCAGTTGGTCAGCGGGAACCTGAGCGGGACCGTGCCTGGGCTGAGCGTGTGAGGCAGCGTCTGGATGCTGCGAGCACGCCCACGATGAGGGGCTAACCTCAGAGAGAGAAAAATGACTGTTCGCCCCAATGTGTCCGCAGGACAAGTCCCCCCACGGGTTGATACCTGTGCCGCAACGCACCTTTGACCGAAAAACGTCGCAGATCTCTACCAGAGAACCATGGATTCTTCCAAAATCCGATGGAGGTCTCTCTCTGTGACCGGTCGCGGGCTTCCCACCAGCAACCTCTGCTGCTTCCATCCTCCCTCGACCATCCTGGGGATGTCAGCCCCGGTGTAGCCTACGGCCGATAGTCCATTGGGGCAACCGATGTCCCTCATCAGGCGAATGATCGCCTCCGGCAGCACCATGGCCGCATCGCTCGCCGACAGACCGTCCACGTTGACCCCCAGCAGCTCGGCGATCCGGGCGTGCTTGTCGGGGCTCGTGGGCGCGGTGAAGCGAAAGCAAGCCGGCGCCGTGAGAGCAGTTGAGATGCCGTGAGGCACCATTGGCTCGTTGACGCCAAATCCATCCGGAATCCAGTCCTTTGCCTGCCCGGCGATAGGATAGCCCAGGGCATGGGGGATGTGCACACCGGCGTTGCCGTATCCGATGCCGGCGAACGTTGACCCCATGGCCATGTGGGTCCTGGCATCCAGATCACTGCCGTTGTAGCATGCCCGCCGCAGATACTCGCCCACCCACTCAATGGCCTTCTCGCTCCACAGATCCGAAATGGGATTGGAGCCAATGTACGCCCCGCGCTGTGCCGGGCTCTGCGGCTTGGGCCGCATGTCGTAGGGTTTGATGGTAAATGACTCAGCGGCGTGGGTGAACACATCCAAGCCGCTTGAGGCCGTGACCTGCGACGACATCGTCAGTGTGTTGAGCGGGTCGACGATGGCCATGGAGGGCCGGATGTTGTGATGCGAGATGCCGGTCTTTAGATGCAGTTCCAGCAAGTCCAGGACAATAACGGCCGTCGTTTCGCTGCCGGTTCCGGCTGTCGTGGGCATGGCAATCATTGGCTTCAGCGGGCCGGGGACCGGCTTGCCCTTTCCAATGGGCTTGTTGATGTAGTCATAGAGGTCAGCGGGGTAGGTGGAGAATAGATTCATCGCCTTGGCCGTGTCAAGGGTACTGCCGCCGCCCAGGGCAACAAAGGCATCAACCTTGACGCCTCGCGAAAACTCGATGGCGTGGTGGAAAGATACGTCGGTCGGCTCGATGTGGACCTCGTCATAGATAGTGAGTACGATGTCCTGGTCCTGGATGATGGTTTTGACCTTGTCCACCAGACCAACGTCCCACAGATGCTTGTCCGCAACGAGCAGAACACTCTTGGCCCCCATCGCCTTCAGTTCGTATCCCAGTTCCTCCGTCGCGCCGATGCCGAATTTCAGTTTGGCCATCGCCAGGGGGATAATGGATTCAAAATCAGCGCTCAAACTGCACCTCCTAGTTGAGATCTGTAGACTGCCCGAAAACTTGCCACGAGTGTGTCCGCTGGGACTATTTCGCCGTCCAGCCGCCGTCCACCAGGAGTGTATGGCCTGTGATCAGATCGGCTGCAGGAGATGCAAGAAAGATGATAGCCCCCAGGACATCTTCTACTTGCCCCAGTCTCCCAAACAGAATATTGCCCACCACCTCGTCATAGAACTCTTTGTTCTCAAACATGGCAGCGGAAAAGGGTGTTTTGAGAAAGGTTGGGGCCACACCATTGACGTTGACGCCGTGCTGCGCCCATTCGATGGCCAGGACTTTGGTGAGCTGCACGATACCGCCCTTGCTGGAGCAATAGGCCGCCCGCAGCTTCCCGCCCACCAAACCCATCTGCGAGCTGATGTTGATGACCTTGCCCTGGCCTTGATCCACCATCACCTGGCCTACCTTCTGGGCGCAGAAGAACAGGCCCTTGAGGTTAATGTCCATGAGGCGGTCCCAATGCTCTTCGGTCACGTCCAGCGCTGGCTCGGGGATGTTGATGCCGGCGTTGTTGACCAGGACGTCGATCTGTCCAAAGCGGTCCACTGTCGCCTGGACCATGGCATCGATGCTGTCCAGTTCGCGGACTTCTAGCGCCAGGGGCAGCGCCTCACGGCCCATCTCGCGAATTTCAGCCGCTACCGGCTCGACCCGCTCCAATGCCCGGCTGGTGACGACGATGTGGGCACCGGCATCAGCCAACGCTAAGGCTGTGCCCTGGCCAAGCCCCTTGCTGGCGCCCGTGACGACGGCAATCTTGTCTGTCAAGCTGAAATCAGGAAACCTCATGGCCCCTCTCCTTGCCCTTTCCTTGGGCTTTGGCTGAGCCACGGCAAGAACCCGGTCCTCCCTGCACTCCCTATCTGCCCCTATCTCCTTGGCGGGCAGGTTATTCATCCAGGACGGCGGCCGCACGCAGTGGCGAACCAGTCCCATCCCGGATCTTGAGTGGCAGGGCGACAAAGGTGAATCGCTTGCCGACCAACTTGTCCAGGTTGCACAAGTTCTCGATGTGCGTAACCTCGCGCTCGGCGCAGACGCTGTGACAAGGGTAAGTCTTGTCCAGGAGCATGTCGGGGCTGGTACAGTCCACACCAAAGTTGATGGCACCTTCATCGATGATGTATTCGGTGGCGTCACGGGTCAAGCCGGGGTGATGAGTCATGTACTCCGGGGTGCCATAGTACTGATCGTAGTGACCGGTGTAGAACAGTATTGTGTCACCGGCCTGGATGTCGAGCCCCCAACGTTCCAGTTCAGATTCGATTTTTTCCGCGCTGAACTGGCCCTGGCGCGGCACGTCGCTCACATCGATGCAGATGGCCGAAGTGATGCAGTGCTCTAGCGGGATCTCATCCACGGACGGCGCGTCAGGGGCGCGGGACAGGTGGCTGACCGAGTCGATGTGGGTTGGCCCGTGGTCGCAGATCAAGAGACCACTGGTCTCGTAGGAAAAACCTGTACCAAGTTGGCGCTTGCACTCATCGTGGGAGAGGTGCGTAAAGATGACCGTCTTGAGATGGCCAGGATAAACCGGCATCCCGTTGTAGATCTCCTGGCTCAGATCGATAATCTTTCCCCTGAGATTCATCAGGCATTCCTCCTCTTGAGAAGCACGTCATCAGTTTTCAGATAGGCCCTTGGGACTGTGGTTCACAAAGGCAAAAGGCTCTCGTCCTTGGTAATCCGAAACATGATAGCACATGCCGGTGGGGGTGTCAAAGCCTGTGCCTAGCAGCATCGATTATCGATAATCTACAAGTCTGCTTGAGCTTTTGACCGAATGTCACTGTCTGAGGTATAATGATTCCAGCCAATGTATGGCACTGGCGGATTTCAAGCATCTGGCAGGGAACCATGGACAAAACGTACCCCAGGGTGCTGCAAAGACGGATTGAACAGATGATCGTCGATGGCAAATATGCCACGGACAAAGTCGTGACTGTCGGCGGCCTCGCCATGGAGTACCAGGCATCCCCGGGTCAGGTGAGGCAGGTCATGCTTACTGCCCACCGCAAAGGACTGGTGGACAGGACCGCTCAAGAGGACGATGCCTTTCGAATCTTGGGGCTGCCCGCCACAAGCTTTGCTAGCGTGTTCACCCACACAGCCAGGTCGGGCCTGAAGCCCAGATCAGCGGTACGCGACGTGGAGGTAGAGCCTGCCACCCTCATGGTAGCCGAAAAGCTGAAGGTGGACGTGGGTAGTCCCGTCTACCGGTACGTGCGCACGCGGTACGTGGATGAACATGCGTTGGCCAACCAGACCAACTTGATGCCTTTCGCCATCTGTCCGGGGTTGGAGCACGATGATGTTTCCCAGTATTCGTTCCAAAAGCTTCTTGAGGAAAAGTACTTTGCTGTTCTCGTGGAGATGAAAGAGTGGTTCAGGCTCGTCCTGGCGACCAGCGAGGACCGGGAGATCCTGGACCTGCCGGATAGTTCCCCGGTCCTGGTCATCGAACGGATTGCCTTGAGCGCCACCGGCTGGCCATTGGTCTGGGCCAAGATCCGCATCCGGCCCGATCGCTACGAATATATCTCGGCGCTATGGCCCCAGGCAGCCCATCTGCTAGAGGACACAGATTCCTGACGCAATCTGGAGGACAACGATGTCAGCACGCTATACAAAGATCTACCCCATCAACACCGGCTGGTGTGAGACCGACCTCGGCACCTACATGTTCTTCAAGGGCGAACCCGGCACCAAGATCCAGATCCCGGTGCTATGTTTCTACGTGGACACGGGCGAGCACAAGATCATGGTCGATACCGGCCTGCCGGATGCGGAGCGGGCAACCAAGTACCATCACTCCTGCCAGAAAAAGGACTGCCTCGACAGCCCGGATGAACTCCGCAAGTTGGGCGTGGATCCTGACGAGGTAGACATCTGCATCTTTACCCACCTGCATTGGGATCACACCCACAACATGAAGCGGTACCGCAATGCCCGCTACGTCGCCCATGCGACCGAGATCCAATGGGCCTACAATCCGCTTCCCCTCTACTATCGATCCTACGAATCACCGATGCTGGGCATTGAGGCGCCGTTCATGGGCTGTTCGTTCGAGTTAGTCGAGGGCGAAGCCGAGATCGTGCCCGGTATCACCGTTTTTCCCACACCAGGCCACACGCCCGGCCATCAGTCAGTGCAGGTCGAGACGGCAGCAGGGAGCATCGTCATTTGCGGAGACGCTGTCTTTCGCTATCGAAACATCGAGCCGCGGCCAGAGGAGCACTGGCGCTACTGGGTTCAGCAGCGCTACGTAAGCATGATCGATGGCTGGCGGAGCGTCGAGGAGATCGACCGCCGCGCCGACTTTATCCTGCCCGGTCACGACGACGCCGTGTTGGACCATCCGGTGTATCCCTACGAGGACATGCCCTTGCGAGAGAAACGCAAACCGGTCCCGGGCGCGCCCTTTTACTTTTCCGGAATCTGAGGCCGGCGGGAGGAACAGATGAGCGAGGAGCGCACTGTCGTCGTCGTTGCCACGCTGGACACCAAGGGAGAGGAAGCAGCCTACGTCCAGGATCATATTACCGCCTGGGGATTGGCTACGCTCCTCATCGACCCTGGCGTCTTGGCCGAGCCTACCGTCGCAGCTGACATCAGCCGCAACGAGGTAGCTCAGGCAGCTGGCACAAGCCTGCAAGCCCTGTTGGCCCGCGGCGACAAAGGCTACGCTATTGCGACCCAGACCCAGGGCCTGTGCAGCATCGTGACAGACCTTCACGCCCGGGGCAGGCTGCACGGCATCGTCGGCCTGGGGGGCGGGCAGGGGACATCCATCGGCACGGCGGCCATGCGCTCCCTGCCCATTGGGGTGCCCAAACTGATGCTGTCCACCGTGGCCAGCGGCTTGTTCCAATTTGGGCCCTACGTGGGTACCAAGGACATCTGCATGATGCACTCGGTGACCGACGTTCTGGGCCTTAATGTCATCAGCCGGCCCATCCTGCGCAACGCGGCCAACGCCATAGCGGGTATGGTGCTGCGCTTGGAGGCCGAAGCTCAGGCCACCAGGCAGGCCATCGCTACTACCATGCTGGGTATCACCACTCCATGCGTCATGTGTGTCAAGGCCAAGCTGGAGAGCCAGGGCTACGACGTCGTACCCTTCCATGCCAACGGCACCAGTGGCCCGGCCATGGAACAGATGATCGAGCAGGGAATGTTCGAAGGCGTCGTCGATCTCAGTACCCACGAGGTGATCGACAACCAGCACGGTGGGTTGGCTGGCGCGCCTGACCGTCTAGAGGCCCTCACCCGGACCGCGATCCCGGCCGTTGTATCGGTGGGCGGAAGCGACTATCTACTCTTTGAGTCGATGGAAAAAGCCCCGAAAAAATACCGGAACCGGCGGCGCATGGTCCACAATGCGCAGATGACCTGCTTGGCCCCTACGGCCGAGGAGATGCGCGCCGCGGCTCAAGAGATGATTCAGCGACTGAACCGCGCCCGGGGCCCCGTCATCGTCATCCTACCGGGCAAGGGGTTTTCCCGCCCCAATCAGGAGGGAATGCCCTTGTTCGTGCCGGAGGGCAATCAGGCCGTGATCAAAGAGTTCCAATCCACACTGCGCCCGGAGATTCCCCTGCTTCTGACTGACCTGCACATTAACGATCCGGAATTCGCTGACCTTGTCTCAAATTGCATGCAAGGCCTGCTCCAGGGGCAACCGCCCCAGGACGTGGCTGTTCAGTCCGGATGGCGCTAGGACATGGGACCGTGAGCGACAACCCGTTCCAGTTTTCGATTCAGAATGCGCAGTTTTCTCTGAACAGCGCTGAAGGCTGTCCAGACTTTGAGCGAGTACGCCGGGTGATGTTCCGCCAAGGGGAGGGAGACCGGGTTCCGCTCTTTGAACTGTCGATTCACAACAACATCAAGGTTGCTATCCTCGGCCGCCCGGTGGCCAGCATCGCGGACGAGGTGGGTTTTTGGCGTTCTGCAGGCTACGATTTTGTCTCAGTACGCGCCGGGGTCCGGTCCATCGTTCGAGGATATCACCCGCTGGTGCAAGAATGGAGAAGCTGCATCTATGGACTGGACGCCGCCGTGGGTGGCTGGGCAGCCGAGGAAAAGGCATTCATCCGCGACCGGCGGGATCTTGAGGACTTTCCGTGGCCAAAACCTGCGGACCTGGGCGGCTACCCGGACTATGAGGACCTGGACAACTATCTGGAAGCTATGGCCCGGTCTCTCCCGTCGGGGATGAAACTGCTGGTCCAATTGGGCTATATCTTTATGGGCGTCTGGCAACTGATGGGCTTTGAGAATTACTGCCTCAAGCTCGCCGACGAACCCGACTTGATCCAGGAGTTGACTGACTGGCTGGGCGCCAGCCAGCTCGCTGTCCTGGAGATGCTGCTGGAGCACGACTGTGTCGGTAGCGTCTGGATGCCCGACGATCTGTGCTACAACAGCGGCCCGGTTGTGTCGCCCAGGGTATACCGCAAGTACGTCTATCCCTGGTATGTCAAGATCGTGGACCGCTGCCACGGGGCTGCCATTCCCGTCGGGCTGCACAGCGACGGCGACCTGGGCCGGCTGCTGCCCGACCTGATCGCTTGCGGCTTTGATGCCATCCATCCCTTCGAGCCACCGATGAATGACATTGTAGCCGTCAAGCGGCAGTGGGGCGACCGCATCGCCGTGGCGGGCGGCATCGATCTCAAGAGTACCCTCTGCAACGGCAGGCCCGAGGATGTAAAGGCTGAGGTGCGGGAGATGGCTGCGGCCCTGGCGCCAGGCGGCGGCTGGCTCTTGGGCTCCAGCAACTCGATCCCCGATTTTGTACCCGTGGAGAACTATGGCGCCCTGCTTGCAGCAGGGCTCAAGTACGGTAGATACAAACAAAGAAGGAAAGGAGTTTAAGCAGCAGATGCTTGGCAAAGAGATTCGTATCCAGAGAATGAAAAACCCGGCATCGGGTCGCATTTTTACCGTCGCGGTGGACCACGCGCCCAGCTACGGCGTTTTGGATGGTATAGAAGACATACAGGACGTTGTAGATCGAGTCGCCAGCGCTGGCCCCGATGCTATGGTGATGATGAAGGGCATTGCCCAGCGCTGCTTCCAGCCCTACGCCGGGCAGGTCGCCCTGATCATGAAATGTTCCACCCTTTCTCCCTACCATCCCCAACACGATGTATGGGTTGGCACGGTGGACGATGCCGTCCGCCTTGGAGCCGATGCCATTGCCATGGCCCTGACCGTCGGCTGCCCACAGCAGCAGCAACTCGTGTCCAACCTCGGCGCGGTGGTCTGCGAAGCGGAGCAGGTGGGTATGCCCGTCATCGTTCACTCCTATCCCAACGGGGAGCTTGTACCGCCCGGTGAGATCTATACTGTGGAACGGGTTGGCTATGCTGCACGGTTAGCCATGGAACTGGGCGTGGACATTGTCAAGACCTTTTACACCGGTTCGGCCGAGACCTTCGCCCAGGTGGTGGAGATGGCCTCCCCAGCCCTGGTCGTGGCTGCCGGCGGCCCCCGGCTGGAGATCGACGCCGACGTGTTGCGCATGGCCTACGAGGTCGTGCGGGCCGGTGCGGCAGGCATCACCTTTGGGCGCAACATTTGGCAGAGTGCGAACCCTGTTGCCTTGATCCAAGCCCTCAAGCACATCCTTCACCAGGACGGGTCGGTGGAGGAGGGATTGGCAATACTCGCTGGCTGAGGTTCAGGCTGGGCGTGAGGTTGAGGATGAACATTGTAGTCATTGGTACGCTGGATACAAAGGGACCCGAGGTTGGCTTTGTCCGCGATGAGGTGCTCAAGCGAGGATCAACGCCGCTGGTGATCGACCCCGGTGTTTTGGGCGCGCCAACCATCCCCGCCGATGTCACCCGCCTGCAGGTGGCCAGGGCCGGCGGCCACGAGCTGGCCGGACTGGTCACCGCTAGGGATAAGCAGCGCTGCCAGCAGGTTATGATCGACGGCCTGGTCAAGGTCGTGTCCCGCTTGCATGCTGAGGATCGGGTAGACGGTGTGGTGGCCGTGGGTGGCGCCCAGGGCACGGCCATGGCCACGGCAGCTATGCGCGCTCTGCCTGTCGGCATCCCCAAGGTGATGGTCTCCACCGTGGCCTGCGGTCAGGCCACTTTTGGCCCCTACATCGGCACAAAGGACATCGCCATGATCCATTCGGTGGCTGACATCCTGGGCCTGAATCGGGTGACTGAGCGCCTTCTGGCCCAGGCGGCAGCAGCCGTCGTCGCCATGGCCTCGGTCAAGGAGGTTCCCTCCACCTCTGATGCGGAGAGAAATGGCGAGCTGGTGGCCATAACTCAGGCGGGCATCACCACTCCCGGGGTAATGGTCATCAAAGAACGGCTGGAGGGACTGGGCTTTGAGGTCATTGCCTTCCACTGCAACGGCATCGGCGGCCAGGCGATGGAGGAGCTGATCCTGGATGGCGTTGCCAAAGGCGTCATCGACTTTTCGCCTCACGAGATCATCGACCTGCTCTACGACGGGCTCATGCCGGCCATGCCGGGCCGTTTGGAGGCCGCCGGGCGGATGGGCATCCCCCAAATCGTGACTCCTGGCGCGACCGATATCCGTTTGCACGGGTCTCCCGAAGACTTGCCACAGGAGTTGCGCAACCGGGCCTGGGTGCAGCACACACCCATCCATACTCACGTACGGGCCAGCGCCGGGGAGATGGCGGCCGTGGCGCGTTTCATCGCCGAGCGGCTGAATGCGGCCACCGGCCCCCGTGCGGTTCTGATTCCACTACGCGGCTTCAGCATGCTGAACCGGAGTGGGGAGGTCCTGTACGATGAGGCAGCCAACATGGCCTACGTAGAGACGATGGAAAGGCTCCTGTCGCCGGAGGTAGAACTGGTAAAGCTGGATGCGCACATCAACGACTGCGCTTTCTCCGACGCGACCGTGGAGGTGTTCCTTCGCCTCCGCTCGGGTGCAGCAGTCTGATGAGTTCAGATGGCTAGGCCCAATAAGGAAATCTGGCCGGTGGAACCCAGGGCGAGGAAGGCAGGGTGCAATGGGGCAGAAGGCTGGTTCAAGGTGAGCTTATGGTAGGGAATATGACTCCACGCGAGAGGGTACTGGCGGCCGTTGAGCATCGCCAGCCAGATCGCATGCCCATTGATGTCGGCGGCAGCTCCTTCAGCACCATCATTGGCACCGCTTACGAACGATTGAAGGGGCGTCTGGGCGTCGAGAGCGATACAAGCTACATGAAGCGCAGGTCACGAAGCGTGATCCTGGATGAGCGCGTTGCCCGCCGCCTGCACACCGACACGCGCCCGCTTCTAGTTGGCAGCCCCGATGGCTGGGAAGATATCTACCTCCGAGACGGTTCCTTCCAGGACGAGTTCCGCGTGGTCTGGAGCAAGGCGGGTGATGGGCACTATGCACCGACGGGCAATCCACTCAGCGGGGCAACTTTGGCTGACCTCGATACTTTTCCCTGGCCCGACCCGCGGAATCCAGGCCGGACCCGGAGCCTGCGCCTGCAGGCCCAGCAGCTCCACGAGGAGACGGGCTACGCCGTGGTCCTCTCGCTGCCGGTGGGCTTTGTTCACCTGAGCCAGTACCTACGCGGCTACGAACAGTGGCTCATGGACATTATCCTCAACCCCGAGTTCCTGGATGTCCTGATGGACCGGGTGCTTGATTGGTGGCTGGAGCTGGCGGATGCGGTCCTGGACGAGGTGGGTCCATACGTGGACGTCGTGGCCATCGGTGACGACGTGGCCTTTCACGACCGGCCCATGGTCGATCTGGACCGCTACCGCAGGCTGTTCAAGCCCCGTCACAAGCAGATGATAGATCTGGTTAAGGAGAATACGAATGGGGCCAAGGTGCTTTATCACTGCTGTGGGGCGGTGAGGTCGCTCGTCGCGGACTTTATTGACATCGGCGTCGACGCTCTGAATCCAGTTCAGGTTTCATCAGCGGGGATGGAGACGGCCGCATTGAAGGCAGAGTTTGGCGATCGCATCTGCTTTTGGGGGGCGATCGACACCGGTCGTGTGTTGCCCATGGGCACCGTGGAGGATGTTCAGCTCGAGGTTGAGGCTCGAATCCGGGACCTGGCTTCCAGTGGTGGGTATGTGCTGGCCGCGGTGCATAATATCCAGGAGGACGTACCCTCAGAGAACATCCTGGCCATGGTGGATGCGGCCGTTAATTTTGAGGGCTAAGGGTTGAGGTTGCGTATAGGGTGGGTACCATGGACGTTCCGACGTATGCGTTCGCCTACGCCGAAGAACTGATCAACAAAGGGTATATCATTGCCACGTACTACCTGGAGGCGAATTCAGACGTGGATATTGTCTCCCGGGCAGCGTCCTTTGCCGTGGGGCAG